>Ga0208495_1000296_pt1 | contig 19902 bp, 16 predicted proteins | sample CryBogmetaGMA14M_FD_184551 | JGI IMG/M metagenome (GOLD analysis project Ga0208495, IMG submission 184551) | Freshwater microbial communities from Crystal Bog, Wisconsin, USA - MA14M (SPAdes) | ecosystem: Environmental > Aquatic > Freshwater > Lake | place: Crystal Bog, Wisconsin, USA...
CCGGTCTGAGCGGCAACTTCACCGATCCCACTCTTCCAGTCGGCTATGCGCCTTTTAATATTCAGAATCTTGGCGACAAGCTCTATGTGACTTATGCATTGCAAACTCCAGGCTCAGGTGACGAAACGGCTGGCGCCCACCTTGGTTTAGTAGACGTTTTTAATACTCAGGGAGACTTGCTGAATCGTATCGCTAGCGGGGGCACTCTCAATGCGCCTTGGGGCTTGGCTATTGCCCCCAGCTCATTCGGACAATTTTCCGGAGATCTGTTGGTAGGTAACTTTGGCGATGGAACCATCAACGCATTTAATCTAACAACGCATCTTTTTGACGGCCAATTAACAGGAACCGACGGCAAGCCTCTTTCAATCGATGGACTTTGGGCGTTGACCGTTGGAAACGGTGGCGGCGCAGGCAGCACCCAATCCATTTACTTCTCTGCCGGTCCGAATGGAGAGGCGAACGGCCTTTTCGGGACAGTCGCGGCCGTTCCGGTTCCAGCCGCTGTTTGGCTGTTTGGTTCAGCTTTAGCCGGATTTGGGGTTTTCGGCAGACGTCAAAAAGCAGCTTAATAATTAAGGCAAGGTTTCAAATTTTTAAGCCCTCCTCTGAAATACTGGTTTTTTTATAAATTTTTCAGGCACGAAAAAAGGGGGGCAATGCCGTTAAGTTAAGTGCCTCTTGGCAAGATAAATCGTTGGTTGAGCGGAGTCGAAGCCGGCAAAATCGCTTCGACTCCGCTCAGCGAACGGCTTAACTTAATGGCATTGGGGGGGTAATTCCAGATATTACCCAATTAATTTTTGAGAAACCGCCTGAGTTATTTAATCTCAACTGATAGCTGTCATATTGTTGCAAGGTGTTTTACGAAAGGCTAAGGAATTATTTTTATATCGTTGCGAAAAAGCCAAACTCGCTTTGAGGCAAGGTCATAAAGCGACGATAACTTATGATGAACAGCAGGCAATTTCCTGCGAAGAATAGGCCCGACTTTCCGGTATTTTTATTCTTGGATAGCACCTCTGGCAATTAATTACGCTCACTATTATTTTTTAATTAAATTTTTTATAGGTATTTATATATGTTAATTTTTCGTTCGACCAAGCTTCTTCAAGCCCTAACCCTCACCGGAATGATGTTGGGTGCTTTCTCCGGCGCTGAAGCGGCTATGGTGCAATTTAGCCAGGTTCCAGCGATCGTTGCGCCGGGCACCACATTTACCCTCGATATTCTGGCTACTGACTTTCCTGAAATAATAGGTGGCGGCTTGGCTGTCACCGTTGGCAACTCCTCGGTTCTGCAAGTGAATTCAGCCAGTTATAGCAGCCCCTTTTGGGAGGCTGTATTTTCTAGTAACGGAACCATTGACCCAGCAACTGGCAGTGTCTCCGACTTGGGCTTCGGAAAATTTGCTGGTGCCAGTGGTAGTTTTACGATCGGTTCCGTGAGCTTTACTGCGCTTGCTTCAGGAATCAGCAAGCTGAATCTGACCGAGGATTCGTTCAATGGCGGATTCACTTTTAGCGGTGATAATGCCCCCATCACCTTCAGTTCTGGCGCCATAACAGTCATGGCAGCCCCCGTGCCAATACCTGCAGCATTCTGGCTGTTTGCAAGCGTGATGGGGGTTATGGGAATGAGCTGCAAAAAATCTCGCAGGGTTTGATTTAACTGCAATATAGCCAAGCTAAAAATATCAATCTATTATAAAAAAGAGGTACCTTACTATGAGTAAAATGTCCAAACAACTGCGCTTAAATTTGCCGATAGGCTTGCTGTCCCTTGCTGTCTGCACGGTAATTTCACCCGTAGTTGCGGTTGTTAACGCCACATCTCCACTCTATGGTTCGCTGAGTAATTTCGATGTCTACAACGACAATCTTCCCGAGATCGAAGTGCATGGTTTCGAAATTGAACTGCACGGTATCTCCAAATCTCAAGTAGGCTATAGCTTTGGCAGCCCTTACCAGGCGCATTATGGTAATCCCCAAATTGTGGACGGAGGCCTGGACAGTGCGGGTCAACCGATTACCAAGATTCGCTATGAAAGTCCCTATGATTCCGCTTTAGGCACATTCACTAAAACCACGCTACACGCATCAGGAGTCAGTAACACGGGTGGCCACGCGTGCTATTTAGGCGGGCCCATAGGAAACTATGAAACGAGTGGTTGTGAACACTTCGGCTTAGGTGTAATAGGCAGTCCCAGTGCAACGATCTATCGTTGGCTGGTAGCAGATCCGGTTCAACCGGGCGTATTGGTGCCAGTCACCAATCCAGGTACAGGGCTACCTGTGGTCGTTAACCTGCCGGCACCGGTTTGGAATGTTCCACAGCCAGTGCAGCCACTGCCTGGACAGAATCCGGCACCTCCTGTAGTGGACGTGAAAATTGAAGCACCTGAAGTAGAGCCTGCCAATATCTTCGGCCCTGCTCTATGGATGAAGCTTGTCAAAACTGAAACCGAACAACATGTCGAACTTAACCACTTATTGTTCAACGACAACCATAACCCCGTAAACGATCCTGTCAATGTGGTTGAAACGGAAGTTGAATGGGAAGTTATGCAAAAACGAAATCCGCTTTTTCCGTCTGGCGGTGGAAAGAAAGGGGGTGGTGGAGGCAAGATCAAGGCACTGCAACAAAACGGAGGCCCGTTGAAGGCAGGAAAAAAAGCCGTTACTCGCCGCTACGAGTACTTTGAATATACCGGTACCCTGACTGCTGAAGGCGAGGCTAACCCACAATTGGGCACGGATGTTGATGCCCAGGGCAACCCTTTACCAGCCGCCTTTGGTGAGCCTAAAGGGGCACAAATGGTTGCGGTTAACTTCGATTCGGACGGCGACGGTATTGATGATGGCAACGATAATTGTATCAACAAGTCGAACCATGGTGGAGCAGCCGGACAGAGAGACGATGATGGCGATGGTATTGGCAATGCTTGCGACGCACATTGGGCAAACAATATCGGTGATCAAGTGGCCAATCTGGCTGATTTGAAAATATTCAAACAAGATTTCGGAAAACATCAAAACATAAAAACCGATTTGGATGAAGACGGAGATGTTGATCTGAATGACTTGAAGCTGTTCAAAGAAAAGTTTGGCAAACCTGCAGGGCAATCCGGCAAGAAAATATGCAATGCGTTAAATCCCTGTTAATGTCTGCAATACTCTATTACTCGATGTTCAAGTTTTTGCTCCTGATCCGGTTACAGGGCTAATTGACAATTCAGGCTTTCTGTCAGGTTCCGGCCCGGCCGGCAATATGGCTCCGGATATGGCTGGCACCAAGGAGACGCTTGACACCTTCTGTAATTCAGGCCAGCCGCCACTGGAAGCTTTGGGATTGAGCAGTTCGGATGTAGACGATATAGTCGCGTTTATGAAGGCGCTGACCGATGAACGCGTCCGTTGGGAAAAAGCGCCTTTCGATCATCCATCCTTAACGATACCTAATGGCCATGTGGGAGATGAGAATAAGGTGAAATTAACTCCTGCAATTGAGCAAACATTGGTTGTACCAGCCGTGGGAGCGGCCGGACGACAAGCTAAAAATTTGCCGGCACTGCAAACTTTTGATGCCGGATTGAAATGAGAAGGTAGATTCTAGGTGATTTCCGGAGAATATTTTACCCATTAAAAGCAGGATTTTCCCAATCAAGCAAGCGATTGGATTCGTCTAATGGGTAAGTTCTTTCGCAGAAATAATCTTATACCTATTAACCATAAATTAATCTCCGTAGAGACGCGATTTATCGCGTCTAAATGATAACCCGTGGGTTTTCGGATGTAGAGACGCGATAAATCGAGACGCGATAAATCGAGACGCGATAAATCGCGTCTCTACGGTGACGATACCTGTATATTGCTGCTCATGTGTGGTTAACAGGCTATTCATTGTTCATAGTTTAAGGTGATTTCCGGAGAATATTTTACCCATTAAAAGCAGGGTTTTCCCAATCAAGCAAGCGATTGGATTCGTCTAGTGGGCAAGTTCTTTCGCAGAAATCACCCTATCTTGCGCATACGGGGAGTTGGCAATCAGGTCGACTGTCCAGTTCCTCGCTGTCCGCAAGTGGCTATATCTATAACAGCAATATCTTTGAACAGAATGCAGCTTACGCGGAATTTAGCGCCACGCTGCATTACCAAGGCTCGTTCAGCGGGAAAATTGCAGTTGCACCCAATGCCTGTCAACGCCATGTGACAGTGCCCGGTTATGAACTCAATTATCGTCGCGACATGTCGGATACGGTGCAATTTTCAGGGGGGGGGCTGGGTTACACCAAGCCTTAGCATTGCTCGACCAGAACTATTTTTACTGGAATCTGGGCGTTTCATGGTTTGTGACATCCTATCTGACTCTTGATGCCCGCTATGTCGACGTTCATCTCAATAATTATGATGCTTCGGAATTGCTCAGCAATGAATTCTATCTACGCCCGATAAAGAAGTTCATCACCTTGGGATTTTAAAATTTCCTGGTGGCATTTGAACTTTTATACCTTGTTACGGAATATACTAATGACTCAACTTGAAATGACAAAAAAAATGACTCAAGCAGCGTTGCGTTTAGTTCCTACCCGAAACTTGCTCCAGATTCCGGATAAGTCTGATTCAGTGGTGGATGAGTATGCCTTGCTTCAAGGCATTATCGAACGCGATACGTCGGCATTTGAGGCATTTTACAAACTCTACTATTCAAGGCTGTCCTGCTTCATTCTACGGATGGCGTACCAGCCTGAATCAGTCGAGGAGCTGATACAGGAAACCTTGTTGGTGGTCTGGGAAAAGCCCGAGGGTTTCAACCATTCCTGCATAATATCCACTTGGGTTTTCGGTATTGCCTATAATAAAACGCTTAAGTTGATATCTAAAAAAGCTAATCGCAGTAACGATGTTAATGTTGACGACCTGATGGAGACCATCGGTGATCCTGCGGCTGATCCGGCTCAATACCTGGAAAGCAAAGACTGGTTGAGTTCCGCGCTTGCCATATTGACTCCAGACCAGCGAGCGGTCATTGAGCTGACTTTTTACCATGGCCTGACTTATCAGGATATCGCTATAATACTTAACTGCCCGGAAAATACAGTAAAAACCCGCATGTTTCATGCCCGCAAAAAGCTTCAAGTTTTTGCGGAAAATTAAGAGAACCAAGATTATGAACCGATATACTTCGCTACTAAACGATACTGCGCAATTAAACGATCAGCATCATCAACAGATAGAACTGCTGTTACCCTGGTTTCTGAATGATAGCCTGGAACATAATGAGTGGCAACAAGTAGAAGCCCATCTTCGCAGTTGTATTCTGTGTAGTGGCTTGTTGGCGGGAATGGATAAACCCAAGCTTTTAAACCACCCCAGTAAATTATCTCTCTGGATTTTTGGTATCAGCAAGCCGACTCAAAGTCTCGAAAGTGAAGGCTGGTTAAGTTGTGCGTTCGCCCTGCTTCAGCCAGAACAGCGAGCGGTCATCGAACTGACTTTTTGCTATGGTATGGCTTATCAGGACATCGCCAGAATACTTAATTGTCCCGAAAATACCGTAAAGAAGCGGCTGTTTAATGCCCGTAAAAAGCTTCAGATTTTTGCAGAAACCCAAGAGGACTAAGGCCATGAATCAACATATTTTTCCATTAACTGATGATCACCGACAGATACAGCTATTGTTGCCTTGGTATGTGAATCATAGCCTGGAACAAAATGAGAGAAAGCAGGTAGAAAACCATCTTCGCAGTTGTATTTTGTGCCGTCGGGAATTGGTTGTCTTACGCAAACTAGCCGAAGATGTAAATCAATCTTCTGTTTTGGATGTGGCTGCAGAAGCATCTTTCGCAAGATTGCGGGGAAAATTGCAAGCAGCTGAGCCAGACCGGTCATTTATCAATCAGCAAAACCCGGACTGGCTAAAGAAGTCCGCAAACGCGACGTCAGGCTTGTCTGTTCATACTACAAACAAAGCCAGACGATTATTGCGGTTTAGTGGCCGTGCCGGAAAATACGTTGCCATTGCCGCATCGATGCTGCTGGCAATGATTCCGGTGGTTATGCAATACGGGCGGTCATCGGGTACAACCGACTACTACACACTATCGGCTGCCAAGCCGGAGTCCCCGAGCGGAACCCAATTGCGCATCGTTTTTTCCAAATCCTTGCCGTCTGCCGAAATCAATTTATTGCTGGAAAAGATTCATGGACAACTTGTTGAGGGACCCAATAGTGTCGGTGCCTATACAGCACGGTTAAGCACCGGTAAAGATAGTCAGGATTTAACTGCCGCAGTCACCCTTTTGCGTAAACAACAAAATGTGCTGTTGGTCGAACCTGTGATCGAACCCTGAGCCAAGAGGCTTCCCCGAGGATATGATTAACGGGATCGCAGTCTCCACCCGACCCACAGCAGCCATAGGGCTTTAGTTTTTCGCTACCCTAAACCTGCCATTCGCGAAGTTTAGCAAACGGCAAGAAGGCAGGCAGCCACAACATTAGACAGTCCGTAAACTTTTGTCTAACGTTTTTCAGATTATCCGTATCAACCGGCAATATACGGAAAGTAGGCAAATTTTAGGAAGTGGTGAGGTACGAACCGCACCTGACCAATCGCAATCAATGCGCATCTCTGCCCCTGAACGCATCCTCGGATTTCAATAGCGCTAGTTAACGGTGCATTGTTACTGTGTTACTGGTAATTCAGCCGCTTTCCAGGCATTCATGCCGCCGTTAATATTTTTTACGTTCTTAAATCCCATTTCTTGCAATACGACCGTAGCCATAGCGGATCGCCCTGAACTGGCGCAAAATATTAACCACTTTTTATCGCGATCCATAAGCTCGTCTCGGTGACCGGCGTATTGACGGTCGGCGGCGGGCTCCAAAATGCCGCGAGGAACATTTAACGCCCCTTCAATAGTGCCTGATAAAAACTCCGCAGGTTCGCGCACGTCCAATACCTGGTATCCCTCGTTTAATAGGGTATTTACCTCCGAAACCTCTATTTCTTGTATTTTGGCTTTTGCCTGTTTAACAAAATCCATTAACGTTTTTTCTTGATTCATTTATTAACCCTCTAAAATAGTTTTTAATTAAGAATATTCTTTGTGGAGTCGAATAGTTTGATTTAGTGCGCATCGTCTGTATGCCATGGCGGCAACATGTAGATGTCATGGGGCTTTAATCCCTTATTTTTCAGGGTATCAATACTGGTTTTCGTTGCCATTTTTTGCAAATCAATCACAGTAATCGAGCCGTCATCCATTTTGGGCAAATTTAAAAAATTGTTCTCCACAAACGCATATTTTTCATCGGGGGAAAAGACAACATGATGAGCGCCGGCGGCCGTTGGAATAGATTTTATTAAAACCGGTTTTGTGACGGATTCGCCGCTGATGTCAAAAATATTCAATGCGCCGGGATTTGCGGTGGTGACATATAACCTGTCGTGTGCCTGGTTAAAGTAAATTTCCAGGGGCACACCTTGTTTGACTTCAGCAAAATCATAAACGGATTGGAAGTCAAACGTGTGCTTATTGACCTGCCATATCGCTGTCCACAATTTGCCTTCAAACATAGTAGCCACATAGGCCATCGGCGGATTCGCATGAGGGACAAATACCGCTTCTACCGGCGCGGAACCAGAGGGGCTTGGTTTGTCGGATAATTTATGGGTGGACAGCACTTTACCGCTGGTGGCTTCGATAACGGTGACCGTTTCGCCGGGTTCCCCTAAATCAGAGGGCCGCACAGTGCTGGTAACAATTATCCGGTTTATATCTTCTTGCAAGCCGATGCCGTGCGGGTAGCTGATAAAGGTATCCTTGCCATCAGCTGTAATGACCTGTTTGACTTTATCGGTCTCCGCGTCGCCGACAATCACATTACTGGATCCCATACAGGTGAGATACCAGGTTTTTTTGTCGGCTGTAAACACCATGTCTTCGCTAACCTGACATTCCGGCACATCAATTGACTCAATGGCATAGGGCTTGTGCTTCATATTGATGACGCGTAATGGGCCATTGCCCAAGGCGGTGATATAGGCTTTGCTTAAATCCTTGTTGTAAAAGATGTGGTGGGAAAGTGCATCCGGCGGCAAAGGCAGGTCATTGACGATTTTGCCAAATTGCGGCGAATCAGGATCAACATTAAGAATCGCAATTCCTTCGCGGCGTGGGGATTGACCGGCTATGCTGTCGTAATTGACCATCGCCAGTATTTCGGCATCGCTTATAAGGGGGGTAAGTAATAATAGGCTGCACAACGTGTTTGCTAGTGTTCTTTTGGTCATTGTTATAACTCGGATAGTAGTTCTAGTCATAAAAAACGCGTTTGTATTTGATTGCAATCGCGCTTTCTCATGGGCTAACCTTCAGCTGTAGTCGGGTCGATGGTGGTTTTTATTTGTGAAATACGGTTCGCTGGAAAACCGCCTTTTTCAGCATGTTCTTTGACTGTTGCTTCGTCAGGGGCAATATAAATGCAATAAACCTTGTCATTAGTGACATAGCTTTCCAGCCATTGAATCTTTGCTCCCATCTCGCTCAAAATACTGCAAGATTTTTGCGATATTCCTTGTAATTCTTGAGCGGATAAAGCTCCAGCGTTAGGTATTTCGCGTTCGATGATATATTTAGGCATAGAAATTTCCCCGTTGAATTGTTAGGTTGAGGGTAAGGTACTTTTTTTAAAGCGAAATTAATAATTATGCTTTAAAAAAACTTCCTAATAATTCGTGATAGCATTGTTTTAATGGTGCAACGGACTGTTCCACTTTCATACGTAATAATGCACCTTCCCACACATTTACCCATAAATCCGCGAGTTCACGCGCTGATTTATCGGTACGAATCGTACCTTCATTTTGAGCAAGGCTTAAACCAAGTTCCCATACATCACGATAATGATTGAGTGCGGTTTGTAGCGCCATTCGACAAACATCGCTGGTATCGCTTACTTCGCCAATTAAATTACCCAATAAACAGCCGCCTTTGAAATTGGTTTTCTCAAGCTCAACGATACTTTCTTGTAAATATCTTTCTAGCGCACCCAGTGCATTGCCTTCGGATTGCTTCAAATAGGTTCGTATTTGTTCAATATAGGGCAGGATGTAATGCTCGATAATCTCGGCGGTAAAGTTCTCCTTACTGCCAAAATAATTATAGAAAGAGCCTTTGGGGATCTGTACCGCACTAAGAATTTCGTTTAGCCCCGTGCCGTGATAACCCTGCTGCATGAGTAAGGCAACCCCTTGGTTGAGTAAGATTTCCCTGTTCACTTGCTTTTGATTGGTTTTTTTCATGTGTAGATATATGACTGGTCGTCTATTAACGGTTTAAATTTTATCCTTAGTCGTCTAAAAAAGTCAAATAAAATTTTCTGCTTTTCATTTAATTAGCAATTATTTACTACAATTTAGTTGACTGTTTTTCGCCCATGCTTTATCGAACTTAATTCTGCTATATTCATCACCATAAAGCAGCCAGTCGCGACCGGCAGTTCATGGCCGTGAGGTGCGCGTTACAATGGATCAAGACAATATCAGGTATCGGGTAACAGCATCCAATGACAGGTGAAAGATAGCCGCGCGGCTTACTGATACAGCAACTTTTGCAAATCCATACCCGCTTTTTCCGCGTTGCAGTCGCGTGTGGGTTTTAAGCCTTTGGCGCGGGCAGTTTCAAGTTCGACCTTGGCAGCTTCCAGGTCGGCGCGGAACGCGGGGTTGGCATGTAGTCTCGCCACGGTGTAGGCACCCATGTAACGGCCCTGTAGCGTGTCGCTGTTCCAATGCACGTTGCAGATTATACGGCTCACCCCAAAAGCCTGCCCTCGTGCCAGAATCGCGTCGGTTTGTGCTGGAGAAACCTCAGTGATGACAAGCGCCCAAGCCATACCGGCTGCGTTATGCCCAGAAGGATAAGAAGGGCTTTTCTCCAGCCGTGCTTTATCCTCCGGCGTGCAGAAAGCCGCCTTGTTCACTAAGAAGGGACGGGGGCGTTGGTAATGTTTTTTTGCATCTCCAGTCGAATCCTTCGCGTCTTTCAGCGTTCGACGCAATAGTGTGTAAAGATGTGGCGTATCCTGTTCGTTAATAGGCGCATTCAATGCGCAGGAATAAGTGCCTGCCGCGTTCGGAAACGTCAGGTCAGCATCCAAGATCGCCAGCGTCCAGGCCGGTGTATCGCGCAAAGCGAAACTTTTTTTGCTGTATTCCTCATCAAGCGCGAAGCCTGTCGACCCTGCAATCGGTGGAGGCGGAAGCAGCGCTAGACTGTTCGGAAGCTCGCTGGATTGCAAATACCCCGCCACCTGACTGGCGCTAAGCTCGGCGGGCAGGGCCGCAGCCTCGTCCCGCCCGGCATTGCTGACGCAGCTAGTTATGGTCGCAGTAAATATCAAGGCGGGCAAAAGTAGGAAAAATTCTCTATTAAAAAAGCTCATCATGCTGTGGTTTCCTCGTGATTTTTCAACTTAATAACCAGTAATTTCGGGTGCTAGGTGTAACGGCTTGTATTTGAAAACAGTCGTGCTCGCATTTAGCGCCTTTTCTGATTAAGTCCGACAATAGTTTTCGTACGTTATTTGAGGGAGTCATGGGCAGGTCAGATATTTTACGGCGATCTCTCAGCGTAACGGAAGACACTTGTTTTCCGTTACCTCAAAGATCGGTTCAGATTGCCTCCCCCGGTTTTGCATGCTCTCCTTGTTGGTCGTAATTCGGCGACAGGATGTTTTTTTGATGCGGCGGACTGTCCATTCCCCCCGGCCCGGTCGATTGCACAATTTCTTCCTGAGTTTTTCAGGCGTATTCTTTTTTCCTGCGACATCGTTTTCTTCAATCATAACGACCTTGAACATTATAAATGGCTAACCTAAATAATTTTGTCCTTTTTCAAACTTAAATTTGTAACCAGTAAAGCAAGTAGTTCTGATAATTGTGTAGCCTCATGCGAAGCCTGACTTTACCCATTTCCAAAACTCGTCCCATAGCTGGGTGGAAGTAAGGCCCAAGTTTGCCATCCGTCCGCGCCACAGATACAGTGGGTTGATGATTTTGATATAGAAAATGATGAACACCGTTCCTATCGTCAGTAGTATGGCCTTGAGGGCGTTTTTGGCCAATGCCGCTTGGGGACGTGCCAGTTCCAGAAAAGGAAGTAGTTCGAGCAGTTTCGGCGCGAGGCCGTTGAGTAGCCACAAGCCAACGGCGAGCAGAACTGCGGTGACCGGGATAGAACTGGCCAGCAGTGCCAAAACTTGTGGCCAGAAGGCATAAAGCGCCAGCACGATGGCTGCAAAAAAAGGAATCCACAGCCAAGGCATCAGCAGCAGCGTTTTGCCAAAGATGGATTGTGCTACTTTCAGTTGTTTCAGGTAATCAGGCTTTGGATCCCGCGCCCAGATGTCGATGGTCAGAAACTTCCAGTTTTCCCCAAGCGGCAGTGACTCGGGCTTTTTGATGTTCGCACAGCGGGAGTTTTCCATAAAGTAATCCAGTTCACCCTTGCTCATGCGATAGCCATCCAGCATCAATGAATAGGCTTCGACCTCGGTGAAGGCGTCCAAGTCGGTGCGCATCTTGGAGAGACTGTCCTGCACATAGGGGTGGATGCCGAAGTTTTGGCTGCTGGGCGGTATGATTTCATCGGGAGCTTGCTGGTTTTTTTGATCGACCCAGGCTATCCTGCGAACCCCCAAACCGTGGCGTAAATTCATGAAAGCGACATTATCGTTGCCTTGCGTGTCGAACAGATGCAGCAGGCTTTCTGTCCTGATCCGGCTTTGCAAGATGCTGCTGACGCGCAACAACACGGAAACCGGATCGACCCCCGGATTATTTAACGACTCCAATTGGCCACCTGCGTCACTGATCACGAAGCAGGTGCAGTCATTGCGCAACAGTCCTTCGATCCCTTGGTTATCATGCACGCCTCCGTCCACCAATTGCGCCCGAATATCCTCGTTTTTCTCCTTGTCGCGATAGAGATTGCTGACTGCTAAGGGATCGAATAGCGCCGGCACACAGGCAGAGGCCGCCACGGCATGGCCGAGAGGGAATTGCTGCTGGTTGATCGGGGCGGCGATCATATCGGGATAGCCGCCTGCCCGCCGCAGCCGGATAGGTAGTTTGTCTATCCGTTCCCATGGTGGGGATGTGGGGGTTGGGGGTTCGCCCATGGTCTGGGCGGTGAACTCCCAGTTGCGGCCAGTGTTCAGAGTGGTGGTGTTGAGGACGAGGATGGGGACTTTTGCCTGCCGATCTTGATTGTCGCGGTTTGGGTAGAAGCCAGGCTGGCCGGGAGGATATATTTTTAACTCCTGCATCTGCACAGGGTTACTGACATTCTCCAGCACCGTCTGGTATATCCAGTTGTTGTATAATTCAGCGATGCGGTCGCTGCGGGAGTAATTTAGGAAAATCATCCTAAAATTGGCCGAGAAACTGGCGAAGGTGGACATGCGGATGTTCTTGTTCGTCGCTTTCAAGAAATCCGTTTCAATGGTTTTGACAATACCCACATAGTCTTGGTTGGTGATGTCGCTGTCTGGTTTGGCTTCCAGTAGTTTTTTAACATGCAGGTAATATAGCGCCCCGATGATGGAGCCACCCGATACCGTGGATATAACCTCTACGTGGCGCAACAGTCCCTGCTCAGCCATCTGCGCCAATACGCCAATGTGGTAGAAGGAGGCACGGAAGCCGCCGCCGGAAAGACCGAGTCCGAGCCTTTGGGATTTGGTTGGAAGTGGCATAGGATTACCAGCTTATTATGATTGAATGGGGGCGTAAAGATTCACCCTACTTACGCCAGTGTTTCATATTTTAATCACCGTTTCAATACGTATAAATACCAATAAGCGCTAACAAAAAAAGTAAGTTGTTTTAGCAAAAAGCAAAACAGGCATGTACTGACAATAGGTGATTTTTCATGTTGGTTGGAAACGTAAGGTATGTAAAAATTTACCGGGCATAAAAGGGACTGTTTTACCTGCTTGCCAAAACGTTTGTTGATCCCGGTAATGTCTTGAAAAAGGCTGGCCAGATTGACCGCCAGGCATTTCCAGTATGCCATTTTCGGGATGGGCGGGAGCCAGTACCAATCTTTCGCTGGCACCGTGTGCTTTTGACATGACTCTGACACAGACACTCGCGCAACCCGAACTTTCGAAGTCGCCTATATCCAAAAATGCACCAAGTACCGGCAGACTCTTGCTGAAAGGATGCTGTTGCGCAATCCGGTTGACCGTTCCCCAATTCAGTTGGGCAAGCTCAATATCGGGATAATCGCTTTGCAAGTCTTTTGCTGCCGAATTCAACGTGTCCAAAATGAATGCCCGCCAGTCATCGTTATACTGCGCAGGAATGACGCTTTTCGGACGTTGCGTCAATAGCTCTCGCAACGGGGTTTCCATCTCGCGCCAGGCATAACTGAAATTGGGGTCGTATTGCTGACAGCGAGCGACAACTTTGGCAAATAGAGCTTCCGCTAATTTTGTTCGAAAAGCGATTAAGAGTGCAGCCCCCTTGCTGTCGGCATTCATGAAACCATCCCAAGCAAGCAGCGTTTGCTGGCTCTGATTTACTTTACCTTCATTGTGTTTAATCGCGTTTAACTCCTGCAAGGCCAAGTGCTGATAAAACTCATAAAATTCACTCCGCGTATCGAGTTGCATAGCCAACATAGCTTGTTCAGTGATGCCGCTCGACCCTTGTAGCAATTCGGTGATGCGATGGGCGCGGTAGCCTAACGCCCAGTTGTGGGCAATGACATAAGGGTAATCCCGGCCCAGTGTGCGGTTATTAGCGGTGACGATAAAACCTTCAGGGGGATCGTATAAACGCGGTAATTGCTCGGGTGGAATAAAACCCTCCCACGCCGTCGAAGCCTCTGCCCAAGATCGGCTAGCCATACCGTCAAAGCCTTTGCGTTTGGGAAAACGGCCCATATAAGTCCAGCCGATATGACCGGCGCGATCAGCGAAAACGACATTTTGCGGTGGGCCACCCGCCTGATTAATGACGGTGATGGCTTCTTTGACAGACGTCACTTTATCCATCTCAAGCAAACCAAGATCGACAGCCCCTGTTTCCAGCGCGATCCATTTTATTGCCACGGAACGGCCTAATAACGGGTTTGATGAGACCGGCCCCCAAACGGTAGAGCGTAATTCTATGGGTATGTCAGCCCCGTCTTTGACCTTGATAAGGGCTGTATTTTTGGTAAAACTGCGCCAGCCTTGTGGGGTCAAGTATTCTTGAGCATTGTCCGGATTAATGTCGAGAGTAATCAAATCCAGTAAATCACCGGTAACATTAGTAAACCCCCAGGCGACATTATTGTTGCCGCCCACAATCAGCATCGGCAACCCCGGCAAGGTGACCCCATTCAGAGTGAGCCCGGCGTATCGTAACTCGGCGCGATACCAAATATTCGGCGTACTCAGGCTCAAATGCATATCGTTTGCGACTATGGCGCGACCATCCTGAGTCTTCTTGCCGGCCACCACCCAATTATTTGACCCGGCAATACTGCTATCAACATCAACAGAACCCTTCGCCAATTTGACGGGTTGCGCATCGAGAGCGGCAAAGGCGCTAACGGGAACAGGCTGTGCCGGACGGTGCGAATCCGGACCCCCTAACAGTACGGTGGCATAAGCATCGGTATCCGGTGTCAAAAACGCCACCAACGGTTTCGGCAGCGCTTTTTCCATGACCGTCACCATGCGCTCGTCCTGCTCTTGACCATTAAGGGTTTGAAACATGCCGAGAGCAACCAGTATGCTGTCTTCCGGACGCCAAGGTTCCGGACGGAAATTAAGCGCTATAAACTCAGGTGGCAACAAGTTGGCTTGGTCAATAAAGGCGTTTACACCTGCCACATAAGCGTCTAAAACTGGTTTCTGGTTAGCGGGTAAGGCCATAACTATATTTTGGGCGGCTTGTTCAAACTGGTAATCACGTTGACGCATATCCAGATCAACCGCTTTTGAGCCAAAGATTTCTGCAAGCCGACCGGTGCTTTTACGGCGCATTAATTCCATTTGAAACAAGCGGTCGCGTGCATGTAAAAAGCCTAAAAGACGAAAAGCATCTTCGCGATTCTCAGCAAGAATAGACGGGATACCCAACGCATCGCTATGAACCGTAGCCGCAGCGCTTAAACCGGGCAACGAAATTTCGCCATCTTCTTTCGGTAAGGAAGCCGTCAGCAGCATAAAAATGACGCCAGCACCCAACACAATAACCACCAACAACACCGAAATAACACGTTTTAATCGCATAAACTTGCCTGTAAAGAATGAGGTCAGTATCCCATAAATTATGGATAGACTTTGAATCTAATACCGATTTTTTGCCATATATTTTAAGTAAACTACAATTTTTTTTAAATCACTATCGCTCAAGGTTTCTTCAGAAAACCCGGCCATTTGGCTATTTTTCCAATGACGTACCGCTTGGGGATTTCTTACGAATTTCAGTAAACGTTTCTCGCCAAAATATTCAATTGGGTTTTCGGGTATATTGAGATCGGGTCCCTTCTTGTCGCCACCCTCAAGATTTAGAGAATGGCAAGCAAAGCATGTCTTGAGAAAGCGGTGCAAGCCCTCCATTTCAATGGCGTTAGTTTTAGTATTTTTGGGAATAAGTTTAGGAAACTGTTTTTCAATGGATGGGATAAGTTTAAGTTGGGCTAATTTGTATGCCCATTCTTCGTTACCAATCTGATTCCTGTCAGCATTTGTCCAAACAAAATAAAATGGGCCCGCAGTCCCTTTATGTCTAATACCAAGATCTGGCCAAGGCGATTTTGCGTCTTCAATGGCGAGGTACGCTTTTGAGCCTTTTGACTTTTTTCTATCCAGGGCAAGGTCGGAACTATTGCTCAGTAGCAGAGACGAAAAGCCATCGGTAGCTTCAAAAGCCAAAAGATCATCTTTATCGACCTCTAAATCCGCAAATAATTGGCTAATTTTGATTGCCCTATAATGCATTTCTCGATCAGGATAGGCTGGATCTGCACCTTTTGGTATAACAATATCTTCACAATCAGGACGAGAAAGTAATTCTGTTGGACTTAAACTCAACTGTTTACCATTAGAGTCCAGTATTTTTAAATTTACTGGTTCCTCTGCTTTGAGAGTGGCCGATAAAAACACTATAAATAGCGATAAAAAAAGAATTTTCATGTGTGGGGCTAAGTCCAATGCTAATAAACGTGAGTTAATGTCTATGTTAAGGCGTATTTCAATGGCTTGTAAACAGCTCCTAAATTACCACGTTCATCTTCTCAATACTTCGGACAGTTTTGCTTTGATTAAAAACTCCCGCTGAACAAAAACCTTTTCGAGATGATTTCGTCGCCCCTTCGGTTTTGTTACCTTCAATCGGCTGAGCTTGAAGGCGTTGCCGGAAAGCGGAAAGTCGCCTAATGAACGACCTTGTATTACCGGCCATGAATGGAAATTGAGTGAGTCACACAGAATTTGTATTCGTGCTGCCCAATAATTTCTGGCAGGACTAATCGGAAATAATATCCGCTACGTCAATTTAAAATTGATTTCGCATAATAGGCTGTGAATTTAAGAACTTTTCAAAAATTTCGAGGCATGGGCTTAGAAAGCCTATAAAATAGGCTATTCGCTCATCCCTCATAAATCTCTCAATATGTTCAATCTGATAGCAGCTGCAAATGGAAAACTTGATGACCCTGTAATGCGTAAGTGGGCGGTACAGTTTTATAGTGATTTACCGAAGCATGCTTATGATGAACGCATTCGGATTGAAGCCGATTGGTTCCATGAGTTTTTTATCGCTCAATTGATTGATCGTGGCGAAACAGCATTATTGACTCATTTGTTTCGGGTGTTACCCCCTCAGCATCTTTCCAATATAAAGGCGTTAATTGTCAAAAAATGGCCTGAATGGCCGAGAACATTAATTGATGCTACTGCAAAGGTGCTGTCGGTTATTGCCCCGGATGAACTGTTGCGGTTGTTTGAAAATGATTTAAACCGGCTTAAGCAAGGTGGGGTTGATCCGTTGAGGTTCTTATCCATTGACCAACTGCGGACCCATAGCGATGAGGTCGCTTGTGCTGCATTTTTTAACCCGTTTAGCAAACTGGTCATCGACGAATGCCCTGACGGTTTTGGTAAAGCCATGCTTATTCTTACGCTGCTTAAGGTGAGTCCGCATTTAGCTTGGGATTCGTTAGAGTCATTGATTGAGTCTGCTCTTCGGATGGAAAATAGTGAAGCGCATCGTAGAAATATCTTCAAGTCTTTATTCACAGGATTATTTGGGCATACCGAGTTTTTGGCGATGATTTTTGACCGTGAGCAGTTTCAATCTTCACTCCAATTAACCGCATTACAGCCATTTTTTGTAGATTCAACCCCTTTGGAAAAACTGGATGGTTGGTTGCAATCACCGCCCCGATTGGAAGAGACGTTAGAGCTTCTTGAAAATCTTGGTAAAGAATCATCGGGTTGTAAAATCCTGCTTAGGTTATTAAGGGATTCAACAGGTGTTGCTGAAAAACTATCCAGTAAAATCCAGGTACAACTTTCAATTGCGGCTTGTCTTCATGGTTTTGCCACGTCATCACTTGATACGTCTAAATTTGATTTGATGACAACCATCAATTTATTGGCAGCAGATCTTGCCAAGCCTCGTTGGTGTAAAGAATTGGTGGCTCATCTGCACAGTTTTGATCAGGCATCAGTTAGTATCGCTCTAATATCCCGCTTATTAGAAGATTACGATAGTTATGGCGCCATTCAGATAGCACTGGTCATGGGTGATTTAGGTTGTCCTGCTTTTGTGCTGCCCCTCATTATGGCAATGGGCGCAGATCAAGGCGATTTTATCAAAGAAGCGGCCTGTCAATCGTTAACGGAAATTGGCATTCCCGCGCAAGCTGCACTGATAGAACATTGGGACAGTTTGGATAGTTCTCAAAAAATTTACGGTCTTTCGGTCATCAGTAGTCGCCATGATAAAGCCACAGCGGATTTTGCTGTCGCTCGATTTTCTGATCTATTGGCAGAAGATGTCGAATTTGCTTGCGACTTGATTATGGCATCGCCCGATTCACGTTTACTTGATTTACTAAAACCCGAGTTACGTCGTAAGCAACCCTTGATTGATCGCACTTTTTATATCTGTGCGAGGCTTTTGGATTATGATGGGCACGAGACACAAGGGGCAAAAGAACGGGCTCTCGCTGAGTTTGAACGCTGTGAAAAAATGTCCGACTCGATGAATGCAGTCAGTGTTCCTATCCAGGAACAACTTATTCTGGATTTGGAATGTCCCTTATGCAAAGCCGTTAACAGCTATGAAGCAAAAGGCGTTGTTGTTTCAGATGATCCAGAAGCAGCATTTCTATTAAACGATGAGTTCCCTTGTGCCTCTTGCGGACAGGATGTCGAATTCGAATTTACGCCCATGACCAAGATGGCGCTCAGCGCCCAATTTCTTGGAAGTCAAATTAACGCAAAAGCGGGTCATCAACAAAACGATCAATTTAAAACGATCAGCTATACCGGTGATGGCGTCGATATGCCGCTTGCAAAAGGCTTGGCCTCAAAACGCAACTATTTGGCTGAACACCCAAACGATGCGCGGCAGTGGCTGGGTTTGGGCAATTTACTATCCTATCTTAATCGCCCTAAAGAGACTTTTTCGGCCTTTCGCAAGGCGCTGCATATTGAACCTAATGCAGTAGATGCAAGGCTTGCTTTGGCTATGATACTTAACGATTCTCAGCAAAAAACCGAAGCCTGGGCGGTCATGCAAAAAGCATTAGAACACATGTCAAGTTGGAAGTTTTTAATGCCCAATCCTGATTTTAGTGAGGAGTTTGCTGATTTTTACAATCATCTACGAAAAACATTAGGCAAGCATGAATTGCCCGCACTTCTCCCATCAGCACTGAGCTCACCCAAAAAAACGGGTCGTAACGATAGTTGCCCCTGCGGTAGTGGCAAAAAGTTTAAAAAGTGTTGTGGCCGATAATAGCTTTGTGGATTTATCATAAGCGGGTACTTAACCAGTGGGAGGTGTGATGGTAAGCCAAAACCAACTATTAAGTAGCTATAAGCTTGAGCATGGCGCTGAATAACCATCACCTCTGAATGCTTGTTTTAGTCGTGTGCCAGCCTAAAAAGCACCCGGATGTTCATATTTATGATTGACATTGGCAGCAAATCTTTGACCCACATGACGGAATGATCCTATTAATCACTTTATGCAGCCCGTGTTTAGCTGTTAACCTTTACCCTTCCCCAAAAACCTGTTGATAATATGAATACCTGTACCGTTGAAACCATTGCCAGACAAAGTCGTTTCGCAGCACGCCAGCTGGCATTAACTTCCGAAGCACTGCGTAATCTTGCCCTTTCGAAAATGGCTGACGCGCTTGAAGCGGTTAAGCACCAAGTTTTGGAAATTAATGCCCAGGAAGTTATGATAGCTCGGCAGGATGGGCAATCAGATGCGATGGTCAAACGCTTGACCCTTGACGATAACGTATTTCAGTACATGGTCTCCAGGCTAAGAAAGGTGGCCCGGCAACCAGACCCTTTAAATCGGGTGTTGGCGGGACATACCAATCCGGCCGGACTGCAGGTCTACAAAAAATCGGTGCCGCTTGGCGTCATCGGTATCATTTACGAGTCGAGGCCCAATGTCACCACTGATGCTGCCGGCGTCTGTATAAAAAGCGGCAATGCCGTCATCTTGCGAGGCGGATCGGAAGCACTTCAAACCAACACACTACTGACTGATGCCATGATTGAGGGTGCTGTTAATGCCGGGCTTCCGCAACATGCAATCCAGATAATCCGCACGCCAGGCCATGAAGCGGTTAGCGAACTGCTTAAAATG
>Ga0208495_1000298_pt1 | contig 19817 bp, 27 predicted proteins | sample CryBogmetaGMA14M_FD_184551 | JGI IMG/M metagenome (GOLD analysis project Ga0208495, IMG submission 184551) | Freshwater microbial communities from Crystal Bog, Wisconsin, USA - MA14M (SPAdes) | ecosystem: Environmental > Aquatic > Freshwater > Lake | place: Crystal Bog, Wisconsin, USA...
TAAAAACCAAATTTATCTCCCTTGCCGGGAAGAAGATTCATCCCTGTCTCGGTTGTGAGAATTGCAAGAAGAAGAAGTGGTGTATAATTGAGAACGATGACTGGAGCGCAATTGTGCAGGAGGTGCTGGACTGCGAGGTGCTCATCATCGGATCCCCCACCTATTACTACGATGTCTGCGGGCATTTGAAAAATTTCATTGACCGTACCTATTCACTGTACCATGACCGGAAGCTTGCGGGACGAAAGGGTGTGGCAGTCGCGGTGCAGGCACAAAAAGGCGCCAACCGCACGATTCAGACGATCGAGGGTTTCCTGAGCTCACATGAGTTCTCTTCTTTAGGCTCGGTAAAAGGAGTGGGCTATGAAGAAGGTGCAGTCCTTAGGGATGAAGAGGCAGTGCGTAAGGCACAAAAGATCGGCGATAAAATTGTGCGCCTGCTCAACCCTCATCACGATTGAACAATCGCCGTTAAAACTTATTTTTCAACGCAGTTCATACAGCGTGGTCCGGCGCACGAGTGTCCTGCCGATATCTTCAGCCACCCGCTGCATCTCTGCCGGGTCAAGATAATCAGTATTTGTCGCACCTGCCCCTTTTGAGATGCTCTCCTCGAACATGGTGCCGCCAAGGTCATTTGCGCCAGCCAAAAGCCCCATCTGCGCCATCTTGATCCCCTCTTTCACCCATGAGACCTGGATGTTCCGGAAATTGTCCAGATAAAGACGGGAAACGGCGACCATCAGGAGATCTTCTCTTCCGGTTGCTCCCGCCCGTGCCATTCCTTTCTGGTAGAGTGGCGTGTTCATGTGTATGAATGAGAGCGGGACAAACTCGGTAAACCCGTGTGTCTCATCCTGTATCGCACGGAGGAGCGCGAGGTGGCGCACCCGGTCATCGTCACTCTCGCAGTGCCCGTACATGATGGTGGCAGTTGTTGGGATACCAAGACTGTGCGCCTCCCGGATAATGCGCACCCATTCAGCGGTGGTAATCTTCTGGGGGCAGATCTTTTCCCTCACTGCATCGACAAGGATCTCCGCTGCAGTCCCGCACATCGAGCCGAGCCCGGCATCTTTCATCAGGGTCAGCACCGCCTTTGTACTAATCCCGCTCTTCTTTGCCGCGTAGGCAACCTCCATCGGGTTGCCTGCATGGAGGTGAACACCGGGCGCCGCTTCGTGGATCCAGCGGTAGACGTCAATATAAGACTGCGCGGTAAATGCCGGGTGCAGCCCGCTTACCGTGCAGATCTCGGTCACTTGCCGTGAGCGTGCGAGCGCGGCTTTCTTCTGGATCGCTTCACGGTCATGGAAATAAATCCCATTCTCGCCGGACTTTTTTGAAAAACCGCAAAACCCGCAGTTATTGACACAGATATTGGTCACATTGATATTCTGGTTCCTGACATACGTGACGGCATTGCCCACCGTTTGCTCGCGCATCTCATCTGCGGCAGTGGCGACCTCCCACACATCCCGTGTGTGTAACTGGAATAATTTCCGCGCTTCATCATCGCTGAGCCGGTGACCGCCTTGTACATCCGATAGCAGCATCCGCAGGTTCTTGTCCATGATTCTCCTATACCCTATCTTTAGTGTGCTACAGTTTGTCACGCACAACCTAAAACTATCGTATCTTCATGCCACATGATTATTATTCCCTCACGCCAACCATCATTCAGGATTGTTATGGAGCAGGTAAAAGTACAACTGACCACAAAAGAAGCGGATGGGTTTATCATCCCGCTCGGTCCGGCAAATCTCGTTGCCGTGACGACTGATAAGGGGATGGTTGGATGCGGAGCCTTCGACGTATCGGCACTGGACTCATTCAGTTATCCCGCAGCAAAGGTACGACCCGCGATCGGTCCATCGATCGTGGATATTAACGACCTTTTAAAAGGGATTGTAAAAGAGGCGAACCGGTCAGCAATGGGGCGCGGGATCAAGACCGGCATGACCGGCAGGCAGGCACTGGAGCGCCTCTAAAACAGCCTTCCGCCTTACCTGAATGGCAACGTTTACCCTGAAGGTTAGAAGAAATAGCGGGATTATCGGGTTACCCATACATTTGACCGGGGTCTGTTTTGGGAAACTCATCAATAGCCTTTTGCTGGAGTACAATATTGCCCATCAGCATTCTCAGATAATCGATACCTGCGATACCCACTGCGACGATTGTCTGGATTGCCTGATCAAGATCACGGATTGAAAAATCCCTCTCAAAAGGGAATATGTTCATTGAAATATGAAACCCGCTAAATTGATCATCTTTCATTATGATCTCGAATCCACTATGCGGATTGTTAATCGTACTCCTCATTAAATAGATGGCTTGCGGACCTGTTTTCGGATGATTGAACAGATCATTAATTTTTCGTAGTACTTCGGCATCATCAAGATCCATCGCGAAAATTACTTTGACCCACCGCATCTTTTCAGGATGGACAAGAAAGATAATTTTTTCCCCATGTTTAATCTGGAGTCTCCAGACACTACCGGAAGTCCATTCCTTAATTACTTCGAGACCGGAATCCTTGATCATCTCTTTTATGGAATCATGGGTTTCATGAATTATTTTCGGAGATTTCATGTTCGCCCATCGATAAAAATAGTTATTCTGACAGAATTGTGTTTAACAGACCCATTTTGTAGGTGACCAGATCAATCGGGGTATTTGATGTCCCGGGTATTGACCAGATGGGAGACGGCAGCTGAATTTTTTTCCCTTTCGGTACCGAGAGAGTATTAATCATAATCGGGATCTCTTTCCTTCGCATGAAGTTTACCACACCATAATCATTGTCGGTAGTGATAAACTTCGCTGTTATGAGCTGAATCAGGGATCCCTGCATGGCAACAGTTACCCATCAGACACTCCTGGTCAAAACGTCCACACGTTAGTCGACCTGTTGGCAAAAAGCCATTCAACCGGGTGAATAAACACAAATCCTCATCAAAAAATTCATCCGAAAAATCCGGAACTATTCATATCCACTCCAATCCGTACATAGACATGGATTGGATCTCCCAAACGCTTATTACTCCACCCTAACCATATTATAAAGCACCATTCATGGAGCAGTGTATACCCACTGCGAGTGTCTGACAAAGATGCGAGATTCCTCTGTTGAGGTAGCCAAGCCTGGTATGGCGCAGGTTTGCTAAACCTGTGTCCCCTTGGGACTCGAGGGTTCAAATCCCTCCCTCAGCGCTATAAAGAGAAAATCTCACTATCGAGGGGATTGGATGGCTCAGGAAGACGACATAAAATATTTTGTACGGATTGGTACTACCGATCTGGACGGGACGAAATCCGTGCGGGTTGCCCTGACCGGCATAAAAGGCGTCGGCAGGCATACCTCCACGGTTATCTCCCGTATGGCAAGCGTAGACGAATACGCGTTGCTCGGTCGCATGGACGAAGAGTCGGTCAACCGGCTCCGCACCGCTGTTGAACAATACACAACGAAGATCCCGTCATGGATGACGAACCGTCCAAAAGACGTCTATACGGGTGAGTCAAAGCACCTCCTTGGTTCAGATCTCACCCTCATACAGGACGAAGACGTCAACATGATGAGGAAAATCCGCTGCTACAAGGGCATCCGGCACGAGACCGGTCAGAAAGTCCGCGGGCAGCGCACCAAGTCGACCGGAAGAACCGGCATGACCGTCGGTGTGAAGAAGAAGAGAGAGGGAGGTGCGTAAGCCATGGGATACCCGGGAAAGAATCACAAGTCCTACCAGACCCCCAAGCGCCCCTTCGAAAAGACGAGGATCGAGGAAGAGACCCGCCTCGTCATCGAGTACGGACTGCGCAACAAGCGTGAAGTCTGGAAATCGCAGAGCATCCTGCGCAAGTACCGCAAGGCAGCCCGCAGCCTGCTCGCCCTCATGTCGAGCACTACGGACAGGACACTCGTAGAGGCAAAGAAGACAGAGTTGATCAGCCACATGCAGCGCGCCGGGCTGCTCGGTCCCGATGCAGACATCGACAATGTCCTCTCGCTCAAGGTCAAGGCACAGCTCGAACGCCGGCTCCAGACCATTGTTCACCGGAAAGGGTTTGCCCGTTCGCCAAAGCAGGCACGGCAACTCATCACTCACGGGCACATCGCGATTGCCGGAAGGCGCGTCGATATCCCGGGTTACCGTGTGACCCGTGTCGAAGAGCCCCAGATCACCTACTACGGCAAATCGCCGTTTGTTGCAGACTCCCACGCGGAGCGCACACGCATCACAAAACCAGCAGGGGTGAGATAATATGGCGTCAAATGAGAAGGAAAAGTGGGGCGTCGCACACATATTCGCCTCGTTCAACAACACGATCATCACGTTGACAGATCTCTCCGGTGCAGAGACCGTCACAAAGTCGAGCGGCGGCATGGTGGTCAAGCAGGACAGGAACGAGAGTTCACCCTACGCGGCAATGCAGATGGCAGGAAATGTCGCTGCAATCGCCCGTGAGAAGGGTATTGTCGGGGTCCATGTAAAGGTACGGGCACCCGGACAGGGCAAGCAGCGCAGCCCGGGACCCGGTGCACAGGCAGCAATACGGGCACTTGCCCGCGCTGGCATGCGAATCGGTCGCATTGAAGATGTTACACCCGTCCCGCACGATTCATGCCGTCCAAAGGGTGGCAGACGAGGAAGGAGAGTGTGATGGAGATCGAATTCGCGAGTCTGGACGCTACCCTTGCACGATTCACCCTCTCCGGGGCGAGCCCGGGGTTTGCCAATGCATTCCGCAGGGCAATGATATCCGAAGTGCCGACCCTTGCCATTGAAGATGTGCGCATCTATGATAACACGAGTGCACTTTTTGACGAGATGCTGGCACACCGCTTGGGGCTCATCCCGATTAAGACCGACCTTACTACCTACACGACTCAGGAAAAATGCGCATGCAGCGGGGCAGGATGCCCGGGCTGCATTGCGACCTTCACATTAAGCGTCGAAGGACCGAAAGTGGTCATGTCAAGTGACCTGATCCCGCAGGATCCGGAAGCGACGCCGGTGTTCGGGAATATCCCCATAGTGAAACTCACGAAGGGACAGAAACTTGTCGTAGAGGCGCGTGCCGTCCTCAATACCGGACGGGAGCACGCGAAGTGGCAGCCGACGCTCGTATGCGGGTACAAGAACTACCCTGTCATCGCAATCAGCGATGCGTGCGATGCGTGCGGGATGTGCGTGGAAGAATGTCCCCGTGCAATTCTTGAAGTGCTGGGTCCCAAAGGTAAGAAGATCAAGGTAGTGAATGGCAAGCTCCCCGACTGCTCCATGTGCCGGCTCTGTGAGAAGGCATGCATGACAACCGGTATCGGGGATGAACCCGCAATCCGGATCTCCGCAGAACCCGACCGGTTTATTTTCGTGGTCGAGAGCGACGGGTCACTGCCCGCAAAGGAGATCATGGAACGGGCACTCATGTACCTCAAGGAGCAGTCAGACGAGCTGGAGAACCAGATAAGCGAAATTTCAGGGGAGGAGAAGAAATGACAAGACTAGTGGAGAAGACGAACCCCCGTCTTACCAACCTCATTTTGCTCTTGAAGAACAAGTCACGTGAGAATGAGGCAAAAATCTGGCGCGAGATCGCAAACAGGCTGGAGACCTCGAACAGGAATTACGCTGAGGTCAACCTGTCCAAGATCAACCGCTATGCCCAGAACGGGGAGACGATCATTGTCCCCGGAAAGGTACTGGGCAGCGGCGTGCTGGAGCAGTCCGTGAAAGTTGCAGCGCTGAATTTTTCTGAATCGGCAACAAGCAAAATCAGGGACGCAAATGGCGAGTGCATGACGATCGAGCAGCTCCTGCAGGACAACCCGAAAGGAAGCGGTATCCGTATCCTGAGGTGAGAAGAAGATGGTGACAGTAATCAACGGCGACAGCCTCATCCTCGGCAGGCTTGCAAGCCTCACTGCGCAGCGTGCTCTTGCAGGTGAAGAGATCGCGATAGTGAACGTGGAGAAGGCAATCATATCAGGAAGCCGGGCACGCGTGCTCGCGAACTACGACCACAAGCGCGTCCGTGGTTCAGCTGACTGGGGTCCCTATTTCCCCCGGAGACCTGACCACATCATGAAGCGTACGATAAGGGGGATGCTCCCATACAAGCGCCCCCGTGGAGTCGATGCGATGAAGCGGATCCGGTGTTATGTAGGAGTTCCTGTACAGTATGTCGGAAAGGAGTTAGAAGTCCTCGAAGAAGCGCACATGGACCGGCTGAACAACCCGCAGTTTGTTACACTTGGCGCAGTATGCACCTCGCTTGGAGCGAAGTTCTAAGGTGGTCAAAATGACAAACAAAATAGCAAAGATCATTAACACAAGCGGAAAACGCAAGACGGCAATCGCACGGGCGACGTTAAAGGCGGGCAAAGGCGTAATCCGGATCAACTCCGTGCCGCTCGAACAGTACGGCAGCGAGACGACCCGGATGAAGATCGCCGAACCGCTCCTCCTTGTGCCCAATGCAACAACCGGCATCGATGTGACCATTGACGTCTTAGGCGGCGGTGTCATGGGGCAGGCGGAAGCGGTCCGTACCGCGCTTGCCCGCGGTATCCTTGAGTGGACAAACGATCCCCAGATTAAGGATATCTTTCTCAATTACGACAGAACGCTCCTTGTGAACGACTCGCGGCAGAAAGAGACAAAGAAGCCGCATGGTCGTGGAGCAAGAAAGAAATTCCAAAAGTCTTATCGTTAAGATAAAAGATAAATTGAGAGGTCGAAAATCTTGATACCCGTACGATGTTTCACCTGTGGAAAACCAATTTCCACAGCCTGGGAAGAATTCAAAGAGCGGCGGGGGAAAGGCGAGGATCCTAAAAAGATCCTCGACGATCTCGGTATCTCCCGATACTGCTGCAGGCGCATGATTCTCACCCATAAAGAGATCATTGATGAGCTCAACCCGTACCAGTAAGCGACATGAGAACGCGGGGTCGTAGGGTAGCCTGGTCTATCCTATTGCGTTCGGGACGCAGTGACCTGAGTTCAAATCTCAGCGACCCCATTTTCAAATTGTAGAATCCAACAAAAAAAAGTTTGAGGACAAGGAATGCCGACGCAGACATATACCCGGTACGAACGGGCGAGAATTATTGGAGCAAGGGCTCTGCAGATATCTATGGGTGCTCCGCTACTTGTTACGACTTCCCGGATCGATCCCCTGGAGATCGCAATCGAGGAATACAACGCGAACAGTATCCCCATTACCGTAAAGAGAAAGTAAAAGGAGAGATGCCGAATGACAACCATCGAGGCAATCGAGTTGCGGACCATCCTGGACAGCCGGGGCAATGCCACGGTCGAAGCCGACATTCACACATCGGGCGGCTTTGGCAGGTCAGCAGCACCAAGCGGAGCCAGCACCGGGACGCTGGAGGCTAAGGTTATACCTCCAAGAGAGGCGATCGATAACGCCCTCCAGAACGTGATCCCTGCATTCATCGGTATGAATGCGTGTGACCAGGAGGGGTTCGATATGCAGCTCCGTGACATTGACGGGACTGCAAACTTCTCCGCGATCGGTGCCAATGTCGCAGTCGCACTCTCACTTGCAAACGCAAAAGCGGCTGCATCCGCGATAGGTATGCCGCTCTTCCGCTATCTTGGCGGCGCTTTTGTGAATGAGATGCCACTTCCGCTGGGAAATATCATCGGTGGCGGTGCACACGCTCAAAATGCAACCGAGATCCAAGAGTTCCTAGTTGTCCCCCGCGATGCAACAGATGTTGAAGAGGCGGTCTTTGCCAACGCTGCCGTCCACCGGCACGTAAAGGAACTCTTAAAGAAACGCGGCATTGCTGCCGGCAAGGGTGATGAAGGTGCGTGGGCACCGCAGATCGATGATGCCCTCGCATTTGAACTTATTGCCGAGGCGACCGGACTTGTCGCAGATGAGATGAATATCTCAGTTGATATGGGAATCGACGTTGCGGCGAGCCAGATGTGGAACGGGGAAGGATACAAGTACCGTGACCGGGTCCGCTCCACTGAAGATCAGATCACATACATTGCAGAGCTCGTCGACAGTTACGACCTTGTCTACGTTGAAGATCCCCTCCATGAAGACGATTTTGACGCATTTGCTGAACTCAACACCCGGATCGGGAACCGGTGCCTCGTGTGCGGGGACGATATCTTTGTAACACAGGTCGACCGCATCCAGCAGGGTATTGAAAAGGGGTCTGCAAACTGCATACTCATCAAGCCTAACCAGGTGGGGACGCTGACTGACACCTTTGAAGCAGTCCGCCTCGCCCATACCAATGGTCTGGATACGGTGATGAGCCACCGGTCCGGTGAGACCACCGATACGACCATCGCACACCTTGCAACCGCGTTCTCCTGTATTTTTTTAAAATGCGGCGTGGTGGGCGGCGAACGCATTGCAAAACTGAATGAACTGATACGCATAGAGGAACAGTTATGACCACTGTAAACGAGATGGAAATCGAATTAAAAGAACCGCTCATCCCCGTAGAGGAGTACCTCGCGGCTGGTGTCCACATCGGCACGCAGCAGAAGAGCGAGGATATGAAGAAGTTCATCTACCGCGTTCGCGGCGATGGACTGTATATCCTGGATATCCGTGAGACCGACTCACGGATCAAGACCGCAGCGAAATTCTTAAACCAGTACGAGGCACCCAATATCCTTGTAGTGACCTCCCGGCAGTACGGGCAGTTCCCGGCAAAGAAGTTTGCCGACACCATTGGTGCAATGTCGGCAACCGGGCGTTTCATCCCGGGACTCCTGACAAACCCCGTCCTGAACAACTATATCGAACCAACCGTCATCGTCGTCACTGATCCGATTGGAGATTCACAGGTGATAAACGAAGCGGTCCAGTGCGGTATTCCGGTTGTTGCACTCTGCGATACCAACAACATGACGAGGTTCGTGGACTTTGTCATCCCGACCAACAACAAGGGCAGAAAAGCACTCTCGGTGATCTACTTCCTGCTCACCCGCGAGATGCTGCGGCTCCGTGGGATCTCGACAGCACTTACACAAGAGGACTTCGAAACCGATATCTGATGCAGTCACCCCCATTTTTCGGGCGATCGATCGTTAGATATAACAGAACGACCAGAGGGTTGATCCGATGATAATGCGTACATGCGCTGTGGCAGGCATGTTTTATCCACGGGATCCGTCCCATCTCGAACAGCTCTTAGAGAAATTCTTCTCCGGAGCCGGTTCAGCCGGGGACACCCGGGGAATTGTATCCCCCCATGCAGGGTATATCTACTCCGGGCAGGTCGCGGCTTATGCATTTGCGACGATCCCCGCCGATTTTTCCGGCACCTTTGTGGTGATTGGACCTTCCCACCGGGGGTACATCACCTGTGGTTCCACGATACCGTGGGAGACACCCTTTGGCATCGTTGACACGGATACGGAACTGGTAAAAGCACTCGATATCGAGATCGATGAGTTCTCCCACAAGGATGAGCACTCGCTTGAAGTACAGGTGCCGTTTATCAAGTACCGGTTCCCGCGGGCACGGATAGCTCCTGTGATGATGGGTGCCCAGGATCTTTCGGGCGTTGCTGTCCTTGCAGAAAAGATCGTCGAGGCAGTCAGACGTACTAAAAGGGATGTTCGGATTGTTGCGTCCAGCGACTTCTCGCACTATGTGCCGGAAGCCAAAGCAAAAACCGATGACCTCTACGCGATCGAAGCGTTAAACACGCTCGATATCGGGGAATTCTACCGGAGGATTGAAGAGAGGGATGTCTCTGCCTGCGGGTATGGTCCGATTGCGGTCATGGTAACTGCCTGTGGTATGCTCGGGGCAACAACTGCAAAACTGCTACGGTATGCAACAAGCGGGGATGTGACCGGCGACCGACGCGAGGTCGTGGGGTACGCAGCCATTGCGGTGATGTAGGTTGGCAACGTGGAGTGCGCCGGGCAAGGTCTTTTTGTTCGGTGAGCATGCGGTGGTGTACGGCAAACCAGGTATCGCGATGGCAATAAAACCCCGCGTATTTGTAACGGTAAGAGATACAAAGCACCCGCAGCGGGCAAAATCTCCCTATATAGATGGGTGCTTTGAAGCCATGGGCGTGACAGGAAGCGTCTATATCAATTCACAGATCCCCAGTTCCTCGGGACTCGGTTCATCTGCTGCCGTGACAGTCGCAACGCTCTCTGCCATCAACGATGAGTTTGTGAAAAGAAAGACACGGGAAGAGATCGCCAACATGGCATTTGAGATCGAAAAGAAGGTGCAGAAAGGACGGGCAAGCCCTACGGACACGACGGTTTCCGTATACGGGGGGATCGTCCTTATCACCGGCAACTCGCGAAGACGGCTCCCGCCGCAGAGTATGAATCTCGTCGTTGGAGACTCCCTTATCTCCCACAGCACGACAAAGATGGTGGAGCAGGTAAGCGAGCTGAAAAGAATGCATCCCGGGATTGTTGATCCCATACTCGCTGCGATCGAGGGCGTGAGTCTCGCGGCAATCCACTACCTTGACGACCACAAAGAACTCGGGCAGTACATGAACATGAACCACGCGCTCCTCGAAGCCCTAGGGGTCGGGCACCCGCAGCTCTCCCGTCTTGTGCTTGCCGCGAGATCGGCAGGGGCATTCGGGGCAAAGATCACAGGAGCTGGCGGCGGGGGCTGCATGGTCGCACTCTGCCCCAGGCAGCTCAAAAACCGTATTGCCGGGGCAATTGAAGCATGTGAAGCCCGGGCAATCATGACCGGTATCGATACCGAGGGCGCAAAAAAGGAGAGAAATGTCTGATCGCATCCTTTTAAAACTCGGCGGGAGCGTTATTACTGACAAGCATGCAGACTGCGTCATCAACCGCGACCGGCTGGCGCTGGTTGCAACGGCAATTGCCGGTGCCCGTACCAGGGGCATTCTCATTGTACACGGGGCTGGCTCGTGCGGGCATCCCGAGGCAAAACGCTTCCGGCTCGACCAGGGTGCCACTGCCGGGCAGACCGAAGGAATATTTGTCACCCACCGGGCAGTCAGCCGGTTGAACGATGCGGTCGTTTGTGCGCTGCGGGAATGCGGTATACCGGCTGTGGGGGTTCACCCGCTCCATACGGCAGTAGCAGACAAGGGCAGGCTCATCTCTTTTGAGGTCCGCCACTTAAAAAAGATGCTCGACCTGGAAATGGTTCCTGTGATCCACGGTGACGTGGTGATGGACCTCTCACAAGGAGCCTGTATCGTATCGGGCGACCAGCTCGTGCGGTACCTCGCAGTTGCACTGGAGTGCGACCGCGTGGGACTCGCCACCGACGTACCGGGAGTGCTGGATGGGAAGCGCGTTGTTTCCGAGATCACAAAAAGAACTGCGCCTGCTCTCCAGATCGGCAACTCTTTACATACCGATGTCACCGGTGGAATGAGAGGGAAAATTGATGAACTGCTCGAACTCGCGCACGCGGGTATCGAATCAGACATATTTGCTGTCTCGCGGCTCGGCGCCTTCCTTGCAGGAACCGATCATGGCGGGACGAAAGTGAGACAAGAGTGAAGCAGATGGGAGACAAAAAACGGTTCACATCGTCGCGCAAGCTTGATCACCTGCGCATCTGCGCAGAAAAAGAGGTCGAGTACGGCGACGCCGGGTTTGGGGATATCAGGTTTATCCATAATGCACTGCCAGAATGTGATATGGGGACAATCAACCTGGCAACCCGGTTTTTAGACCACCACGTTGCCTCCCCGCTCTTCATATCCGCGATGACCGGCGGTCATCCTGACACAAAAGTGGTGAATGCCCGTCTCGCCCGCATGGCTGAACGCTTTGGCATCGGCATGGGTGTCGGCTCCCAGCGGGCTGCCCTGGAAAACCCGCAGCTGGCTGACACCTTCTCGATCGTCCGCGACGAGGCGCCGCATGCGTTTTTAGTCGCAAACCTCGGTGCAGTCCAGCTCCGTGACCACGGGAACGAGTGGGCGGAGCGGGCGGTAGAGCAGATCGGGGCGAACGCGATCGCGATACACCTTAACTTCCTGCAGGAAGTGATCCAGCCGGAAGGCGACCACAACGCAACCGGTTGCCTTGCCGCGATCGAGTCGCTCTGTGCAGAGTCGAAGGTGCCGGTCATCGTAAAGGAGACCGGCTGCGGTATTTCTGCTACTACTGCACGGCAGTGCTGGGGTATCGGTGTCCGGGCTATCGACATTGGCGGCTGGGGAGGGACGTCCTGGGCGGCGGTCGAAAGTTTCCGTGCCGATGAGAGCAGGAATCCAAAAGATAAACGCTTAAAATCGCTTGGCGAGGCACTAGCCGACTGGGGAATTCCAACAGTGGCGAGCCTTGCCGAAGTAATCGCAACCGGCAGCCCCGTGATCGCATCGGGTGGGATACGGAACGGCATGGATATCGCAAAGTGTCTTGCCATCGGTGCAGACCTCTGCGGGATGGCGCTCCCGCTCTTACGACCGGCTCTTGAGAGCGATGAAGCGCTGGCACAACAGATCGAAGCAATCCACCATGAGCTGGCAGTGGCGATGTTCCTTTCCGGATCGGGACGGGTTGCTGACCTGAAGAAGGCACGGTTGTACATCACGGGACGCACCCGCCAACAGATCGGGAAGGACAATCCCGTGCGGATCAGCCGGTAACACGATACTATTCGAGAAATTTTTAAAAAAACCCGTAATGAATCATGCCGGTTCAGGCAAGCCAAATTGAAAGTCGGCTTGCCGACTTTCATGCTAATCATACACCAACAGAACAGACAGGAGATAGATTATGGATATAGAAATTATTGCCGTGGGCGGATATGATGAGGTCGGGCGAAATATGACCGCTGTCCGCTGCGGAAAAGAGATTGTCATCTTTGACATGGGACTGCGCCTCGACCAGGTGATGATCCACGAGGACGCAGAGCTGGAGAATATGCACTCCCTTGACCTGATCAAGATCAAGGCGATACCTGACGATACCCTGATGAACGCGGTTGAAGGGACCGTAAAAGCGATCGTATGCTCGCACGGGCACCTCGACCATATCGGGGCAGTCCCGAAACTGGCGCACCGGTATAATGCGCCGATCATTGCCGCACCGTACGCGATAGAACTGATCCGGCAGCAGATCTCCGGCGAACAGAAGTTCGGCGTAAACAACAAGCTCTTTCCCTTAAAGTCGGGGCAGCGCTACACGATCTCGCCGAACCTCGTCCTCGAGTTCGTCCGCATGCAGCACTCCATCATCGATACGGTGACACCGGTGCTCCACACCCCGCACGGTGCGATCGTCTATGCGTGCGACTTCAAACTCGACCGGACGCCGGTGATTGGGGAACCGCCGGACTTCGCACGGCTCAGGCAGATCGGAAAGGAGGGGGTGCTCGCCCTCATTGTCGAGAGTACTTATATCGAACGCCCAGGTAGGTGCCCCAGCGAGCGTATCGCACGCGACCTGGTGCGGGATACCATCACGAGTTACGAGGATGACAAGAGTGCGATTGTCGTTTCCACGTTCGCATCGCATATCGCACGCGTGAAGACACTCGCGGAATGTGCCCACGAGATTGGGAGAAAACCGGTGCTTCTCGGGCGCTCCATGGAGAAATATTCCGTAACTGCCGAGCAGATGAAACTCGTCTCGTTCCCTTCGGATACCAGTGTCTTTGGCAACCGGCGGACCGTTGACCGGACCATGCGCCGGATGATGAAGGAAGGCAAGGAGAAGTTTTTGCCTATCATCACGGGTCACCAGGGAGAGCCTGGGTCCATTCTCACCCGTATTGCTCTTGGCGACACCCCGTACCAGCTCACAAAGGGCGACAAGGTAATATTCTCCGCAAACGTGATCCCGAACCCGATGAACTTCGGGCAGCGCTACATGGTCGAGGCGCACTTAAAAATGGCAGGTGCCCGCATCTTCGAAGATATGCACGTCAGCGGGCATGCATACCGCGAGGACCATTACGAGTTCATCAACCTGTTAAACCCGCAACACATCATCCCGGCTCACGGGCACGTCAAGATGACCGCCGCCTACTCGGAGTTTGCCGGAGATCTCGGCTACACGCTGCACTCCACAGTTCACATTCTTAGGAACGGGCAGCGGCTCAACCTGAATTAAACGGGGAATTTGATGTCTGAACTTTCACCGTACCTGGAATCGGTCGCAAAAGTAATCGATATAATGATCGACCGGTATTTTGTCAGCAAGATTGGTGAACTGAACACCGCTTCCGCCCACCTTCTCGCAGCGGGGGGTAAACGACTCCGCCCTGCGGTTGTCATGCTTGCGGCGGATGCGGTGAGACCCGGAAGCTCCGATGAGATCCTTCAGGCGGCACTTGCGCTCGAAATCACGCACACCTTCACGCTCATCCACGATGATATCATGGATGATGACCAGATGCGCCGGGGCGTCCAGACGGTGCACACGAAGTGGGATATACCAACCGGTATCCTTGCCGGGGACGTCCTGTATGCCCGCGCCTTCGAGTTCATCTGCATGGCGAAGGCAAAAGACGAGGGAAAAATCCGTGCAGTGTCGATGCTTGCCCGTGCCTGTGCAGATATCTGCGAGGGGCAGCACATGGACATGGCATTTGCGCACCGGAATGATGTCGACCAGTATGAATATCTTGAGATGGTAAAGAAAAAGACCGGTGTCCTTTATGCTGCAGCAGCCGGGATCGGCGGCATCCTTGCCGGGGGCAATGCACAGCAGGTCAAAACGCTCTACAACTTTGGGCTCAATTGCGGCATCGCGTTCCAGATCCAGGATGACTTAATCGATCTTTTAACTCCTGCAGAGATGAGCGGAAAAGATCGTGCCTCTGATCTCCGCGAAGGAAAACAGACCCTCATTATGATCAAGGCACGGGAAAAAGGACTCGACCTGTTGAAATACCGGCGTGATCTGACTGATGTGGACATCGATGCAGCGATCCGTGAGCTCACGGATTCCGGCGTTATTGACGAAGTTAAAAAGATTGCTGCCGACCTTGTGAACGACAGCAACAAACACCTCACCATTCTCCCGCCCTCAAAAGAGCGGGCGCTTTTAATGGAGATCGGCGAATTCTTTGTGACCCGGAGCTTTTAGGATGACAGGGGATGACCCGAAGAGCGCCCTCTTTTTGTGTGCGCTCCAGAACGCGGTGAAGCACGGCGGTGTGCCGCAGACCGGTGCTGTCATTGGCATGGTCATGGGTGCCCACCCGGAACTGCGTTCCCGGGCGAAGGAGGTCTCGGCGCTTGCAAAAGAAGTAATTGCCGAGGTTGCGGCACTCTCGGCAGATGAGCGCATCGCAAAACTGCAGTTGCTCGCACCGGATATGTACGCAGCGCTCTTTGAGAGACACGAGCACAAGAAAGTCCTGCCCGATCTTGAACTGGCGGGAAATGGGGTCGTCATGCGGTTTGCACCCAACCCCTCGGGACCGCTCCACATCGGGCATTCCCGTGCAGCTGCGTTAAACGATGCCTACGTGAAGCAATACGGGGGCAGGTATATCCTGCGGATCGAGGACACCGACCCGAAACGTGTCGATCCCGATGCATACCAGATGGTGAAGGAGGATATCGAGTGGCTCGGGCTCGGGATCACCGATACCGTCACCCAGAGTGACCGGCTCCCGCTCTACTATGCCCTCTGCAGTGAGCTAATCGGGCGCGGCGGGGCGTATGTCTGTACCTGCGAGAACGAGCACTTCAAGGAGTTGAAGCAGGCAAAGGTTGCCTGCCCGTGCCGCGACCAGACGGTCGAGACCGGACTCGCACTCTGGAAGAAGATGCTTGCCCATGGTTTTTCAGAAGGCGAAGCAACAGTGCGGGTGAAGACGGATCTCTTCAACCCGGATCCGGCGATGCGGGATTTTCCCATCTTCCGCATCCTCGATGCACCGGAGCACCCGAAGAAGGCGGATGCCTTTATCTACCCGCTCATGAACTTCTCGGTCGTTGCCGATGACCACCTGCTCGATGTGACGCACGTGATCCGGGGCAAGGACCACATCGCGAACACCCGCCGCCAGCGCTATATCTACGACCACTTCGGCTGGACAGTTCCGGTGTACCGGCACTATGGCAGGATGGGAATCGAGGGAGTAGTGCTCTCGACGTCCCAGATGCGTCGCGGTATTGATGAGGGGGTGTACAGCGGGTGGGATGACATACGGCTCGGCACGCTCCGGGCGCTCGCCCGCCGGGGGATCAGCCCGGAAGCGGTGAAGAACGCGATGCTTGCGATCGGTATCGGCGATACCGACATCTCGTTCTCGTGGGACAACCTCTTCGCGGAGAACAAAAAGATTGTCGATCCGGTGGCGAACCGGTACTTCTTTGTACCGGATCCGGTCACCGCTACGATTGCCGGTGCCCCGCCCCACACGGCGCACGCGATGCTCCATCCCGGTGATGCCGCCCGTGGTGTGCGGACGCTTGCCTTTGAAGGTTCCGTGCTGCTGCCTGCCGCTGAACTCAAACCGGATGTGACGATGGTGCGGTTGAAAGACCTCTTCAACGTGAATATTTCATGGGACGGAACTACCCCCTCGTTTGCGTATGCCGGCGATGCTCTTACCGATGCCCGTGCAGCAAAATCCCACATCATCCAGTGGCTTCCGGTGCAGGAGGCAGTGCCCTGCACGCTCCTCACGCCGGATGGTGAGATGACCGGTGCCTGCGAACCTGCGGTCCGGTCTGAGCTGGGCAGGGTGGTGCAATTCGAGCGTGTCGGGTTTGTCAGGATCGATGCGGTTTCTGAGGAAGGGGTACGGGCGTACTTCACGCATAAGTGAGGAGATCTCTGCAATACCGTCTTGCACACGAGTCCATAATTACCTGTACTGGAGCGATCGCGACATACAATAGGATACAGAAAAAACACAGACTCTTACAAAAGATATGTACATGCTTCTGGATTCCCGAGAGAGACGGAGACAAATCTACAAAAATGAGGAGGATCCCGCGCTGTAAAAAATCAGTCACCCTCTACAGGAGACTCCTCCAACACTTCTTTTGCCCATTCCCGTGCCGATTCAGCCTTGTTAAGCGCATTTGCGTCCACTTTCACAAGCACCTGATCGATCTGGTCCCGGATGATCCACTTTTTCGTTCCGTCCTCGTCCATAAACACCCAAGCAGACAGCCGGTAGAGGCACACCTCCTGGTTATCGTGCTCCTTGATCAAAGGGATAAGACTGGCAATTTTTTTGGGTCTTAAATTCATGACGGTCCTTTTGCAGATTAGCGTGAGTTTTCCGATCTTGTCCTGCATCCATGGAGTCATAAGCGCTTTTGTGTTGCACACTGCGAGATACTCGATTGTCAGTGGATCTTTCTTGTCATCCTCCACCTTTCCGACAACCTGGATTTCGAGGACTAAAAATTCCTCTCCTTCCAGAAACGCCCGCCGTACCTCCTTTTCATCTGTGAACTCTGTAATAATGTCCGGCTTGTATTTCATCTCCACAATTTCATCATACACATGGTCAGGCATCTGCATCTCTCCATATCTCACTTGTAAAAGATCAACTGCATATATGTACACGTAATACGTCATCAGGTATTGCATCACGCAGGAACCTGTTGTCGCAGTTCTCTGCCGGATCAGAACTCACAGAAGATTCTTTTTAATTCCTGAACAATTTCTGTTGCTTGCATCGACAAGCAGAGTGAGTATCCTCTCACAAGGGATCGGCATCAACCTTACATGCCCTTTGTCCACATTATGCCGTGTCCAGATCCCCGCAGCCTTCTCCAGACCCCACGCACAACATTCTCATGTAACACAAGAGAAGTAAACAACAACAAGAAAAAGGAAGAGCCCCATATCTCAGTACAAACAGTAATCGTCGGTTAGGAAATGATCCTATGCCCTCTCGCCCTTCAGTTACAAATCCTCTGTATGACGCCATCCGGCTTATCATCCATGATGCTCAAAAGGGCGCGTACAAAGCGGTCAATCATGCGATGGTCCGGGCATACTGGAACATCGGGCAGTTGATTGTCAAGGATGAACAAAAGGGCGAGAAGCGGGCAAAGTACGGGGAGAATCTGCTCGATGAACTGGGGCGGAGACTAACCGATGAGTTTGGGAGAGGTTTCTCTTCCACGAATCTGAAAAACTTTCGGAAGTTCTTTCTGGCATTCCCTGATGGTTGTCAGGACGGTACTATTACGGGTGCTCGAAAAGGGTACACAGTGTGTGCCGAATTGAGCTGATCGCATTACCGGCTCCTGATACGGCGATCGATAAGTTGGTGTACGAGTTGTACGGGCTGACGGAGGAGGAGATTACGATTGTTACAGGAAGTGGAAAATGAAAATCTATATGGATGTTTGCTGTTTATGCAGACCGTTTGACGATCAGACGATGGGACGAATCCGTGTAGAGGTTGCCGCAGTCCAGGAGATAATCCGTCGCTGCGCGACGCAGGAATTCACTCTGGTTACCAGTGAGGCAATAACCGAAGAACTCTCAAAAATTCCGGACATTAACAAACGTCTTCGCGTGGAAAAGATCGTATCCATAGCACAAGAACACATACTCATTGACGAAGGAATAATCTCGCGGATGTATGAATTTATTGCAAAGGGTGGGGATGCAATGGACTCGCTCCACGTAGCGTGTGCCGAACGAGCCGGGGCGGTGTTCCTTACTGCTGATGATAACCTGATAACATTTTTTAAGTCGCACCAGAACATACAAGTACATATAGAAAACCCAGTCACTTGGTTAAAGGAGGAAAACAGATGAGCGTCAAAACATTACACCAGATCCAGCAGGAGGGACTTGACGTACTGGTCGAGAAACTTGGCCCGGACGATGCGATCCGGTTCCTCCACATCTATGAACCGGGAAGCGGTGACTGGACGAAAGACCGGAGAAAATACCTGGAGAACGATCCCGATAAAATTATCAAACGTATCCTAGAACGAAGAAAATTAACTGTTTAGATTCCACCCCCGATAAATAAAATTCGTGAATGAGACCCCCCAAAAAAAAGTATCCCCGGATAAACCGGGCAGGGGAAATCTAACCGGCAATCATACAACCCTCACAGCCCCCCGTCGTCATCACCCCCACCACCTCCTGCGCCATGCTCGGATCCAGCACCTTTGTGATCACAAGCCCGGTCATAGCGATAACCAACGCCCAAATCACCTTCATCACCTGCTCATTTTTCCCAAAAGCATCAACCACAGCCTGGGCATCCGCCTGCATCCCCCATTGAATCAGTTTCGGCAGGAAGACGAACAGCGGCATGAAAACAATCATTGCCAGGATAAATGCGAGGGTGATGTCCGTCCACCCAACCAGGTAGATCCCCGCAGCCCTTTCCAGCTCGCACACACACCATTCTCATGCAACACAAGAAAAGCAAACAACAACAAGAAAAAGGAAGAGATCCTTAACTCAGTACAAAGTTCTGGGACCCTCCACTCATGACACTTGACCAACTCCTCACCGAAATCGAAACACGGGAACTCGAATTCAAGGAAAAGCCGAACCCCGCACTGTATAAGACATTGTCTGCATTTTCTAATACCAATGGCGGGGTGGCATTCGTTGGCGTATCAGACAAAAAAGAGATCATCGGGTACCGGTGCTCAAATGCAGATCTCAAGGAACTATCGGATACGATAGTCAACAAGCTTGCCATCCATCCTGTCATCGAACCCGTCAGGTGCGAGGGGAAAACTGTTCTCCGGATCGATGTGAAAAAGAGTAAAAATCCTGTCGCATACGAAGGTCGGTATTATACCCGGGTGGGAAACACCACACGCCTCTTAGACGCCGAAGAACTCAAAGAATTCATCATATCAAGCATTGAAT
>Ga0208495_1000302_pt1 | contig 19695 bp, 20 predicted proteins | sample CryBogmetaGMA14M_FD_184551 | JGI IMG/M metagenome (GOLD analysis project Ga0208495, IMG submission 184551) | Freshwater microbial communities from Crystal Bog, Wisconsin, USA - MA14M (SPAdes) | ecosystem: Environmental > Aquatic > Freshwater > Lake | place: Crystal Bog, Wisconsin, USA...
GGGTATCTCCCGCAACACATTTCCGCCTTGAATCCTCGTTTCCCCGCTACAGTCAGTGAGGTCGTCGCCATGGGGCTTCTTTCCAAAAAAAAATTCCCCAAGCACATGAACAGATCTGACCATGCAAGAGTCGATAATGTACTTGACCTCCTCGATATGAAGAGGCACAAGAACGCTCCCGTAGGGGAACTTTCGGGAGGCCAGCAACAGAGGGTCCTGGTTGCCAGGGCTATTGTGAATGATCCTGAATTCCTGATTGTCGATGAACCAACAGATGCATTAGACCCGGAAATGAGGGATCGTTTTTTCGAAATCATGCAGAGTCTGAATAAGCAGAAGCAGGTCGCCATTGTGATTGTCACCCACGACACGGGAAACATCGGAAGATACACTTCAAAGCTCCTCTATGTTGATAAGAAGATTATTTTTTACGGTAGTTTCGAAGATTTTTGCAAATCCCGCGAGATCACCCAATTCTTTGGAGAGTTCGCACAACACGTCATCTGCCATAGACATAATCAGAACATCGATTGTTCCTCCGGTGACCATGGAACTGACTGAATTCTTTCGATACGGATTTCTTCAGCGGGCGCTAATTGCCGGTACATTTATAGGGATTCTCTGCTCCACCCTGGGCGTTTTCCTAGTACTGAGAAGATTTTCCCTCATAGGTGACGGCCTTGCCCATGCAACATTCGGCAGTGTGGCACTGGCGCTGCTTCTCAAGATGTCGCCGCTATATGTATCGATACCTATCGTCATGATATGTTCCGTTGGCATTCTCAGGCTGACCGAAAGGGCGAGACTTTACGGAGATGCCGCCATCGGTGTTGTCTCTTCCCTGGGTATTGCAGGAGGAGTCATATTGTCGAGTATGGCCGGCGGCTTTAATATAGATCTGTTCAGCTATCTATTTGGCAGCATCCTGTCAATCAGCGAAACTGAAGTCTTTATTTCCATCGGACTTTCCATATTTGTTATCCTGATGATCATTTTTTATTACAATGAGCTCTTGTCCATAACCTTTGACGAAGACTCGGCGAAAGCCTCCGGCATAAATACGGAATCGATCAATACGATGTTTGTTCTTCTCACCGCAGTGACAGTCGTCTTGTCCATGAAAGTCGTGGGTATCATGCTCATCTCCGCATTACTTATATTCCCGGCGGTAACCGCCCTCCAGATCGCGAGAAGCTTTAAGGCGGTAATGTTGACTGCCTCGTTATCGGCTGTGGTCTCAGTAGTCTCGGGAATTGTCGTCTCCTTTTCCCTTGATCTCCCAACAGGGGCAACGATTGTCCTGATTAATTTCATTTTTTTCCTCACGGGCCTCACTTACAGAAGAATCATCAAAGTGTGAAACGAATGGAGATGTGTGGTGGCTAAAGTAAGAGCCCTTCTACATAACCGAAATTTCATCTTGCTCTCCGCCATAACAGCCGGTCTGCTTTTCGATCATGCCGCGCAATGGACAAGAGTGTTGGTGCTGCCGACCTTAACCCTCATTTTAACTTTAGCCGTGGCAGGGTTTTCGGGCAAAGTTCATGGCTACCGGAGGTCTCCTTTAGTCCCCGCTCTTGTTGGCGTATTCATGAACTATGTAATACTGGGAAATTTTATTGTCGGGTCGAGTGCCTTCCTGATTCACGATGAAAAATTATGGATCGGGTTCATCATCATGGCGGCCGTTCCCCCTGCCGTGGCGGTGGCCCCTTTGGCCAGTTCATGGGGAGGAAACGAAATCTACGCAGTTATGGGCGCCATCGGCGCTTACATTGGCGCCCTTGTCATTATTCCCGTAATAGCCTCTGGCCTTTTGGACATGCATTCCATTGATATAACCAAGCTGTTCGTGATCGCAACTGCATTAATCGCCCTCCCCCTCATTCTTTGCAAGATTATCGCGAGGAAACGGTCTCATGAAAAGATAGAACATATAGAGGGAATTATTATCAAGTGGTGCTACTCCTTAATTCTCTATACGGTTGTGGCATTGAATCGAGAGACAATAATAGGGCAGCCTTCTTCACTCTTTCCCGTCGCTGCAATCGCCCTGACGAGTACATTTTTGTTGGGATTTTTGATCGAATGGATCGGTACGCTGCTTCGCATAAGTAAGGACAAACTGACCAGCCTCTGTCTGCTTGGCACTCTTAAGAACTACGGGCTTGCGGCAGGTTTAGCTTTATCTCTTTTCAGTAAGGAATCAGCCCTGCCGGCAGCGGTATTCATGATAATTATGATGATTTACATCGCGTGGCTGGATTTCAAAATGCGATGGGCCTGACCTATTCATTTAATGTCAGCGAAAGGATATCGCCTCTGCCGCTCAAAATGGCAGAATTCTGACCTTCAACGTGGTTTATATTTCCCAGTACAGGTCAACTTCTCTGCACAGTCGTCGCTTGCGCGGGCATATCCCGATGTGCTATGCTTTATAGAAAAAAGGAGGACACCACTATGGCTATTCAACTACCTGACCTGCCCTACGCGAAAGATGGTCTTGCGCCTTACATCAGCGCAAACACCCTGGAGTTTCATCACGGAAAGCATCACAGGGCATATGTGGATAACACGAACAAACTGATAGCAGGAACGGAGCTGGCCAATGAGTCATTAGAAACTATCGTCAAAAAGACTGTGGGCGATGCGGCCAAGAGCGGCCTCTTCAATAATGCGGCGCAGGTCTGGAACCATTCCTTCTACTGGCAGTGCATGAAGCCGAACGGAGGCGGTAAACCTACCGGAAAAGTCGCCGACAAGATCAATGAGACCTGGGGAAGTTTTGATAAATTCGCAGAAGAATTAAAGAACGCCGGGGTTACCCAGTTCGGCAGCGGCTGGGCATGGCTGGTACAGGACGGCGGCAAACTGAAAGTGACAAAAACCGCCAATGCCGATACACCGATTGCCCATGGCTTAAAACCCGTGCTTACCGTCGATGTCTGGGAACATGCATATTATCTTGATTACCAGAACAGGAGGCCGGACTATCTGGCAACATTTATTGAGAAGCTGATCAACTGGGATTTCGTCAAAGCCAATCTGGGCTGATTCTGCTGAAAGATAGGGAAAAAAGAATTGCCGTGAGTATATCTTCCGATACGCCTCACTATAAAGATCATCGCCAACGCCTGAAGAAGAAATTTTCCGAATCAGGCGTTGATGCATTCCACGACTATGAGGTATTGGAACTCCTCATATCGTATGCCATTTCTCGGAAAGATGTCAAAGCCCTGGCAAAAGAACTCATCACCAGATTCGGCTCTCTCAAAGGCATCATGGATGCGGAGAAAGACAGCCTGGAGAAGGTCAAAGGTATCGGCGCTCATACGGCGATCTTGATAAAGCTTATAAAAGAAACAGGGATCATATATCTCAAAGAGAAGGCAAAGGAGAAACCGCAGATAACCTGTACCAGCGAGCTGCTCGATTACTGTAAGACCTACATGGGCGGTCTCAAGGATGAGCGATTTTGCGTCATATACCTGGACGCGCAAAACAGGATGACAGATATTGAGACCATCCAGGAAGGCATTGTGAACCAGGCTGTCGTCTACCCGAGAAAGGTCCTGGAAAACGCCCTGAAAAAAAAGGCATCTGCCGTCATTCTCGTCCACAATCATCCCTCGGGCCACGTGAAGCCATCGGATGCGGACATACGCTTGACGAAGACCATCCAGGAAACGGCGAAGATACTGGATATCATCGTCCATGATCACATCATCATCGGTGAAAACAGATTTTTCAGCTTTCGTGAAGAAGGTTTGATATAAATCAGAACGGGATGGGCGTGAAGGTCATAACGAAGACCGCTATCGTGAGCCAGCCAACGACTTTCCTTTTTGTATCGAGAGGGATCCAGTCATAAATAACCGGCGGGTGATGTATTCCCATGAAAAACAGGATGCCTGCCCACACAAGCCAGCCGACCCAGCCGGTTGCACCGAGTATAACAAGAATGACGAGCACTGCCTTTGCGACGATACCCTGTTTAGGGCCGATGACTGCATAGGCCACGTGCCCCCCGTCAAGCTGACCCACGGGCAAAAGATTCAAAGAGGTAACCAAGAGTCCAATCCAGCCGGAAAATGCTATGGGATGAAGAATGATATTGGCACTGTCCGGCACGGAGCCGTGAATTATCCAGTTCATTATATAGAAAAGCATGGATGAGCCCAGACTGAAGCCCGTCTCAACTGTCTCATACCTGACCTCTGAAAGAGAAAGGCCGACCAGCAGAACCGGAACCGTTACGCACAATCCCGCCAGAGGGCCTGCGGCACCGACGTCTAAAAGGATCCGGCGATCCATGATAGGTGATTTCATCTTGATGAACGCCCCGAAAGTGCCGACAAGCGAAGGCGCCGGTATGAAATATGGAAGGGTTACATCGATATGGTGTTTCCTGGACATGAAATAGTGGCCGAACTCATGGGCACCAAGGATCAGCAAAAGTGTAAATGAAAACGGTATCCCCTTCCAGAGGAGCGACGGGTTATCGATGGGGTTGATACCCTGCTGCAGTGTACCCGCAACGAGGGTACAAAAAAGAGTTACCAGAAAAAGACCGATATGAAGAACAGGCAATCTTCGCATAATTTCTTTCATATACTTAATTGATCGAGGGCTGATCATCGAAGATATCAATCTTCTTCAACACGCGCCTCCAAGCATGGGCTGTCGCAATGGCCTTATCGGCAACCGCCTTTCAGCCATGGAGGAGGGACAAGAGGAAGGCGAGTTAACGCTCCGGCAAATAAGAGAGAGTGCTAAAAAAAAGGGATCATAGAATGACCCCTTACACTTCAGCCTTGCTATTTGTGAGCTACTAATCTTATGGTTTATCTAAACGGTATGAATAATCTACTTCTTAGCATCGACTCTGGCTTTAAGTTCTTTACCCACCTTGAAGAAGGGCAGTTTCTTCGGCGATACCATTATATTCTTCCCCGTCTTGGGATTCCTGCCGGTATAGGCCGTATAAGTTCTTACCACAAAACTGCCAAAGCCCCTGATCTCAATCCTCCCGCCTTTTTTCAGTTCGTCGGTAAAACCCTTAAAGACCAGATTAACCACATCAATTGCCTTCTTCTCCGTCAGGTTCTCTTTTCCACTTAATGCCTCAATGAGTCCAGACTTGTTCATACCTCCTCCTTCTTACGATTCACGTCACAGCAATTCCTGGTAAATGTGCTGTCTGAATGGCTCATTTCAAAATAACATGATAATTTATCTGTATATTCGGCGATCATTATTTATTTTCATTTTAATGTCAAGACAAATTTTTCGCCGAAATTAGAGTCTTTGAGAGGATCATATATCTATCAGAATGACAATAACTGCTGGACTTCTTTCTTGGTCAGGTGCCTGAATGCTCCTGCTTTCATATTACCCAAACTTATATCTGCAATCGCCGTCCGGATAAGTCTGACGACGGGGTGGCCCAGAGACTCCAGTCCCCTGCGAATCAACCTGTTTCTTCCCTCTGCAATGGTCAGGGTAAGCCAGCTGCTTTTTCTGTTTGTTCGCTGAATTTGCAGATTCGCCGGTTTAAAATTTCCATCGGAGAGCCTTATGCCTTCTGACAGTGTACGAACCTCGCTTTTCGTCAGATTACCTTCAATCTTGACCATGTAAGTCTTGGGAATCTTAAACCGGGGATGCTGCACTCTCTCGGAAAAATCACCGTCATTGGTCAAGAGCAACAGGCCTTCAGAATCATAGTCCAGCCGCCCAACAGGAAAAATCCTTTCCGATATGCCGGAGAGCAAGTCTGTAACGACTGCCCGCCTCTCTGGATCATGTAGTGTCGTCACATAGCCTCTGGGTTTATGGAGCATCAGATAGACTTTAGACACTTCCGGCAATATCAACTTACCGTCAACCCGGATCTCATCTGCACCGATATCGGCCTTAGCGCCAAGCTGCCTTACTACGGCATCATTTACAGTTACCCTGCCCCCGACGATCATTTTTTCGGCTGCTCGCCTTGACGATATCCCCGAAGCGGCTATAATCTTTTGAAGACGCTCCTTCATGCAATCCCTAAACAAATCTGAAATCCAAATATTAAAATCCCAAGAGTTTCGGACATTCAGATTTCCACATTGTCTGGTATTTGGGATTCAGTGCCCAGAGCCTCTGTTCCATCCTGCAAATCCTTAAATTCCTTCAGAGTCGGCAGTTCCGAGAGGTCTTTCAAGCTGAATATTTCAAGAAACTTTTTTGTTGTACCGTACATGATGGGTTTACCCGGGACATCCTTTCGCCCCATAATTCTCACAAGTTTTTTCTCCAGCAATCCCTTCAAAGAGCTGCCAACGTCCACACCACGGATCCTGTCTATTTCCGATTTCACCACGGGCTGTTTGTATGCAACTACAGCGAGGGTCTCCATAGCGGCATTCGTCAGCATCGCCTGTTTCGCCTTCATCAATTTATTGATCCAGAAACTTAAGTCTGACCTTGTCCTGAAGTGAAGACCCCCGGCAACCTCCTGAAGGAGAAAACCGCCTCGCCTCTTTTCATATTCATTAATCAGATCTTGCACCAGGCGAGATATTTCACTTCTATCAAATTCATGTAGAACTTCTCTAATCTTATCTACAGTAAGTGGGGATTCTGATGCGAAAATGATAGCTTCTATTATTGCCTTTGTCTCTTCCATCTGCAGTAACCTCTAAAAAGTGGCAAATAGTCTATATTTATGACTCCGCGGCAAGAACGACTCTTATCACACCAAAGGAACCGGCCTGATAGACCTTGATCATTCTCAATTTCATGAGCTCTAAAATAGCGAGGAAAGTATACAGGATCATTCTTTTATCCGAGGAATCTCGCAGCAATTCAACAAATGTGAGTGTCTTTTTTTCCGCAAGCCCTTCCATAATTTCGTTTATCCTGTCGGCGAGAGACAACTTTTCCACGTCAATCTCCATGAATTCCGGCTCTTTCATGGAAGAAATGATTTTGTAAAAAGCTTCTACAAGCTCGAAGACGCTAACTTCCACATCCGTCTCATCTTCGCCTCTTTCGGCAGATCCGTTCTCAGCAGAGAGTCCTCTCTTAAAAATATCCCTTTCCAAAAGAGGCCTTTGATCCAGTTGCGCCGCTGCTTCCTTGAAGACCTGATAGTCGAGTAATTGTTTGACAAGTTCCGCGCGGGGATCCGGTTCATCTTCGGTCTCCCCGGCGTCGCCTTCCTCAACGGGAAGAAGCATTTTCGATTTAATATATATCAGTGTCGATGCCAGCAGAAGATAGTCCCCGGCGACATCCAGATTGAGATATTGCATCATTTCGATGTGCTGAAGATACTGTTCGGCAATGAGAGCGATAGGGATATCATAGATGTCGATCTCATTCTTCTTGATAAGATAAAGCAACAGATCCAGGGGCCCTTCAAATATATCGAGTTTGACCTCGTATTCCATAATGACACTCTTACAAATTACAAACAGTCACAAAATTAGAAAATAGAGTAGGACTTGATTCCCAGGATACTGGCAGGAGCGAAGCTTCGGCGCCATGAAACCTGCCTCTGTGAAAGAAAAGACAGCCGGCAGAGGAGATTATCAGATTTTTATCGCTTCCCTGACCTCTTCCATCGTCACACAGGCTTCCCTTGTTGCCCTGACGTTCCCGTCCTCGATAATGCTCTTGACTTCATCGATATGCTGTCGAAAATAGTCCTGACGTTCGTGAATGGGCCGTAAACCTTCTATTATCCGATCAGCAAGGCGCCTCTTGCAATCCGTGCAGCCTATGCCTGCCCTCTTACATTCTACTGTTACTTCCATGACAAACTCGGCCGGCGAATATATCTGATGAAAAGTGAAAACATTACAAAGTTCCGGCCTGCCTGGATCACTTTTTCTCATGCGCTGAGGATCAGTAAACATGGCTTCAATTTTTGCCCTCAATTCATCTCCCCGATCACTGATGTAAATGGCGTTATTGTAAGACTTGCTCATTTTTCTCCCGTCAATGCCCAGGAGTTTAGGAACCTCTGCAAGCAAGGGTACCGGAATGGGAAATATTTCTCTGTAGAGAAAATTGAAGCGCCGGGCAATCTCCCTGGTAAGTTCCACGTGGGGAAGTTGATCCATCCCTACAGGCACTCCATAGGCCTTGTACATGATAATATCCGCTGCCTGGAGGACGGGATAACCCAAAAATCCGAAGGTGGACAGGTCTTTTCCCGAAAGCTCCTCCTTCATTTCCTTATACGTGGGATTTCTTTCCAGCCACGGCAGAGGGGTTATCATGGAAAGGATTACAAAAAGTTCAGCATGTTCTTTTATTGAGGACTGGATAAACAAGGTGCTCTTTGCAGGGTCCAAGCCTACACTGAGCCAGTCAATGCTCATATTGAGTATATATTCTCTAATCATGTCCGTATTATTGTATTCACTGGTCAGCGCGTGCCAGTCGGCAATAAAATAAAAACACTCATAATCGCCGCTGTTCTGGAGTTCTATCCAGTTCTTGAGAGCCCCGTGAAGGTTTCCCAGATGCAGGTTACCTGTGGGCCGCATGCCACTCAATATTCTCTTCTTTGCCAATTTATATCCCTCAGTTTAGCTGCTAAGAATAGACTTTGAAATGTTTTAGCTTTGCTCAGGGCACGACTTGCCTGCTTTCGCATTTACATGAGGCACAGCTCTTCAAAGCCTTCATTCTTTTGAAGACGTTCATAACAAAAAGCAAAGTTCCTGTCAATGTGCCATGATACCCCAAACGCCCCAAACGCATTGAGGCCCCCGATACTATAAATAACCGGAGACCTCAATTGCAAAATGCCCTTATACTATGATCTTCTATTTTACTTTACCTGCCAGTTCTTTTCCTGCCTTGAATTTTACAACTTTCTTAGCCGGTATCTTAATAGCTTTCCCAGTCTGCGGATTTCTTCCTGTTCTTGCCTTTCTTTTCACAACAGAGAAGGTACCGAACCCTACGAGACCTAATTTTCCGCTCTTTTTCAGCTCTTTGGTTACTGCACCTACATAAGCCTCTAATGCCTTCGTCGCTGCCGCCTTGGTGATATCCGCCGCCCCTGCTATTACCGCTATTAATTCCGCTTTCGTCATTGTCTAAAATCCCCCTTCAATAAAATATTTTCTTGAAATAATCCTCTGCCAGCGGCGCAACTGCCCATGAGACGCCACCGCTTAATAACTTTGATACTTGATTCTGAAACATTGCGCCCTCGCTATCACAAAAAAAAGCAACAATCAAGGGAATTCCGTCTGTATCAAAAAATATTCTCTTTGCAAACACTTGCGCACCGCGGGTTAGGGAAGTACACACATTATGAACCCCTGCGACATCTCGCCAAGGACCCGCTACTTCATCAGGAACGGCAACTGACGCCGGGCGATTTCATTCGCTGGCATTGGTAACAGGTGGGACGCCTGTCCTACCCTCTTTCTTTTTTACCAGGAAATAGAGCTCCCCGATTTCCTTCAGGCTGCCCGCCAGCATCTCCGCCCCGCTGCCCGTGCCACAAAACAGATCAACCCGCCCCGGCCCTTTGATCACACCGCCGGTGTCCTGATTGAGAACGAAGCGGGAAAAGGTCTCCCATGATTTGATGTTTCCGTCCTTTTCAAAGACAGGCTTCCGCAGCCTAATAAAGGCAAGAGCACCTCTCGGGAACAAATCAAGGTCTGTCGCAATTGACCTGCCCGAGGTAAGGGTAAGACCCAGGGCGCCTATGGGGCCGTTTTCTACAATGCGAAAAAATACATAGCTCTCGTTGTAGTTGAAAATATCGGAGAGTTCTTCGGGATGCTCCCTTAAATATTTCTTTATAGACTGATGCGTCATCTCACTCTTAGAGAGCTTCCCTTTGTCCAGAAGGTATCCTGCCATCCTGTTCGGGCGGCCATTCTTCTGGGCATAACTGACCTGCACGGACCGCCCATCCGTTAGTTTTATTTCTCCCGAGCCCTGGATATGCATAAAAAATAAGTCAACGGGATCATTCACCCAGATAAGCTCAAAGTTCCTTCCCTTGAGAACTCCAGCTTCTTCAATATCAGCCCTATTAAAATAAGGGACTAACTCGCCGCTCTTCAATCTGCCGATAATTTTTTCATTTTTGTATTTCTCGCTGAATTTTCCCAAATTAACAACTACAACGTCATCAGGGGTCTTGTATATCGGATACCTGTATTCATCCGTCCTTTCCAGGGAACCTTTCAAGACAGACTCGAAATATCCTGTGAAAAGTACCCTCCCCTGATTATCAAGTCCAGTGGCTCTGTACAAATCAAATGTATTCAGTATTTTTTTCCGTTTGACCTCGACCGAATCAGAACCGCTCAGGATTTTTCGAAATGCCAGAAGCGACTCTCTTAATTCCTTGCCTGTAATATGGCCGTCGCCAATCCCATACATATTATTCCCGGCAATTCTTTCATAGTACTCGAGACTTCTCACGATCGCCGTCTCCAGTAACTCCCCATCAAGATCATCTGCCAACGAGGGGGCTTTCTCAGGGGGAATTAACACGAGCGAGGGTAGAATCTTTTCCGGAGGTTTTCCAATTCCGGCCGCGCAGCCGGCTGCCAAGAAAAAAACCATGAGAAGGCAGAGAATACGAAAGGGTCCCACGTGCACCTCAAAGCTCAACGATCATCGCCACTTCGTCACAGTAGTCCGGGTATTTGGAACATCTGAAACAGTCCGACCAGATCTTCTCGGAAAGGCTCGACCGATCAACCTCTTTAAAGCCGAGACGTTTAAAAAATTCCGGCCTGTTTGTAAGCGTAAACATCCTGTAAAACCCCAGGGTAATGGCCTCGGAGATGCATCCCTCGACGAGTTTTCTCGCGATTTCCTGCTTTCTATATGTTTCTTCCACATATAGAGAACGGATCTCCGCCAGGTTATCCCAGATAATATTCATTGCACAGATGCCTGCTACGACCTTCTCATTTTCGTCAAAATAAATAAAGAAATCCCTGAGGCTGCCGTAGATGTCCATCAAGGAGCGGGGAAGTATTTCCCCTTTGCCGGATGACAGATTGATCATCCTGTGGATCGTCTTTACGTCACCGACGCGGGCCTTCCTCAGCATATTTCACCTTTTCACCTGCGGGAAAGTTCCAGCATTTCCCGGGCATGTTCCCTGGTCTTTTTTGTGAGCTCTGTACCGCCAAGCATCCTCGCAATTTCATCCAGCCTGTCTTTGTCGGAAAGGACATCGACGGAGGCAATTGTCCTTTCACCGGAGACGGTTTTCACAACTCGATAATGCCTGTCCCCGAAGCAGGCAATCTGCGGAAGATGGGTTATGCACAGGATCTGGTGATGCTTCGCTACACCCTTGAGCTTCTTGCCCACGTCCTCCGCCGTCGCCCCCCCAATGCCGCTGTCTACTTCATCAAAAATGATTGTTCCCACCGAACCGGTCATTGCCAGGACATTTTTTAGAGCGAGCATAATGCGCGAAAGCTCCCCACCGGAGGCAATACGGTTCAGCGGTTTCAACGACTCTCCCACATTCGTGGCAAGAAAGAACTCAACTTCATCGATCCCTCTGGGATTAAATGAAGCTGATCCTTGATGACCCTCCGGCGTCTTAAAGGTAACCTCAAATGCAGCATTCTCCATTCTCAGGGAATGAATCTCCCCTTCTATTGCCTTTTTCAGGACAGATGCAGTATCTCTGCGCCTCTTGGACAGGTCGCGTGCCTTCTCGAGCAGCGTCGGACTGAGCGCTTCAAAATCTTTCGACATCTTCTCAATCTCATCGTCAACGGACGCAATGGCCTTTAACTCTTCCTCGATTTGCAGCCTCTTCTGTGAGACCTCTTCCAAAGTGCGACCGTACTTTCGTTTCAGCCTGCCCAGAAGATCCAGGCGATCATCTATAGTCTCAAGTCTCGCTGGATCATAAGACAGGTTCTTCATGTAGTCCCTGAGCGCTAAGGCAATCTCTTCAAGCTGATAGTATGTCGCATCCAAATCCCCATCAGACAGTCTCAACCCTGTATCAATCTTCTTGATCTCTCTTATGCTCGCAATTGCGCCACGAAGTTCCTCAAGTACAGAACCTGCTCTTCCGTAGAGTACGTCATGGGCACCGGCGGCGTAGTCCATCAATCTCTGCACATTGTTTAGAACCTTCTTTTCCTCAAGGAGGGCAGCATCCTCTCCCGCGCGAATCCCAGCGTCGTCAATCTCCTTAAATTGAAACCGGAGAAGCTCTTCCCGCTCGCCTCTGGTCCTTTTGACAGACAGAGACTCCCCGATTTTTTCCTTTAAAGAAAGATATTGCCCGTACATATCCGCATATTCGAGCCTGATTGGAAGAAGATCGCCAAACTCATCTATGATATCGATGTGGTTATCTGCATTCAAAATCACCTGGTGTTCGTGCTGGCCGCAGATGTTGATTAGAGATTCACTGATGGCAGAAAGCATGCCAAGGGTGGCCAACTGCCCGTCGATATACACGCGGTTCTTCCCTGTGCGCGAAACGATCCTCTTGAGGATCAGTTCCTTTCCCACATGGAAGCCCATTTGTCGTACTTTTTTCTTCAGTTCATCTTTCTCACCAATGTCGAAGAGAGCCTCAACTGTCGCCGATTCTTCGAAAGATCTGATCATATCGGCAGATGCCCGGTCCCCCAGAAGGAGACTTACGGCCCCTATGATAATAGACTTCCCGGCCCCCGTCTCTCCGGTAATCACATTGAGACCATCGGTAAAAGAGACCTTCATTTCATCGATAATGGCAAAATTTCTGATGCTAAGTTCCGTTAACATATCACAGATTATTTGTTCCCGTGGGCGATCCGCCCCATCCCAGCTTCGTTCGCAGGATCTCCATATAGTCCCTGTGAGGTGACGACACGAGATTAGTCACATACGGGGACTTCTTAATGACTACACTATCACCTGATCTCATGGTATGCGAAACCTGTCCATCGAGCGTCACCGTCGCACCCTCTCCCTTCGTCCACATGATTACCTTTATTTCGGCATTGTTGGGGATAATGATCGGACGATTCGTCAGTGTAAAAGGACATATGGGATTTACGATAAAGGAATCCTGTTCAGGAAAAACAATAGGGCCTCCCGCGGAGAGGGAATGCGCGGTGGAGCCTGTCGGCGTGGATATGATGATACCATCGGCCCTGAAGGTGGTTAGATAGCTGTTATTTACCGTTGTTTCCAGATTGAGGATGCGTGAAAGATTCCCCCGGGTAATCACCACGTCATTTAAGATGCTCTGTTCCCTGATCGTTTCTCTTCCCAGATAAATCGTAATATCCAGCATCATCCTCTTTTCGGTCTGGTAATCGCCTTTGACAATCAATTCCAGAGCGCTCGTCATCTCGCTCAGATTGACCTCTGCCAGATAGCCGAACTCTCCGAGGTTGATGCCGACGACGGGGATGTCATACTCACTGACAAAACGTACTGTCCTGAGGATGGTCCCGTCACCTCCCAATACAACCAGAAGATCGACCTCTGCTGCCAGCTTTCTTCTGTCCAGACCCTCGCCCGCACCGATCTTCCGCGCAATTCCCTCTTCCAAAAAGACCTCGATCCCTTTTTTAGTGGCCCAGTCTCGGAGCTCGACGGTACACTCACCTGATTTCTCTTTTTCGATATTTGCAATGATACCGATCTTCTTAATGCTCATGGAAATCCCTTGGATACGATTTTGCAATTTTTCTACCATAAAATGAGATGGGTGTCTATGTGCAGATTCCAAAGTGGTGCTGTGCAGGAGATCTTGTGCATCTGCGTGAGGCTCAGGCAGAGCATCACTTTATCTCTGCGTGCAAGTAGAAAATGCCGTTTTTTGTTAAGAGGGGATAGCAGGACTTAACTTATATATTTTGACTTTATCAGGGTCGTACGAATCGTCCTGTTGAACAAAAGTTGATCCATACGCACATAGCCGCGAAAGTTAACGTGATATTAGCTGTTTCCACTAAGCTATTGATTATGTAAGCTATTTATCAGTGCTCCAAACTTTGCTATTAGTTAAGAATCAATTTTTTCAGATACTTAATGAAATAATTAACAGGTGTATCAACAAGTCTATCCACATCTGAGATCACATCTTCATTCATAGAAATTGACTACATAGTACAGGCGATTAGAACATGCATGATGCGTTGTGTGGAAGGGCAGTGGAAATCCGGGAATCTTGACCCCAAAAGCTCCTCATTTTGATTGATGGGAAGGATCAATAAATCTCAAAGATGGTTCATCCGGTTCGTGCGTACTTATGAGTTGATAATCTGTTGAATTGACTGACTGACTTTCACCTACTACACAACGGTCGGTTTGAAATTGGAGTGAGGATTACCATTTGAACTGTCGTCTCTGATAGTGTTCCAGAATCCATAGCACAGCACCATCTGCTATCCCCTATTCGGTATCTGCGAACAAATGGCGACCAGTCTCATTCCAGAGCAGGGAAGACCTTGGTTGCCTTGCCGTCCCGGGATGTATAAACGACCTTTGCCACCTGATCAAGATACTGCCTCTGTTCCTGAAAGCAGGGCGCCAGGATGATGTAGTACACCAGGTTTTCCAATGCCATTTGTTCTTTCGGCTGGATGCAGTTTCCGCAAAAGACGTGGAAGCTGGAATGCCAAAACGTTGAGAGCATGGCAAAAGGTGGTCGCTCGACGCACGCAATAATGAGGTACCCAGTTGCCTCTCCCCATCTCACCGGCACGGAAGGAGGGAAAGTGATGAAAAAAGATCTGGAAAACGCTGCTGACGAAATCCCTAAACAATAAGGACTGACAGTGGATTCCTATATCCTTTTGGCACAGAGATCCTGGGATTGGTCACTATGAGTCGGTTTGCTTTAAATTCAATGAGATTATTATGTTGTTCTGAAATCAGATCAATGCTTATCCTCCACAATCTGTCGTAGTCATTTATCACTTTTTTCACTTCTGGTTCTAGCACTGATTGTATTACCGCTGGGTCGCGAAGCCGACCTAACCCGAATAGTTCCGTATCTATCAAAACATGTATGATCCCCAGGCTGGTAGTCCCTGAATTGTCTTCTGCAGGCCTCTTTCAAGGTGTTTACAAGGCTAATTTGATTGTCCCTTAAATACTCGGCTCGGACACAAATGATAGCTCTCTTTCCGATACTAACTGCAAATCGAGGATCAGCTTTTAGAGACGAGAATTGTCCATCAGAACTAACATAATGCCAGTCATTCCACTCATCAAAATCAAGAGCTATCTTCCATATTTCTCTTTCTATGATAGGCATTGGTTTTGGTAGACGATACATCTCACTTGCCCAAGGTTCAATATGAATACTGAACGCTGTGGTGTGTCTTTCATGCTGGCCCCCAGCAATCATCTCGCGGATCAACAATGGAATCTGTTCACGATAAACATCGGCTGATTGTGTAGAATACACAATGATCTTGATAAGAAAGCTATCACTGTACTGCGCTAGTATCTCATTAATAGGAAGGAGCGCCTCTCGCCTCCAGATGGTCGTGAACTTCACTACGTCTTCCTCATACTTTAACTTGACTTTACATTCGACATAACACAAAGGATCAGTGCTCAGCATAATATCGGGCGTAGGCCAAGTCGTTTCTTCGATCAGATCTGTCCTGATATCTGAAGCCGAATAGCTACATGCCGTTATCATTTCGTACAGGGCGCTCTTCCAATCTGGTCCTGTTAACTTCTCGATACGAGACTCAATTCCACTAACCCGGGTTCGATACCTAGCAATATCCGCGAGTGATAGGACACGATAGAATAGTGGACTGAGGATAGTCGGTTGTCCGCGCTTCAAATCAGCAAGCGATCTTTCTGCAACCAATATAGATTCCACAACGGGATGTATAGCGTTATCCGGCACACCGTATTTTATTGAATGACGGATCTGCCCCATGGAGGTAAGAATCTTTTCTGGTTCTAGATGCACAGGGTCCTTTGGACGCTTTTTCCGCTCTCGCACTAACCATCGCGGAGCAAAGAGGGTTTTGGCCTCTTCTAAAGCCTTGTGAAGACATTCGGGGGACAGGTTTGGAGTGGAATCTATGGTCATACTAAAAGGTATCCGGAACTGAACGGAGAATTGTTTCACCGATGAGACCGGGAACGGATACGCTGAGGCAGTTGGGCAATCTTGACACAGGATGACCGTTTATCTTAAGACCCGGGACAGCGGCTGAAATCCGTTCCTGGAGTGCATCCCTCATTCTTCTGATTTCGTCCATACGTACGGCAACTGTTTCCCCTGCGAGTTCACATGCCTTTCCCAATCCTGCGACGGAGGCAACATTTTCTGTGCCGCTCCTGATGCCTTTTTCCTGTTCGCCTCCATACAAAATGGGGTCGATCCTGATTCCTTCCCTGATGTACAGGGCCCCAATACCTTTCGGGCCATAGAATTTGTGTGTGGAAATGGAAAGGAGATCGACGGACATTTCTTTGACGTTCAAGGGCACCTTTCCCGCTGACTGTACGGTATCCGTGTGAAAGGGAATGCCTCTTTCGGTGACGATCCTTCCTATCTCTCCAATGGGCTCGATGGTCCCAACTTCGGCATGTTACGTGATAGAACGCATCCGGTTATTGGATTCTTAAAGGACGTGTCATGACATAATCACTTAGCAATCACAAAACGAAATTACAAGGATAAAGATTTGACCCCCTATTTACTCCAGTCGAATAATTTTTCCCAAAATGTCCTCATTTTTAATTACCGCCGGAATGTCCGATTTTGCAAAGGTTGCATTGTAAACAATCGGTTTACGGATTGAACTGGGGCTGGCGGCACGCCGAATTGTAGGAGGGCGCCGGGGCGTCCAAATAGAGGTTGAGCCTCTCTCTCTTGAGATACTCCAGTTTCTGCTTCAGCACACTTTCCGGCGCGACATCAATGAGGAAATTGGCCGCGCGCGTGGCCGCTCCGATGTCCTCCGTTTGCAGGTAGGCGGCCTTCCATTTGGACTTGCCCTGCGCGTACCAGTTCAGTGTGCCGCGGTCGGCTTCGCGCAGTGGAAAGCTCGCGGCGATCAGGCCGACGACGGCCACCGCCAGCAGGAGCCGCCGCAGGACGCCCGGCGGCAGAGCGGCCAGCCAAAGATAAATGCCGAGGAACCCGGGGATCATATTGGTGACGTAGCGCGAAGACTGGGCGATCGGTAGGCCCATAGAGATCCGCCCGATCGCCGTGTTGGCACAGAAGATGAGCGTGAAGACCGTCAGAACGGCGATGACCGCGTCGGTCGGAGATTCGGGAGCGGCCGCCCTCGGGCGCAGCGCGCGGACCGCATGGACGATCGCCAGGGTGGCCATGAGAAAAAGGATGAGAAAGCCGACGACATAGGAGAGCGGCATGACACCTTTGATACCGCAGAAGTTGGCTAGCATCAGCGCCATGAATTGCAGATAGCGCCACCATTCGCGGATCGGAAACTGGAAGCCATCCACCCCTGGGATGAAACGGAATCCCACGAAGAACGACCCCGCCGACAGGAGCGAGACCGCCACGCCGGTCAGCGCGAGCCAAAGACCTTTCCGGTCGTGCGCGCGATGCGCGTGGAGGGCCTCCGCACCGAAAAGGCATGGCGTGATCATCCCGACGAAAACCCCGTACCCAGTGTAGATCAAAAGGAAGTTCAGCGTAAGTATAGCCCCACATCGCGCGTACCCGCGCCAGGCCACCCAGACGAGACTGTACAGCGTTAGCAGGAGCAGCGGGACCGCGCCGAGCGACGGGAAAGGCGTCCCCGCGAAGATCTCGTACTGGATCGGCGTCAGAAAGATCAGCGGAATCGCCATGTCTGCCCAGGTCAGGCGTGGCCCAAGTCGGGCCCGCAGGGCCAGCGCCGCGACCATCGCGAGGCAAACGGTGCCGCCGATGGCAAAAGCCTCCGCGCGCGTGTTCCAGCCCGAGAGCGACGCGACGACCTTGGTGACGATGAAGCCGACCCCCATCCGGTGCGGGCCGGGCTGCCAGCGGAAGAGTTCCCACAGGTTTTTCCTTTTGACGAACGCGTCATAGAGATGCCATTGGTCCCAGAAGAGGATATTGACGCTGTACGCGTCGACGTAGTACCACCAGCGCGCCACGACCAGGAGCGAGAACGCAATGGCCGAAATAAGCTCAATAAACACAATCCTTTTCTTTAGGTCTTCGGCAACATACGTGTTCATAACAAAATAGAAAAGACCGGTAAAAAAAAGCAGAATCAGCAGGCCGTATCCAATAATTATCCATCCCCGCTTCACTATATAGTCGTACCAAATGACTTGGTTCCCAATAAAGGAATTTTCTATGAGCATTATTGGATCGTTTGCGTTTTCAATCGTATGAATAATCAGCGTACCGTCACGGGTATCCATTTTATTAATTTGTTGTAGCGGTCTAAAATCTCGGAGTGGAATTTTTTTAATAACATTGCCTTGCTTATCTTCAATCCGCGCATCTTTTATTCTAACCACAGCTGACACATCTATCGGATCAAAGCGAATCGATTTTATTGCTTTCCAAGTCAATGGAAAAACGCACTTTTGTTGGTTTCTACCTTGAATTCTGATTGAATACGAGTCTTGCTCATTGTAGCCACGCCCCACATCAAAAAAGACTTGGACGACCCCCGGCTGTGATGACTCCATATCAAGAACAAAATTTAATTGACTATAGCCACAGTAATCGTTATATCCGACCACTCCTGCTATATATAGCGAACAAATAACTAATGCACTTATTGCTACGCGATTAAAAATCACCCATCCTCCTCAAAATAACTTCTTTAACTCACTCCCAAAACCGAAAGGTATCCTTTTGGTCATAGACACCAATCTAAAGCTACAGCGAGGCATCGCTAGAAATAAATACTATCAGTTCCCCGACATAGCCACGTCTCGACCAACAGGGCGAATGCAACACTCGTACATCATCACGGCCTTGGTAAATTTGCGCTACCGTTACTTCCAGTTTCATGGCGCTTTCTCCTTTCAGCTTAGGTTTTTGGGGGAAAACCCTTCTAAAGAAAAAGCGCCATTTTTTCTACCTTTTTAACTCCTTTAAATTTACACAAAAAATTTTACACTACCCGTTCACTTGTCAAATATTTCGTAATCTGCAAGACGTTTTAAACGTCTTTCTATTTGCTGCACCAGCGTTCTCAGCCTAAGTTTTATTTATTGCGCTTTCTACGGACGGGTAACATCTTCTTGGTCAATATTGAAACATCAGAACTCAGATTCTGCGATCAAAAGAGTGGGCACCCCGGGGTGAATCGTCTTTTCCCGTTGTTGTACTCGTAAGTTATGCATGTGTTGACGCCACCTTTTTCACTATGGCTTTCCCAGGTGCTTACCCCGTCACCCGTAATAGAGACAATTTCCCCTGACACGTATCGCTTTGAGTCGAGGTCAAAGTAGCGATATTTGTTGTCAGCCAAGTCCGGCAAGGAGAAACGTTGAACAAACTCAGCACCATCGGGCCCCTTCAAACGCAGCTCGGCCTCGCCCGGATTTTGCCTGACATACGTTCCAAACATTACTCCGATGCGCTTCAGGCCAGCTTCATATTCTCTGTGCCCAGAAGTTACCATCAACTGCAAGGGCATGGATGAGCTTAACTGAGCACTAGGCTGCATCTTGTAAGTACCATTTTCTTTATCTAAGTCAAGATAACCGGAGTAGTTAGAACTAAGC
>Ga0208495_1000303_pt1 | contig 19662 bp, 18 predicted proteins | sample CryBogmetaGMA14M_FD_184551 | JGI IMG/M metagenome (GOLD analysis project Ga0208495, IMG submission 184551) | Freshwater microbial communities from Crystal Bog, Wisconsin, USA - MA14M (SPAdes) | ecosystem: Environmental > Aquatic > Freshwater > Lake | place: Crystal Bog, Wisconsin, USA...
CTTGGGGATGTTTTAAATCTACACCTTGACCTTGGTTGTCATTTTACGACCCAAACTGTGTAAAAATGCAAAATTAAATCGAAAAATTAAAAAACACTACTTTATTTTTTTGTTATCTATTTCACTTAGGCAAGTCACAAAAAATAATCACCCATCCTATCGTTCCCACGCTCCGGCGTGGGAACCTGGTGGATTATGGGGGTTATTTTCTGCGTACTGCCTTACGCGTATGTATTTTTTAATTTTATAAAGAGAAAATCTTGATGAAAATATCATATAAAAAAATAGCAGTTACCTTTCTCTTGTCTTGTGCAACGGGCGCGAACGCTGCAACATTACTTCATAACTATCAATTTCAGGGCAATCTTAACGATTCACTGGGTGGTATAGCGTTGACAGCCGATGGCGGCACATTAGGCCCAAGCGGTTACTTTTTTGATAAAAATCAAGGGCTGACTCTATCTAACGGACTTACCGCAGGTGATTCTTATTCGATAGCATTAAACTTCAATTTTACTACTCTAAATGGTTGGCAAAAAATTGTTGATTTTAAAGATCTCGTACAGGATTCGGGCTTTTATACGTTTAATAATAATCTAAATTTCTACCCTGTCGCTAACGGTTCAACACCTTTAATAGTTAACATAAACGCTGATGTTGTCATTACCCGTGATAGCAGTTCAAACATTTTCACAGCCTATCTAAATGGCGCACAAGAACTAACGTTTACAGACTCCAGCTTCTTTGCTGTTTTTAACTCCGCCAATAACATCATTCATTTTTTTGAAGATGATACTGTCTTTGGCTATAGAGAATCTGCACCAGGTGTTGTAAATTCCATTCGTATCTGGGATGGGGCTCTATCCGCTAATGAAGTTGCTAATATTGCGGCTGTTCCAGTTCCCGCAGCTATTTGGCTGTTTAGCAGCGGCTTAGGTTTACTGTCATTCACTTACCGGAAAAATAAAAAAAGCTAACTTGACTCCTTGCTAAAACAGAAATCAATCAAGCAGGGGTTCCCCTGATTGATTGTCTGCTGCTTTATGGCCCTCAGGCATATTTCTGTGGCTGCTTCTGGCACACAGATGAAATTCCATGTCGCAAAATTGCCTGCCGTAAAGCGGCCAGTCGTGACTGTCTCTTGATGGCCGAGACACGCCCGTCACACTGCATCAAAATCAACGTCAGGTATCGGGAAACGCTCGCGTCAGCAGCCGACTCAAATTTTATATAGTGGATGTTTATTTTGAACGGTAACTTCTCGAATAAAATTGATCAGGGGTTCTGATGACCTTTATCTCCCAGCAGGGGCCAAGGGCCTCCTCCATAGGAAAGGTATAAAACCGGACTTGGTATTTTGTCTGGCTCATGATGGCTGCGCCAATAATTCTGATAAGTTTTTTGGCTAAGCCTTAGGTAGTTTGTCAGGCAATTTTCTGCTCCATTCGCTCACAATCTGGCCCAACTTCTCAGCGATGGCCGATCTTGCTTCGGCTCGCTCCCATCCTTTCATCAGAAGCTGATCGTAGTGTGTATATTTGTGGCGAACATGTGCTTTCACGGCCATTTCGATGGCCTTGGCGTCGAATTCCTTCGCCGCAGAAGATCGACCTACTCGCCCACTATATTTTTGGCAAGCATGATCAGCAATAGCTTCATCCTCCTGAGCTGGACAACCAGGATACTGCATGCGGATTTGTTTTGAAAACTGCGCAATGTATTCTTTGTCAGCACGTTCACGGACTATAACAGCGTGCTCTCGCGAAATCTTTCGATCTGCCGCATCACCTTCGCATTCTTTCTGTGCTCTTATGAGCGCTTCAGGCTCTACAAGCAATCCTTGGCGTTCGTATCTATGCCGTGAGCGGCTAAACCTCACCACCACTGCCGATAGGTTTGAATATTTTCTGCTGCGCCGTGTCAGGGCTACATCGCCCTTTTGAAGGTATACCAAGTGATCTAGATCGGCGCATTCCAAGCAAAGTGGCTTCTCTTTCTCCATTTTCAAAAATCTGCCCTTGGTCAATTCCGCTCCACATTCCGAGCAAACCGATGGGTTAATGATCGAAAACACGACTATCTCATCGTTTTGGCCACCTTGTGATTTGTGGTTACTTCCCATGAATGTTCTTGTCTACTAAACAAGTATTATTAAAGTGGAAAATAGTCAATTTTGAGCCTGTATGTTGTTATTTGAACAGTGCATTTAGTATTCGCTCATGTGATGGCCCTGATAGTTTAGGATGGCGTTGATCCCATTGCCTTTCTTCAAATCGTGCTGTCGCATCCACAACATTGCCGGATGATTTTGGGTTAGTTTCTGATAGCCACATACGGTTTGCGGCTAGATGCAGGCCTTCGTGTGCATAATTTTCATCGATTGAACCGTCACCCAAAATTCTGATTCGTTCACAATCAATTTGAATAATTGTTTCTGGTTTTCGCTGATGCACTGTGTAAACAACTACAGCAATTTGAACGGTTTGACCCGCGAACTTCGGAAGGGCTCCGACTTTACCGGAATACAATTCATTGAAAGTCTTTTGTGAAATAGGAAAGATGGCATCTTCCTCTATAACAAATATGCGGTGACCGATACTCATACTATACGTTCTCTCATGTCTGCTTACTGGAAACAGCATGACAATAAGACTCCTCAACCTGATTTTAGGAGTTTGTCATGAAGCAAGGTACTCAAGATACCAACGATCAAAAAAACCATCAAGTCCCATGGAATAAGGGCAAATTGATTGGTCAGAAATCACCTCTCAAATTGAAGGAGATTTGGGCAATTCGCATTCGTTTACAAATGGCTAAAAACACTCGGGAGTTGACGTTATTCAACTTAGCCATTGATAGTAAGTTGCGCGGCTGCGATCTGGTCAAACTTCGAGTAAGCGATGTAGCCCAAAGTAACCGAGTGTCATCGCGGGGCATTATCATGCAACAAAAAACGCATCGCCCTGTACAATTCGAGATAACCGAGCAAACCAGAGATTCGCTTGAAGCGTGGATTGCCCAAGCCAAGCTCAAATCTGATCAATATCTTTTCCCAAGTCGGATTCATAGCTCGCCGCATCTATCAACTAGGCAATATGCTCGTATTGTCGAACACTGGGTAATGTCTATTGGCCTCGATCCAGCGGCTTATGGAACACATACTATGCGACGAACAAAAGCTACACTTGTCTACCGGAGAACGAAAAATTTACGAGCTGCTCAACTTTTACTTGGACATACAAAACTTGAAAGCACTGTTAGGTACCTCGGATCGGGGAGTCGCTATTTTTGAGTAAAGATTTCCCTTGCTCCCAGCGTGGAAATCCTCAAAAATACCGCGACAAATTAGATTGCTACGCAAGCCCCAGCCGTCCTGGTCACTCGTTCGCCACCCAACAAGGGGATGGCTCACATGCTCTCCAATGACTCGACACGATTTCGTAAAGCCTGCATTTTCACTACGCTACGCTTCGTGAAAACACATGCACTATCGCTTCTGGGGACTACACGACTCCTGTCTCGCAGCGAATGAGTGACCCTGTAACTTGATTCACTTATTACTCATTTTCGCAACAATTCTTACGCTCACCAAGGCTAACCATACGTTGTATATTCCATGGCGGTTGATGTTCGGAAATCAGAGCTCCTTCCACTAGCTTTATCTTGGCGAAATCGAGTTCGCAAAGCCAAAGACATATAGCTTTCTTTTCATTTGTGATCAGGGCATTGATATGGCAATTCGTAGCCTGGCCATCTACGTAGCAATTCTTTGGGTGAATTTTTCCATAACCTTGATTCACTCGTTTTCTCATGGAGTCTTGGCAACGGCCAATGTATTTCAGCTCATTATCGACTGTATAGGCATAGATTCCTCGCTTATCTAAGGCCTCTTTATCTTCGATCCGGAAAATTGAGTATTTATCATCACCATATTTATTGAGGAATTTGCGATAAAAATCGTCGCCATCCCTTTTTTAATTCTAGGAGAAATTTACCGATCGTTTGTTGTCTTAGATTCGGGTAGTTTTCTTCGGCTTGAAGTTTTAGGTTCTTATATCGCTTATGTTTCAGCGTTTCCAATACGGTCTTGTTGTTCTTTTGGCTAAACACATTTGAATACACGCCTCCCTCGAAAGACAATCGCACATGAACGAATTCATATTCTGCACTCGTGGCTCTACAACTAAGTTTCATTAGGAAGCAAGCAGGAAGAAGTTGAACAAAATTGCTGTGTTCATGCTTTGAATATGCGGTATTTTTTGACAAAGTGTTCAAGTTATTTTGCTTAACTGCTTAGATTGGACAATAAGTTATTTTATGAGTTTGGATTATTGGCTATTTTTTTATCATCGCCTCGAATACGCTGAGTATATTGCCCTATGGATGGCAGTAACAGCATAAAATCATCATGTTTTCGCCATGTGATTCACTGATTTACTTCGCATATTGCTTCCGTCCTTCATCATGCAGATTGAAGGATGCTATGCCAGGGTAGGGAATTAAACAAGGTGTACAAATAGTATAGAAAAACCTCAGTTTGATAAACTGCTTGGTGAGTCGTCATTCTTCAATCGACGTATTTTTTGATCCAATTGTCCAATGTCTGATAGCTGTTTAGCCCCAGCATTTCAGCCGCCTTGCTTTTATTGCCGTTGGTATCCTTCAGTACTCGCAAGATATAATGTTTTGCCACCTGTCCAATCATGCCCTCCAGGTCAATAGGCTCGCTGATTGACCTGTTGAGGATTCCATCGCTCTGGTGTCTTGATAAAGGAGAGTTAAGTAGTGCGTTTTTGATGTCTTCTTCAGTAATAAGGTTGCCCGATGTCCATACAGTGGCTCTCGTAAGGGTGTTGACCAATTCCCTCACATTACCAGGCCAAGGGTGATGCATAAGAATATTTATTCCGCCCACAGAAATTGTTTTTTCCTCCCATGTAAGTTCGGATGAGCTTTCCTTATTAATCCTAATCATAGCATTATCAATAAGCGGGGTAAGATCGCCAGGGCGGTCTTTAAGAGAAGGAATCCTAATAACGGCCACTGCAAGCCGGTAAAAAAGGTCTTCTCGAAAACGCCCCGCCTCCACTTCAGTTGTAAGCGTCCGGTTGGTTGCAGCAATAATGCGAAAATCCACATCTATGGGCTTGCTGTCACCAACTCTAACGACTTTCTTTTCTTGAATAACGCGAAGTAACTTGACTTGTATATCTAACGGCAACTCACCGATTTCATCCAGAAATATCGTGCCACCGTTAGCTAGTTCGAAATGACCTTCTCTATCTGAAACTGCTCCGGTAAAGGAATGTTTTTTATGACCAAAAAACTCAGACTCTGCCAATTCTTTTACAATCGCACCGCAGTTAACAGCGATGAACGCTGCGTTTCTTCGTGAACCGTTGTGAATAGCTCTAGCCAGCATCTCTTTACCTGTTCCGCTTTCACCTTCAATAAGGACAGGAATGGATCGTGGTGCTACTTGTCGAGCCATATTGATAACTTGCCGCATCACTGGACTTCGGTGAATTATCCCATCAAAAACCGATGTCTCATCGGCAACACCGGCAGTTAGATGGCTAAGAGCGCTATCCGGACCCTTCAATAAATCAGGAATAAACTCTGCTGAAATATCAAAAGGAATGCTAACCGTTGATACCCCTCTTTCCACCGAAGACTCGATAAGCTCAGCTGCATACCGGGTTTTGGCAATGAGAACCCAGATTGACGCCATTGCTGGCGTTCCTGGACTTAAGTGATATGTAAGTTTGGGGGCATCTTTAAAACGAGAGAGAACTTCTTGAATGAGTTTGATAACAAACTGATAAATTTCAGCATGGTTAGTGGGACTAGAAAGTATTGCTGAGTACAACTCAACTTTAATGGGAGTAAGTTTCTCAAGCCAGCATACATAGCTTGTACCTTTTTCCTTGGCGTAATTACACATCAAAATAACGAAATCGAAATTTCGTGTCGATAGCGCTTGTGCCACAGGGCCTAAACCCTCCTCGCCATTCATTTCACTGGCTTTGAGGTCGGCTTTTCCGATCCAACTGATGAGTATTCTATTGTCAGAGATTTGTGTTTTCATTGCATCAGTATATAAGATATTTTATTTATTAATAATATATTTTATTATTAATTAGCCCTATCGACATCTGAGTGATGCTAAAAAAGCCTAAGCTACATAGAATATTAGGGGTGTTGCGGTCATTTTGTTGAGTTGGCACGTACTCTGCTTTATATGCAATAAGCAGTAGAGAAAGTATTTATGTTGATAGAAACATCAATCTAAAGGCAAAACAGTATATGTACTTATCATGCCGCTAAAATCAGTTCGAATTTATAACTATACATTTTTTTACCAAACAACACAGGAAACTTAGATGGCCGACATACCAAACCCCAGCAAATACAGTAATGCCACCCGCAACAACAATGGTGGCAGCAAACGCCCGCATAGTCCGCGTCAACATGCCGCAGCACCAAACTACTCAGCTTCCGATAATAAAAGCAACGTCTTGCCTTGGCTGATTGTTGGTGGTGGTACGCTGGCTATTTTTGGCTTTCCATTCATTGGCGGGGCAATTGCCTTGGGCAGCATTTTCGCCTTAACCACTCAATAAGGGACAATCTTATGAAAGAACGCATCGTCATTTTCAACGATTACGCCAATACCAACGCAGCTTTTCAGAATTACAATGCTGAGCCAGACTACGGTGATTTAAAAGATTATCTGAGCGAAAGCCGCTTTCTGGTCGAATATCATGCCTTTGTCCCTAAAGATCCACGCAATCCACATGCTCGTGACCGTGAAATAGAAGCACTCTGGAGTACGGGTGCGTTAGTTCATAGCAAGGTAGGTTCACCGGCGGGCGATACCTACAAATGCGACTTCGATGTGGAGATCACCCTTGAGTTGATGCGCACGGCGGAGATTGTCAAACCCGACATTATCGTGTTGCTGTCCGGTGACAAGGATTTAATTCCAGTGATTCTGGAATTACGCAAGCGAGGCATTCGTGTCGAAGTTGCGGCATTCCCCAACGTCAATGCCGCACGGGAAGTGATGCTGAAAGCTTCCGGCTTTATTGATCTTAGCCAGTATGTTGATGAGCGCAATAATGGTTACGATCATACCGAAAAAGGCGAAGAGGAACGCATAGACTCCACGATGACAGCCTGGGAGATAAACTCGCCTGATGATGAACACGTATTGGAAAGTGCGTCCAATTAACACCAAACATTTTTGCCGCCGGTATTATTTAGGGTTCCGACGGCAGGACATGTTTTATCCAAATTAATCACAATTTAACACAACACTAGGAGATAGACATATGGCCATCATCAACGGTAGACGCATTAACCCCAGCAGCATCGGCAATGGTGTGCATGGCAGTGAACTGACACGCATTGCACAACCCGGTCCAGGACGCACTGTGATCATCGAAAACGGCGGCAAAGTGCAACGGATCAACCCCAACCAACATTATAGCCAGCATGAACTGGTGGACAAAAATGGACGCGGTGCCAAAATCACTTCTATGCCGGATCGTTCTAAAGGATACGGATTTAGCGGAGTGCGCTCTCGTCAGTCGAAACAGATCATCACTGAACAGGTGATCGACCTTGCCGAAAATCTGTTCAAAAAAGGCGTAGAGTTCGACGAAGACGGTGCCAATTGGCTTGTTGTGCGAAATTACCAACTGCCGCCCAATTGGCATCACATTGCGAAAAACACCGATCTGTTGGTGCACTTTCCAGACGAATACCCTGCATTACCGCCAGTTGGCTTTTATCTGCCTGACAATCTGCCGATGGCGCATGATGGCCACTTCATCAACTTTGCTGCGCATGGTGCTTCTGACGCCCCTATACAGAAAGGCTGGAAATGGTACTGCGTCTATATCCACAATGGCGCTTGGCAGCCGACGCAAGACTGGCGTAATGGGGATAATCTGTGGACATACTTCCATCTGATTCGCGAAGCTTTAGGTAATAAGGAGTAGCCATGCATAGCAAGTCTATTCGTATCCGCTTTCCGCAAGGGCTTTTCCCTGAACTGCGTAACCGACTGCTTCAAGACCCAAGCCGAGAGGAATTTGCCTTGCTGTTCGGCCAACGCCACACATACGGCGATTACACCGTCATAAAAGTAGTCGCAGCGCATTATCCAACAGCCGATGACTACGACAGCCAAGGTTTGGCACATCTGCGGCTGAAGAAAGAGTATGTCTTTAGCAAAATGGGGGAAATGCAACAGCGCGGCGATGTGGATACGTTGATTGACGTGCATACCCATCCGTTTTGTGCCGACGGCGTAGCTTTCTCCGGTGTAGATGACCGCGACGAAAAGAACTTTCATCGCTGGTTGGACGATACCTTGGGAAATGTCAGTTACGCCAGCATCGTGTTGTCGCAATCCGATTATGACGCGCGACTCTGGGAACGCCATCACGGGAGGTCTATCGCGCATGACGCACAGATCAAAACTCAAATTATGGTGGAAAACTGGCCCAACGCTGATGAAGATAGAACCCCCATCGATAAGGAAATTACCGACCTCCAAAACGGCTTTCTTGCCCGTAGTACCCTTGCTTTGGGACTGGATACGTTAAGACAGGTGACGCACGACCAAACTATAGCTATAGTCGGTGTCGGCGGATTGGGTTCGGTAATTGCCGAAAATCTCATTCATACGGGGTTTCAGGATATACACCTGATTGATCCAGACCGTGTGGAAATCACCAACCTGAACCGTATTGTCGGCGCTTATTACAGCGATGCAGAACAAAACCGGCTCAAAGTGGAGGTGGTCAGGGAGCATTTACAGCGCATCAACCCCAAGGCACAGGTTGGTGCGCATCCAGTCGGTATCGAGGATGAGGCGCTTTTGCCGGTGCTCCTGCAATGCGATTGGTTGATCGTCGCCACTGATAATCACTTCAGCCGGTATAAAACCCAGGAAATAGCATTACGTTTGGGGATACCATTAATTTCGACGGGGGTGAATATTACCGTTAAGGACGAACAGATTACCGATATGAGCGGAGAAATAATCATCGCTCGCTCAGGGGATTGTTTATGCTTAAATTGCCTAGGGCGCATCAACCCCACTCAGATCGCTGCGGAACAGCATAAAGACCAGTTCATAGGGAATGAACTGATCAGGAGGGGTTATGTGAGCGGGCAGGAAGTGAAAGAGCCAGCGGTGAAAACCTTGAACGCGATGATAGGTGCGATGGCGACAGATGCTTTACTGAACCAATATACCCAGCGACAGGCGCATGTTCCGGTTTGGGTGTATGAAAATAATGTTGGTGCCTGTATTTATCCTGATGATAGCAGTGTAATTGCCCGGCAAAAAAACTGCTTCCACTGTAATTGAGAAAATATTCATGAACGAAGACTTAAGTGAAGTGCTGGGAAATGGTATTTGGCCATTTTTTCTATATCCATGGTTAATCAGTGAAAATGTAGACGCCAATATGCTTTTTAAAGAAAAAAGTTATTTGGATGAGTTTTATTCAAAGGCCACGTCCGGAGATAATAAATCCCAACTGGTCATGTTTTATGTTTGCATGAATGAAATTGATCCTTTTGACAAGAACATGGCGATGGACTGGCTAAAAGAAGCTGCTAAGGGAGGGTTGGCAGAAGCGGAATATCTTTTGGGCAGATTCAAATTAATCGGATTTCACATAGACAAAAGCAAATTAGAAGCGATTAAGCTAATTCAAAAAGCGGCTAATAATGGTTTATGCGAGGCGCAGTTGAAGGCGGCTGAAATAGCCAATGCTTATGGTCACATTGAAGAAGAAGAACAATTTTATGAAATGGCTGCGATGCAGGGAGACCCAGAAGCTCTTACCAGAATTGCAGACCGATATGACGATGAGGGGAATTATGACGAGGCCTTTAAGCGATATATGGATATTGCTGAACAGTCAGGAACATTGCCTTGTTATGATAGAGCCAGATACAAATTAGCCCAATATTATGCCAATGGAACAGGTTGCTCTAAATCAAAAGAAAAGGCCGTTTATTTTTACAAAAAAGTGGCATTTTCCAGGGCATTTTCCGAGGAAATAGAGGGGGTAAAGGTATGGTATGATTATCGAGTTAATTACATATTAAACTCGCAGATACTCTTAATTGTTTTAGCGCTTCATGGTGGGTTTGATAAATATATAAACGATGATGATTTCCAAAAAATATCAGCCGACTTAGTAGAGGGAGGTTTGTTAGATTATTTATCGTTTTTTAATGAATATGCCCGAAGTCATAGCAACCATGAAATAAAAGATGTCCTACAATATTATATTGATGAACTTAATGTAGAAGAACTAATGCCAGGGTGTAATCGAGGCGTTAGAGCTACAAAAGCTCTGTTATTAGGCTACGTAAACACATCGAGGTCTGAAAAAAAAACAAAGGAAACAAATATTCGCCTTGAAGAAGCAAATATTAACCTTGTAGAAGCTAATAAGCAGATAATAAAGATAGAAGCCGAAAAACGAAAAACTATTGAAAACATGATGGCTATGTTTGCCCATAAATTTCGCGGGTCACTTCATAGCATCACCTACAATATGGAACACGATGGAGATGTTCGCTTGTATCAGGAAGCGGTGGCCATCATGCGAGGTTTATTGGATGTCTTTAGCCTCTTGTCAACTGATCCTGATCGGCTTAAACAAAGGCTACGTAAAGACTCCAGTGGTGAAGGATCACTAAAAGAAGTCGCTAGGCACACCTTGGCTATAGTGATCCAGCAACTACTAAGCGCAGCGGGGCGAGATAAAATCCGCCAGCATTACCATGCCTATGCTGTGCGCAAACGCATAGTGCCTATAGATACGTCACGTATAGAGTGGCGTGAGCACCATCTGGATATTGAGCGCACCTTGCAGCAGCAGTGGGAATGCGAATGGAGTAGCCAGCTAAAAAATTCTGCCAGCCTGGAACAATTACAACAATGGATCAACGAGCATATTGCGTCATTCAATATTATAGGCTTTGACCGTAATATTCACTTTCAGCCCAACGGCATCACCGACTCACTTGTAACTATTGTGCTTAATGAACTTTTAGTTAATGCCTTCAAGTATTATGACAGTGCTGAACGCAGTTCTATATGTGTTGAGCTGGAATCTGAATCTACTTTTGAATTGTTACGAGTTAGCAATCCGAGTACTCGAACAGAGCGGAGTCAATATAAGGGTAGCGGTAAAGGGCATGATTACTTAGTTGAAGTTGCTGAAAGAATAGAAGGTTTTTTCAAGAAGCCTAAACCGCAAGATCATTTTATTGTAGAGTTCAGTTTCCCATCATGGGCTTTAACTGAGGAGAATTAAGATAATGAGCCATTTCCTATGGATCGAAGATTTTGATAACGATCTTAAAGCTACTACCGAAGCTGTGTTCGGTACAATTTTACCAGATGGATTTGATATCCCTGATAACCGACATGAGTTGAAATGCAAGTTATCGCCACATGGTATCCAAGTAGCTCTAAGTTTTCAGGAGGGGTGGCGCTTTATTCACGACCCTAGCCGCATGGATACCATCGACTACATAGTACTGGACATCGATTTACCTCCTTATGGTGAAGGTGAAGCGGCAGATGACAACACGCTGCGTTATTTGAGTGACTGGCATGGGTATGAACCATCAAACGACGAAGTTGAGGATGAAGAACAGCGAAAGAAAGCTGGAGACTTATTGAAAAATGTTGCTGGCTACCATTTGTATGTAGAACTGGTGATGCAGTTGGGCTTTCCTCGTACTCATATTTTGATATGCTCAAACCACGGCGAAAACTTAGGGACAATCACCGAAACGTTTAAAAAAGCTATGATGGTAGCTCCAATCATTTACATTAAATCTGACCAGAAAATAGGTCAAGAGGTGCGGAAATTTTACGATCAACCTTATACTGTGCTACGACGTGGCATCATTGAATCTTGTAATTGGGTATTAGAATGGTTAAATGATGATGACCAATTAGCCATCAATTACTTTATTTCCGAAGGAAATCGTGATCTTAGCCAAGATGATGTCAGAATTATTTGGGAAGGTCTACGCGTTCTTTTACCGCTACGAGAACCAGTACCGGAAGCAAAATCAGCACTATTCCGACAATTTTTACGATCATTAACCCATCATTGGGAAGTAACTGATCCATGGAGAAAAATAAGGGATAAGGACAAACCTTTGCAGTTCGTTAATGCTTGTATTCTCAAAAATTGTCGTAACTGGAATAATCATGGGATAATGTTTGAACAACCCTTACCGGAAGCATTGCTGTCTTACCTGACTTTAATGAATTTACGCGCTATGTTTGTATCCGATTCATCTGCTGAATCTCACGAACAAATGTTGTTTCGTCTTTTCGATCTTACGGCTACCCTAACTTCCCATTTTTTCACCAGCGACAACGAGACTGACCTTAAGAATGAACTAAAACCTTTGATCGATAAACACAACTATAGCTTAGACATAAAAAAAATTGACTATGATAATTTATACTTTTCCAAATTATTAGATGAATGCACAAGGCGTCAGGAAATTGTTGAAAAACATAGAATAAAGCTATTAAATGGTATATTTTTCATGTACTGGGCTGTAAGTTCTAATATACCCACTATGACAAATGCATTCGGTGATGAATTCGAAAAACATTTTCATCCATGGTGCTTTCCGAATCGCCATCTTTAACAGGTTAGTTCACACGCTAGAGGTTACTAAAGATAATGACATTCGTCCTTAATTATACGGTAACTCGATTTTTTTACCCAGTTATGGAAAATAGTCCCAGAAAGCGTATAGTAGCATGTGTTTTCAAGAAGCTGCTTTTGTGTAGTGAAAATGCAGGCTTTTAAGATAATGTGTCGAGTCATCGGGGTGATGTCCGAACCCCTTGTTGGGCGAGGACGATGGATTCGGGACGGCTTTGGGTAGCGGAAGGCATTAGCAGTCGCGTTATTTTTAACGCTTATTCAAGCAGGCGCAAGGAACAAGCTTTCACATAAATGGTGCCTCCCCGTGCAATAATCAATAACAACTATAAAAACCGGATATCATCATGAATATGAATAAAGTTCCCGCCGAAGATATAGTTTCTTGCTTCAACCAATGTATAAGAAAGATTAGGCTTCACGATAGCTATGCGAAACAGGGTAATCATCAATTATCCGAGAAAGAGTTAAGCGGTGCAGCTAATGAACTGTTCTCTAAAACACTGGAGTCAATTGTAAATAACTACAGGATAGACTTGATACAATCTGGAGATTTAAAACTAGAACACTCAAAGACCCTGAAAGCTCCTGGTGTTGGAGTGTACAAAATACTTGATCTTATGAAAGTGTATCCAAAAATCAGTAAAATCAATGCCGACATATCTGCCGTTGATATCGATTCACTAAAAACAGCAAGATCTACGCAAAGGGGTGGTAATGTCCATGACGCAGGCGCTGTAGCAAGTTATTCTGTGGTAGTAAAATCTATCGAAGAGATCAGAAAATTAATCTTAAGTTATATTGACAAAGGTGCCCAATTAAATCCGATAAAAAAGCCAAAAACAAAAGTTAAAACAGCTCTTAAAAACGCAAAAAAACATAATTATCTGAGCGATGAAACAATTCGTGTTTTAAATAAAGATGCTGAAAGGGAGGTTGAAACGCCAGAGTTACCTACTAATGTAGCAGAGGATCCTATATTTAGCTGTTTTATATTTGATGCGTCCGGTTCAATGGGACCACACAGGCAAGCCGTAATTGATAGCCATCCAGCCCTATTAGATACGTTACGTGCGAGTGCAAAATGTAGAAATGATGCACTCTATGTCATTCAATATACTTTCTCGGATTCATCCCAAATGCTGAATCCATTTGAAAAATTAGACGCAAACAAAAATGATTGTGTCACAAATCTAAGTCAAGATAACTATAATCCGAGTGGTCGTACCGCGCTTTATCAAACTATTTTGACGTTGTTACAAGATATGGCGGTTAGTATTGATGCGTGTGAAAACGAAGGTATTGCAGCAACATTTACCATAGCGGTCATTACTGATGGCGAAGATACGGAAGGCGGTGTTTCTCCTGCCGAAATTAAAACGGTTATTGGTGATCTTAAACAGAAAGGTTCTTTGCGGAAATCCGTTGTACTTGGCTTGGTTGGAACATCTTTTTCTAAGCAAGAATTAGAAAACGTTAAAACAACATTAGGATTTGATGAGTCAATAAGTCTTGATAATGATCAGAAGTCTATTCGAAGAGCATTTCAAATGGCATCTCAAAGTTCTATTTCATAAGGACATCTGACATGCACGTTGTCATTGAAGAAAAAAAATACTTGTTGAATGAGCCTTTCAGTAGTGGTGGCGAAGGGGAAGTTTATAAGCTGACTGACGACACAAGCAATTTACAAGCGGTAAAAATATATCACTCTAACGTTTTATCGGCTGAGCGCAAACAAAAAGTTCTAAGCTTATGTAATGCTTATTTAGATAATATTGACAAATTTGGCGGAAATAATTTTGCTTTCCCAAAAAATCCTGCTTATGAAAAAAACTTTTTGGCATTCGACGAAGTCGTTGGCTTCTCAATGCCGCTATTTACTGAATGCCCACATATTAATGATTTAAATTATGATACAAATTCCTCCTCTTTTAAGGAAGTAAACGGGAAGCGCTTCGACAACAATACATGTATTGCTTTTATCTACAAACTTTTTGAGATTGTTGATAAATTGCACAATTCGCGTATTGTTTTAGGTGATGTTAATCCTGGTAATATTTTATGTCAGGGGACACGAAATCAATTACAACCCGTTTTGATTGATTTGGATGCGGTTCAGTATGGTAACTTTGACTGCACAGAGTTTTATAAACAAGAATTTCTTGATCCAGACCTTGAAAGGAATGGAAAAAATGCATCGGATCGTTACATATACAGCTCATCAAGTGACATATTCTCTCTTACTGTTTTATGCTACAACCTTTGGGTTGGTATTTACCCATATTTCATTCGCACCAGACCATCAACGTTACAAAGTGATCCGAAACTAAATAACCTTAGTGTTCTGCGTTATCTTGTTGAAGGTGCAGATTTTTTAACATCTGCAAACAAAGAATATTTGAAAGCTCAGAATCAACCACATGAGTCTAGACTCATTGATTTAAAAAAGATTGACAATGTTTTATATGATTTTTTTGTTTCTATTCTGGTAAAAGGTCAAAGAAAAAATTTATTGACGTTTTTGCCACAACAAGACAAGCGCAGATCAAGTAATCCATATATGGAAAAAGTAGTCATGGAAACTGGCCTTGGTAAAGTTATTAATAAACTTGTTGGGCGACCAACCACTAAAAAACCATATAAGCCAAAGTATGTAATCCCAAAAGCTAAAGTAATTACAAGGACTCAAATCAAAGATACTGATCCTGATGAGTTTGTTAAATTCCTGAGTGGATATGGTATAGATATCACACAAGGAGATATTCATGTCAGGTAAAAAACCAACACATGAGCCAGTATGGCGAGAAACACCTTTTGCTATCCGAAACGTTACTTACACTCTTAAAGATTCCATTACACCATTGCCTTTTTCGGTTGGTGGAGTAACACAACATGGCCCCCAGCATTTTAGAGATAATATTAACAACCAAGACGTGATGGCTATTGCCATTGATGACAATTTTATTGCCGCAGTAGTTTGCGATGGCTGTACAGGTTCCCACCCGGAGCTGAAGCGTGAATGGTCTAATAATGAGACTGGTGCGAAATTATTAGCTCGTTTTGCAATTGAAGGAATCAAATCATTAATTGGCTTGCAAAAAAATATCTCTAATGATGAATTCATTGCTAATTTACAGTGCTTTGTTATCGATAAACTTAATGCTGTTGCTAATATACTGAGCAGCAATGAGGAAGAAAAAAAATATGTTGTCAGCGATTTTTTCATGACAACTATACTTGGATTCGTCGTAACAGAAGACGACTACATAGTATTCCATTCAGGTGATGGATATATTGCAGTAAATGATTTATTTTCTAAAATTGATGATGATGGTGTTTATCTGTCCAAACTTATTATGTGTCCGGATGAGTCAGTTAATTTTATTAAAATATTTGGTACTGGAAAGACAAGCGAACTTAAAAATATTGTATTAGCCAGTGATGGTTGCCGGAGCTTGATTGAAAATCATAAGCAGACTTTGATTAATTACATGAATGATGTAGATAAATTATTGCCTGGATATGATCCCACAGTGCTTAAGCAATTTAGAAGTAAAGTGATATGGAACGATGCCATTAAAAATGTAGCTTCTCAAGATATTTTCTACGATGATGATGCAACTATCATTGTGTTAAGAAAACTTGTTAATACTGAAAATGGATGTGGTTATGCTGAAAATTAATCGGCTTGATTTTAATACAAACGGTGGGATTCTTTCCGCGCTTTCACAAAAGTCTGAAGATTTTATTCGCGATCTTCTCAAAGAAGATGGCGCTGTGAATGGTTTAGATGGCAAAGAGAAATATCTGGATCGAATTATCGTGCACACTGATCCACATATAGACGAATATTTTGCTCAATTGTTATTTAGAGCAATGCTCCCCCCATCAGTAGGAGCAAGTAAACTAGATTATCAAGAGGTTTCTATTATATCAAAAGATGATGATTTGAATTGCAAAAGCCTATTTCCTTCTTCAGCGGTATTTGGTATTGGTGGTGAAGTTTCAGGTGGTGCTGATGCATTGTTTATATTTGATGAACATCTATCTAAACAAAGAACTGATGAAACTGCTTCTTGCAGTCAAATAGTTGTTCAAAAATTTGTAAAAAAGACACCTCAACCCATCTATACCGTCTTGAGAGAAATTAATGCCATTGATCAATATGGTATGGCGCACCCCCAACATCTAGGAAATATTATAAAACAACTATGGAATGCGAAATTTATTGTTTCCAATGATGGTACATGGTGCACTCTAACACCAAAATGGAAGCGGTCTATTATTGATGCCTGTCTTACTGCCATTATTTACTGTTTGTATAAGGATACTGATATATTTGGCCATATTAATGAACAGATTGATGTATTTAAACAATATTCAGAGTTTTGTATAGCGATAAATCACCATAAGGAAGATATTTACTTTAAAAAATTTAGCATTTATGGATACTCAAAAAATGATATATTTAAACAAGACAATGCATTTCTTAGAACGAAGAATGGCGAATTTCTTCTTAACAAAGCTTCTAATCGAATTCCCCAACTATTAATGGTTCAGAGAATTTGTTATGCATGTCATCATTGTTGGGGAGAAAATATAACAAAAATTATAATGCTACATGTTATTGATATGTTAATTCAACAGAGAATTCAGTTTGTTATGTCACAAAATGAATTAGTATCTGCATTAAAAAATAAAGGCGATCTTTTTAGAACGAAATCCGGTTTTATTGAAAGAAGAATTTTGCCAAAAATACAAATTACGACAGGCGATAACGAAAAAGCAGATAGTGAATTAATAATACTGCACTTTGCACCAATAGGATTCGAAAGCCATACAGAAGCAAAAAAAGCAGCACAGAATTATATGACTCAGTTTTATAACGGATGTGGCATTCTTCTAATGGAAAATACAACTACATTAACAAAAGCATTATTCGCAGGGAAAAACATATCAAAACATCCGGGTTGGGATAAGATTGTTAATGAGATAATGGCTAAAGAGCCTGAAGGATGGCATAAACCCGCTCCTGACCACATTCTTAATGGAAATAAAGCACATTTATACCGACCTAGAAGTAAGTTAGATGTAGACTCTCTTGAAATGCTTGTAAAAAAAGCTTTTTATTGATTTCTTCTTAATCGGCTATTATTTACTTACTAAAGTTATGGCCCCCATGTTTTTATGTAAGCGACTGTTATAAATTAATTTTACTTAAGAGGAACTTGAGAAAGCGCTCGTAAAGCTTTTCAGAATGTCAATCAGACACTGCGTTACTCAAGATAGACTGATTGATGTTTTTTAGTCGGGCAGTGGTGGACTGCTGTGCAGTGGAACGGCTCTCTGTTGCCAACAACCCAACATAAAAGCACTATGAACACACCATTACATTTCACACTCACCGACGCACAGCGCAAGGTACTGGAAACTTGGCTGGATACGCAAAGTGCTTCCCGTCTTTTGGATGAATTTACCGTTACCTTTAACGTCACGCCGACCGGCATACGGGTCAAAGCCTATCCGGGTTGCCTGGACACTTATCTGGAACAGGATACAGGCGTTGGTTTGAAAGGTGATGCCTGCACTTTACCGATTGATGAACGGGAACTGAACCAGGTGCCTGTCATCAGTGTGGGCAACCTACAGGTGTGGGTTGAGAGACCCCCCGTTGCTGCGGAAATCCTGGATGAGCGTAAAATCGATGCCCTGGATGCTTCGGTTAATCCATACCTCTACTTCACTTTACGCGATGATCCCCGGCAAACCCGGATGCCAATGGCGCTGGCCTCAGTTGACCCGTCATCTCATAAGACGTCTTGTTCATGGCGGGCAAGTTATGACGAATCCACTCACCCGCTCAGTCTTCATCCTTTGTGGCGGCAGCATAAAGAAGATGGGCAATTCGGGCAAGATCGGTTTGCGCTGGCTGATTGTCTGCGCTGGCATGGCTACGCCTTGAGGGACTATGTGTCCGGGCGGCTGCCAGACTTTGACGCACTGCAAATGCGGCTGGATGCAGTCCGCCGTATTCCAAATGGTCAGGACATCCCGCTCAGTGCGGCAGACTGGCAACAGCTTGAAGACCTCAACCAACGGCTCATGGAGGCGGAGCGCTTTGCGCGGGAACAGCATCTGATCTATGATGCCCAGTCTGCGCAGTTTGAGGACGATCCGGATTGGGGAATCATTTTTGATTGTGAACTCATTTGCTGGCTGCGCGAGGACGACCCGGATTGGTCGGAAGACCGCGACAGTATTGTTTACTGCAATTCCAGCATCAGCATCATGGATAATTGTCCATTGGAAGAGAATTGGAACACCTTTGGCGGCCTGGCACACGACCCTTTGGGCGGACGGCCTTGTTGCTATTTTATGCATGACCTCGTCGACCACTTTTATCTTAAGTCCCGCGACCTGCTGCGCATCGGTGAGCTGTCGGTGCATACCCGTCCGGTAATCATGAAAGAAGTGCGTTTATCCCAGAAAACAACCGGGGAACGTGAGGTTAACGATGCCACATAAACCAAAATAACATGAAACGTTCAAAAACCAGCAAATCCCGGCGGCTTAAAGACCCCACTCATGCCTGGGTATTGGGTTTATGGAACCGATGGTTCGCACTAAACAAGAACCGATTTCATTATCCACTCGTTTGCAAGCAAGCTGGGGGGTATAAGCTGATCATGGGTTTCCAAGGCCTGCATCCCAGGCTTACCTTTGAGATTTCAATGGATGGTGCCAATAACGGCATTTATTTTTCTTGGGATGGTGCAAAAAATAAGGGATGGTGGGAGTACCTGTGTGATGCTGATTTGTCGGAATACCGAACTCCAGATGGCCAGTATTATTGTGGTCTTTGCGAGGAAGACAAGATCACTTATTACCCGAGCCGCGAAGCCCAATGGGAACAGCATGTATT
>Ga0208495_1000307_pt1 | contig 19305 bp, 16 predicted proteins | sample CryBogmetaGMA14M_FD_184551 | JGI IMG/M metagenome (GOLD analysis project Ga0208495, IMG submission 184551) | Freshwater microbial communities from Crystal Bog, Wisconsin, USA - MA14M (SPAdes) | ecosystem: Environmental > Aquatic > Freshwater > Lake | place: Crystal Bog, Wisconsin, USA...
GATATTATCTTTACGGGCATTGGTTCAGACACAAGGAAGATGGCAGCAGTTTTGGGATAAGATTGATCAATTTGGCTCCCAAGTCTACGCATAATTGACATTATTTAGAATCAGCACCCCTTTGAACAATGCCTGAATCACTGTAACTAAATCAGTTTTATTGAGTTGATACTTTTTCCCTTTCAGTGTCCAGATGGTTTCAACCAACACCACATCCGTAATCAGAACAATTTCTTTCCCATTGATCAATTTTTCAGCTACGGCCGCCTGGCTTTGATCATCATTAAGCAGGTATCTCAAAAGTACATTGGTATCTATTGCGATCAATTCAATACACTCTGCAAAGATTCTTCATCTGTCATGGAACTCTGTGGTTCCACATGGCTCAGTAACCCTTTTGCGGCTCTGGCGGTCTTTTTAACCAAGGTTAATTGTCCCTCAACCACAAAGAACTCCACAGTATCGCCAGGTTCGATACCCAATGCTTGGCATTGGTCTATGGGGATTGTAATTTGTCTTTTCGCGCTCACTTTTGGCATGGACTTACTTCTTTACATTAAAAGAATTGTAAAGAATAAGAGGTTCCTGGAAATATGTCAATTATCAAGGAATCAATGAGGTCAGCGAGAAGAGAGTAGCAAAAGGTGGGAGCCAGGTGTTTCATTATCCTATTTTAATGTAATAATGAATTAAGTTAGAACAGCCAGCACGGCGAAACCGTTATTGCCTGGACAAATACAAAACTCCGCCTTCGTCTTGTAACGCTGCACCAAATACATGAACCATGATTTTTTCAGGCAACCCCCGATTCCTTTTTAGCGAAAGGAATCGGGTTGAAATTCAATTCACCGATTATAATGGTTCCAGCGTGTCGGCTTAAAGTTGATTCTGTTCAACTCACTTGTAGGCCATTCCTAAACCGCAAAAACTATTGGAGCAACCATGCGTATTCTTATCGTTGAAGATGAAGTCACACTCTGTGAACAAATTCAGCAGTATCTGGCTGATAAAGGTTTTGCTGTGGACACGGCACATACCGGTAGCGATGGCTATTATATGGGCAAGGAATACCCGATTGATGCCGCGATTATTGATATTGGGCTTCCCGATTTTTCAGGCATTGAACTCATTAAACGCTTACGCAAAGACAAGGTAAGCATCCCCATTTTAATTCTGACAGCCAGAAGTCGTTGGCAGGAAAAAGTAGAAGGACTGGAAGCCGGGGCTGATGATTATTTGGTTAAACCCTTTCAATATGAAGAGTTACTTGCCAGAATTAATGCCTTGATCAGGCGCTCAGCCGGACAAGCGCATCCTGTGTTAACCCATGATAATATTGAGCTGGATACCGTAGCGCAGGAAGTTTCGGTGTCCGGCGTAAAGTTGGAATTAACCGCTTACGAATATAAGGTATTGGAATATTTAATGTTTCGTAAGGGCGAATTGATTTCAAAATCCGTATTAACGGCACATATTTACGATGAAGACTTTGACCGTGACAGTAATGTTATCGAGGTTTTTATCGGTCGCTTAAGAAAGAAACTCGATCCTGACGGCACTCGTAAACCGATTGAAACTTTGCGGGGACGCGGCTACCGGATTTCTACCGGTCTTTCTTGAGCAGGGTATTGCCCCCCGACCACAATACGTTAAGTTAAGCGCCTCTTGGCAAGATAAACCGTTGGCTGAGCGGAGTCGAAGCCGGCAAAATCGCTTCGACTTCGCTCAGCGAACGGCTTAACTTAACGGAATTGCCCCCTACTACCCAATTGGCACTCTTAATTTAATGCCGGTTTCTTATCTAAAAGGCTTTAAATGCGCACTAAATCATTAAGCTTTCGCTTACTCATTGCAGAAGGTTTGGTACTTGCCGCTTTCTTTGCGCTGGTTGCTATTGTTCTTGAACAAGGCTTTCGTGAAAGTGCCGAACAAGCACTGCGGGAAACGTTACAAGTTCAAGCGTACTCACTGTTATCAGCGGCCAAACTGGATAATGCCGGTGAATTAATCATGCCTTCCAATTTACATGATCCACGACTGACAAGCCCGGGCTCCGGACTTTACGCCTTTATTCAGCAAGCTAAAAAGCCGGTTTGGCGCTCCCCTTCAGCCATTGGCCTTGAGGTGATAGTGCCACCTGAATTAAGTGCCGATGATTCGGTATTTGTGCTCGATAAGCATAGACGTTATGTTCTGCATTATGCCGTCCTTTGGCACAATGTGGATGCTATCAATCGTGAATTTATCTTTACTGTCGCTGAGGATGCGCGGTTTGTTAGCAGCCAAGTTGAACAGCTTCAACAAACCTTACGGTTTTGGTTACTGATTATCGGGGTGGTTTTGGTTTTGATTCAATTTGCCTTATTACGCTGGAGTTTAAAACCGCTACGGAGCATTGTAAAAGACCTTGAAGCGATTGAGCAGGGTAAAAAAACCCTTTTGGACGGTCACTATCCAACCGAACTGGAGGGGTTGGCGGGTAATCTTAATGCTTTTATAACCCATGAGCGGGCGCATTTGGAACGTTATCGCAACAATCTGGCTGATTTGGCGCACAGCTTAAAAACACCGCTTGCCATATTGCGCGGTTGTGTCGAATCTTTTAGTGACAACAAGGAAACCGTGCAGGAACAGATTTCCAGAATGAATCAAATTGTTGAATATCAATTACAACGCGCGGCTGCCAAAGGGGAACATAAAACCAGCAAGACCGTTGATGTCTCGATTGTTATTAACAAAATAATCGCCTCGCTAAGCAAGGTTTATATTGATAAAGGCATCAATTTTGAGCTAACCATCCCGGAACAATGCCTGGTTTATTGTGAAGAAGGGGATATGTATGAAATTGTCGGCAATTTGTTGGATAACGCCTGTAAATGGTGTGTTCATTCCGTCAAGGTCAGCATCGCCCTCAATCAACGTAAAAGCCGCCGCAACTTTTTTTTGCTGCTTGAAATTGAAGATGACGGCCCGGGAATTCCCGTTGGCAAGTTTAATGATATTTTAAAAAGAGGGATTCGTGCGGATGAAAATATTCATGGGCATGGTATTGGCATGACCGTCGTTTTTGAATTAATCGGTTTGTTGGGCGGCAAGTTGGAAGGGGGTAAAAGTGCAGCGCTAGGTGGTATGCGATGGAGTGTTTATTTACCGTAATCCCTTGGCAAAGATTGCCTGTAACCTGCCCTTTTTTCCCTGCCAACTTTAAAGCCAATGCGTATTACCTTAACTTATATCAGTGTTATTTTACTTTGGGCGACAACGCCGCTATCTATCAAATGGAGTGGCCAAGGCCCCGGCTTTCTATTTGGTGTTACCGCTCGTATGGCGATTGGTACGGTGTGTATATTGTTGGTACTGGCGCTTATGCGGCAACGCTTGGTCTGGCATCGCAAAGCGCTTTTAACCTATCTTGCGATAGCATTGCAAATCTATGGAGCCATGCTGGCCGTTTACTGGGCCGCGCAATTTATTCCCTCCGGCTGGATTTCGGTGATATTTGGTCTTACGCCGCTGATGACGGCTTTATTAGCCGCTATTTTTTTAGGCGAACGAAGTCTTACGCTGGGCAAGTTGCTCGCTTATGGCTTGGGCATTGGTGGCTTGGGTGTCATGTTTGGTTCGGCATTGCAATTAGGCCATGATGCCGTTTTAGGCATTGGTGGCGTACTGGTTTCCGCGTTTTTACAATCGATCAGTGCGGTTTGGGTAAAACGCATCGCTGCAAAATTACCCGCGTTATCCCAAGTAACCGGCGGCCTGTTATTGGCTCTGCCGGCTTACCTGCTGACGTGGTGGATAGTCGATGGTCATTGGCCGGTTTTGTTGACACCCACCAGCCTGGCAGCGATTATCTATCTGGGCGTCATTGCCACCAGCTTGGGCTTTGTGCTTTATTACTATTTACTGACACATTTGCCTGCTACACGGGTTGCATTAATTACGCTGGTTTCGCCATTACTTGCCCTAATGTTGGGACATGTAATGAACCATGAACCACTCACCCTAAAAGTGGTGACAGGCACGCTGCTCATACTCTCCGCACTTATTGTGCATACCTTTTTTGAGCGTATCCCTGCGTTAAAAACAAGGTCAAAATAAGTCTTGGTTTTTTAAAAAAGTATAGGTATAGGAAAACTGTTACTCGATGTTCAGTTTTTCTTACATTAACTCTATAGACCATTGATAAGTACAGAACAGAATTTTTCTCTTTAATGCTTTTTATGGCTGACTTTCAGAACTCAATGTTAAGATTAATCGCCAGAAACTGCGTAGCCGGAATAAGGCTTTTCGAGCGCAAGCGAGAATAAGCGTTTCCGGCACTCTATGCGACGAGTGCCGGAAACGCCACCACGCGCTACGCTTGGGTGGTCTTATTCCTGCCTACGCCTATTGCTTGTTATAGCTGTTTTATCAGAATCAAGAATCAAAAACTTGAAGATTGAGTGTTGGAGAAAAAATAATCGAAGTTTAATTAAAATGTTTTTTTGCCCTACTTACATTTTTAGTGCTACTATTTGCCCGTAGTTCAAGTTTGAGCCGGTTTCTTTATGAAACTGGAATCTGTAAAGCCAATATAGTGGCGTTTTTTTTAAGTTAAGAGTGTGATATGTCTGATCAAGTTGTAGGTACCGTTAAGTGGTTCAATGATGAAAAAGGTTTTGGATTTATTGAACAAGAAGGTGGCAAAGATGTTTTTGTTCATCACAGTGCAATTAACGGCGCCGGCCGCAAAACCTTGCGCGAAGGCCAGAAAGTTACTATGGAAGTAACTCAAGGTCAAAAAGGCCCGCAAGCTGAGAATGTTACCCCCGCGTAACAAACTTATAAACTAAACCCAAAAGCCGACTGACTTTTGGGTTTAGTCCACTATAAATAGTGTTAAACCCGGTAAGCCGCTAAAAGTTGTTTAAGCTTGACCTTTTAACCCGATTTGTAGAGCGTTTTAAGGCTTTAATTTAATCACTGAAAACAAGTGAGACCTGTTTTGGCAACAAAACCGGAGATTTTCGCATGGGCGCTATTTTGGTAAACGCATGTCATTAACCGGTTCCAAAAAACTTATACAAGGGTTTTTGCTATAGCCTTTAAAATAACAAATTTGGCATTGGCAGCAACCGCTGTGTGCTTGCCAAATAATCGATTAAGATTAATATGGTAATTTAAATGTCGGTTACCAATGATCCATAACTCCCCATTCTTCCTTAATACTTTTTTTGATACCATAAAAAGGCTGTTGGCAATCTGGTCACCCACGGTATTCAACTGATGAAACGGTGGATTACAAAGAATAAGGTCTGCTGAAGCCGATTCAAAATCCGTCAACCCGTCACCGACCCGAAAAGTCGCCTTGCGCTCAGGCCCAAAAGCCCGATAAAAGTTTTCTTTAGCGGACGCAACCGCCATAAAAGACTCATCCACAAAATGAATCGTGGCTTCCGGATTTTTCTCGGCCGCCATTAAACCCACCAAACCGTTACCGCAACCCAAATCTATAATGTCACAAGAGCCAGGCCTGGTGGGTAGATGCTGAAGAAAAAAGCGCGTGCCAATATCAAGACTATCGCGCGAAAATACATTGGCATGGTTACTAATTAAATAATCAGAACCTTCAAGTTGATAACAAACCGGATAAGGACTAACCGGAATAACCAACGCCGGATCAGGTGTTGCAAAAACAAGTCGCGCTTTTTTTCTTGCCAGCGAGGTTGTGGTAGGCCCAACCAAACGCTCCAGCAACTTCCAAACCGAAGACGGCAGGGCTTTTATCATGCCCGCCACAATGACCTTGGTTGACGGCTGCAAATGCGGATGTAAGCGTATCAATTGATCCTCAAGCAAAGCCAATGTTTTAGGTGCCTTAATCAGAACCCAATCAAACAGTCCTACCAGCGGCTCAAGACTGGTGATTAATTTAACGCCATGTTCAGGCAAACCATTTGCAATCAGGTTAAGTCGTGTCGCCTGTTGCGAAAGATAGGAATCTGATACCGCTTGAGGACGAAATGCACTGAGTGCAACCGCCAGCGCACCGAAGCTGTCATTAACCAGTAAAATGCGGGGCTCCGTCGCGGGTTTCAGATCGTCTGCAAGCGTATCAAGCAAGTATTCATCAGCGGCATCCCAGGCACGCAACAGCTCTAAGGGACGTTTGGGGAGCCGGTTTAATTCAAACTCACCCTGAGCAACCGTCAACCGGTGCTCTGCTTTAATCGTCATTGAAAAATCCAACATCAGGGTTATTTTAGGCGCGTGACATATATTTTCCGCTGTCGGTATTGACCTTAATCAACTCGTCAGTCTCCAAATATTCAGGCACCTGAACCTCAACACCCGTCGCCAAACGAGCCGTTTTAGTCCGTCCGGATGCGGTCGCGCCTTTAATGGCAGGGGCTGTTTCTATAATGGCCAACACCACCGAACCGGGTAATTCAATACCCAGCACGGCATCATCAATCAACAAGGCCACAATACCTTCCAGACCTTCACTTAAATAGTTAATTTGGTCGTCCAAGTCATCACGACTCAAGCTGTACTGGGTATAATCTTCCATATTCATAAAAATGTAATTATCCCCATCAATATAAGAAAACTGCACCTTGGCTCTTACCAAATCACTGTCTTTAAAAAAATCATCGCCTTTCAGGGACTCGTCCTGTTTTTGTCCGGTTTTAAGATTAGTAAAACGAATTTTATACAAGGTCGATGCCCCCCGCGATGAAGGACTTTTTGCATCAACCTGCTTGACTACATGCGGTACGCCATTAATTTCGACGACCATTCCACGCTTTAAATCACTTGCCTTTGCCACACAACTCTCCTAAAAACCATACGTCAGCTGTCAAGGTTGACAGCAAATATTTACATTAAAAACAAAGGGGTCAAGCAATCAATACTCACAAACCCCGCAGTTTATAAAATCATTATAACGTAGAATGTCTGTTGAAATCCGACCAAGAAAACTTATCTGTTGACCCTGAAAGGTTTTTGTTAATTTAAACCCCGGTTAGGGATTATAATTAGCGCCATAAATCTTTAACTACAACCAACGGAACAGCAATGAACGCCAGCGTAAAACTTTTAACCGGCATCACCTTTATTACCTTGGCGGCGTGCTCAACTCAAGCAGTTAAGCAAGAGGCAATGGCACCCCAAAATGACAACACCGTTACCCTGAATAAATTGCCCAAAACGGTCACTCAAGAGGAACAAATGCCGGGTAAAAATCCACCGATGACCCTCATGAAAGGCGACAAAAAATTAAGTCTGGTCAGAGTAATGGATGGCGGAATCTGTAAAAACGAGTTTCAGGGGGCAAAAGGCGCTTTTCTGCTTTATGCCGATATCAACGACATAGAACGCATCAAACATGAAAAAGGCGTCGCTGTTTTTAAAACTTTTGAAACTAAAATCCAGGATCTTTCAGCCGATGTTTTACAAGAAGCTATCGATAAAACCAATCTTTCGGAAGATCCTTTTACGCTCGGTGAAGATGAAGCACAACAAAAACTGGCCACCCAATTAATCAACAATTTCCGTAATGCCGCTGTGAGTGCCACTGATAAATTTCAAAAAGAAACCACCTTAACCATTGATATCAGCGCATTTCCGCCGTCTTTTGTTTTTTATCAAAAAGGCTGTGAAGCGAATCATGTCGACGAGGAAAAAACAGAATCAGACAACCAGCTCAATGCCAACTATTAAAGCGGCTTGGTAACGACTCTGACTCGATAGAACACGGATGACACCGATCATACGGATTTCAACGGATTTTATTTTTAGTCGAAAAAGACCTTAGATGATTTCCGGAGAATATTTTACCCATTAAAAGTAGAACTTTCCCAATCAAGCAAGCGATTGGATTCGTCTAATGGGTAAGTTCTTTCGCAGAAATCACCTTATACCTATCAACCATAAATTAATCTCCGTAGAGACGCGATTTATCGCGTCTAAATGATAACCCGTGAGTTTTCGGATGTAGGGACACGATAAATAGAGACGCGATAAATAGAGACGCGATAAATCGCGTCTCTCGGTGACGATACCTGTATATTGCCACCCATGTGTGGCTCATAGTTTAAGGTGATTTCCGGAGAATATTTTACCTATTAAAAGTAGAATTTTCCCAATCAAGCAAGCGATTGGATTCGTCTAATGGGTAAGTTCTTTCGCAGAAATCACCTTAACTGCTTTTATGAGATTAAAAAACGTCCATTATCCGTGTCTATCAGTCAAATCCGTGTCATCCGTGTTCTATCTTTAACAGTTGCGTAACGCCTAATCCGGCAAGCGCACGGCCATGACATCGCATTTTGCATAATGCAGCACACTGTTTGCAGTTGATCCCAGTAATAAAGCCAACCCATGACGACCATGTGAGCCCACTACAATTAAATCAACCTGCTCCTGTTCCGCAATATGTATAATTTCCTGCTTGGGAACACCCCAAAGCAACCAGCGATTGTCCAAATCAACAGCGAGTTGATCACCCAACTGCATCAACTTTGATTTTTCCGCTTCCAGCAACTCATTTGATGAATCCTGATTTAAAGGAATCACCGTACCGTAGTTGGTATCGGGCATGGGAATATTGTCCAAAACGTGAATAATACTTAATTTGGCCTGATAACGATTGGCCAGAGACCGTGCTTTTTCTGCAACATAAACACCTTGTTCAGAATAATCGACTGCCAGTAAAACGTGTTGATAATCGCTCATTAACCTGTACCTTATTTTGATAATTGATTGTTGGGTAGCCAATGTCTAAGTCTACCCTATTAAGACAAAAAGCGTCATAGTTAGAACAATCACCCGCCCGGATGATAAAATACAAACTTTAGTTGAATTCGCCTTTGTTATTCGGGCCTGTCTTTATATCAACCTTCGTCACCTTATTCCTACTCTAATTCAACTACCTTCATGCAACCCGCATTTATTCATTTAAGACTTCATACCGAATTTTCACTGGTAGATGGTATCGTAAAAATCAAACCCCTCGTTAAGCGCTTGGCTGAATTAAATATGCCTGCGGTTGGCGTCACTGATCACGCCAATCTGTTCTCGCTGGTCAAGTTTTACAAAGCCGCGCTGGGGCAAGGCATAAAGCCCGTAGCCGGTGCGGATGTCTTGATTTTTAATCCTGAAGACCCTGCCACGCCTTATCGCATGACCTTGCTGGTCAACAATCACACCGGTTACATCACCCTGACCGAACTGATTTCAAAAGCTTATCAGGAAGGGCAGCATCAGGGTGTACCGATGCTTAGGCAAGAATGGGTAGAAGCCAATCACCAGGGTTTAATTGCCTTGTCTGGCGCAATGAGCGGCGATATAGGCAAGGCTTTACTCGCAGAAAATCATGAAGAAGCCAAACGTCTGGCAAAGCAATGGGGTGCGTTGTTTGAGCAAAGCTTTTATCTGGAATTAATTCGCGTTGGCAAGCCCGATGAAGAGCGTTATATTGCCGCCGCTGTTGAACTGGCGCTGGCAACCGACTTACCTGTCGTTGCCACCAATGATGTACGCTTTATTTATCAAAAAGATTTTGCCGCCCATGAAGTTCGGGTCTGCATTAATCAAGGCCGCGTATTGGATGATTCACGACGGCCCAAAGATTACACCGACCAACAATATTTACGCAGTACCGAAGAAATGCTGGCCTTGTTTGCCGACATCCCCGAAGCGTTGGCAAATACGGTAGAAATTGCCAAACGCTGCAACTTAAAACTGACCTTGGGCGAAAACTTTCTACCTGATTTTCCGGTGCCGGAAGGCATGAATCTGGGCGAGTTTATGGCAGAAGAGTCCATGAAAGGCTTGGAAGAACGACTGCAACATTATCCGGCAGTGGGCAAAGGCACGGATGAAGAAAACCGGCGCGTTTACTATGAGCGTTTGGATTTTGAATTAAAAATGATCACCCAAATGGGTTTCCCCGGTTACTTTATGATTGTTGCCGACTTTATCCAGTGGGCAAAAAATAATCTTATTCCCGTCGGACCTGGTCGGGGTTCCGGTGCCGGCTCATTGGTTGCTTATGCCTTGAAGATTACCGATCTTGATCCCATTGAATTCGATCTACTGTTTGAGCGGTTCTTAAATCCGGAGCGGGTTTCCATGCCTGACTTTGACGTGGATTTTTGTATGGATAGACGGGATGAAGTGATTGACTATGTCGCCCGTCATTATGGCCGCGATCATGTCGCGCAGATCATCACCTACGGCTCAATGGCCGCCAAAGCGGTTATTCGTGATGTCGGGCGGGTTCTGGGTTTTGCTTACGGCTTTGTCGATCGCTTGGCCAAGCTGATTCCGTTTGAAATCGGCATGACCTTAACCAAAGCCTTACAAGACAGCCCCGATCTTAAACAGCTTTATGACACCGAAGAAGAAGTCAAAAGCCTGATTGATATGGCGCTGTCGCTGGAAGGCACGGTAAGAAATGCCGGTAAACATGCGGGCGGCGTGGTGATATCACCGACCAAACTGACCGATTTTACACCGCTGTATTGCGACCAGGAGGGTAACAATCTCGTTACCCAGTTTGACAAAGATGATGTAGAAGCTGTGGGCCTGGTCAAGTTTGACTTTTTGGGTCTGCGCACGCTGACCATTATTGATTGGGCCTTGCAGGACATTAATGCCAAACACAAACACCTGGGCATCCCGCTGGTTGATATAACCACCATCCCCCGTGATGATCCGGACTCTTATAAACTTTTGACCAACGCCCAAACCACCGCCGTATTTCAGCTGGAATCACGCGGCATGAAGGAGCTGATTAAAAAGCTGAAACCCGACTGCTTTGACGATATTATCGCGCTGGTGGCACTATTTCGTCCGGGGCCACTGGAATCGGGCATGGTGGATGATTACATTAATGTTAAACATGGAGCCAAGGCCGAATATGCCCACCCCTTGCTGGTGCCTATTTTAAAGCCGACCAACGGCGTTATTTTGTATCAGGAACAAGTCATGCAAATCGCCCGTGAATTGGCACTTTATACGCTGGGCGGCGCGGATATGTTGCGTCGCGCCATGGGTAAAAAGAAAGCCGAAGAAATGGCGAAAGAGCGGGAAAAGTTTACCACCGGCGCAGTGTCAAATCAGGTCGATGAACCGATAGCCACGTATGTTTTCGATTTAATGGAAAAATTTGCCGGCTATGGTTTTAACAAATCCCATTCGGCCGCTTATGCACTGGTCGCTTATCAAACGGCCTGGTTAAAAGCCCATTTTCCTGCCGAATTTATGGCGGCCGTATTGTCAGCCGATATGGATAATACCGACAAGGTTGTAGTATTGATAGAAGAATGTAGGCAAATGAAGCTAACCATTCTTCCGCCCACCCTTAACGTATCCAACTATCGCTTTGCCGTTAATGACCATAATCATATTGTTTATGGCTTGGGCGCAATCAAAGGTGTGGGGCAAGCCGCGATTGAAGACATGCTTAAAGAACGGGAGAACAACGGCCCGTTTTCAGGTTTATATGATTTATGCAAACGGGTCGATTTACGAAAATTTAATCGACGGGTCTTGGACGCACTAATCCGCGCCGGTGCTTTTGATGAGTTTGATGACAATAGAGCCGCTCATTTGGCCGAATTACCCACCGCGTTAAGAGCGGCCGAGCAGCATGGAAAAATGGCACAAACCGGCCAAAATGACCTGTTCTCGCTACCAGGATCCGATTCGGAAACGGAAAATAACGATAACAATGCGGCCGATAATACCGATGCCTATTCTACCGTGGTGGAGCCTTGGTCGGACAATGAGCGACTAGCCGCAGAAAAGCAAACCTTGGGCCTGTTTTTAACAGGGCATCCCATAGACCAATATGAACCCGAATTAAAAAACTTTACCCACGGAAAAATAGGCACGTTACAGGTATCTCGCGGCAGCGTGGAAGCACGGATTGCAGGCTTGGTGGTCGAGGTACGCACCCGTCAAACCAAACAGGGCAAAACCATGGGCTTTGCCATCCTGGATGACAAAACCGGCCGACTTGAATGTGCTGTTTTTGGTGACGTTTATGATAAATATAAAGGGTTATTTACGCGCGATAATCTTTTGATCGCGGAAGGTGCTTTGGGTGTTGATAATTTTTCGGGTGGACTACGTTTAACGGTAGAAAAATTATACGATATGGATCAGGCAAGAGAGAGTTTCTCAAGAGGTCTTAAACTAACCTGGAATACAACAGAAGACACGCAGGAACCGACTCCTTATATTGAAAAATTAAGTGCCGTACTTGCCCCGTTTAAAGGCGGTAGCTGCCCGGTCAGCATCCACTATACCTCACAGCATGCACAAGCCGCTGTTCAACTCGGTGATGAATGGCGAATACATCCAACGGATGAACTGATTTCGCGCTTAAAATCCTTGTTTGGGGCAACGGCAGTAGAAATTAGATATCGGTAAAGTTAGCTACCCAGTGTGATGTAATTAAAGCAGTTGATTGATTAAAGTGTCGACAAGACATTCCACGGTGATTTGCCGATTAAAGATGTTATTGGTTATAGGTAAGGATTAATTAAGGAGACTTGCGTAGGTTCAAATAGTGGCAAAATGCGCTGTTCATATCTGAGTAAAATAGTATCCAACCAACGCTCCAGGTCTTCGGAGAAAGTTGGATTGATTCGTCTTTGCAGGGCAATGCCACGCTCAACTTCACCTAATGTAACAACACTCAGAAAAATATCTGTCGAATTAATACTACGCAGCCATTTTTCTAAATTTGGATCTCGCTGTTTGCGACGAATAGCCGATAAAATATCGGTATCTAAAAGGAAAGACATTATTCAAAATCTCTTGGCTGAACACTCATACGTTCAAACTCGCCGTCATCACGAGGCATACTGAGTAGATGGTCAATAAATGAAGGTGCTTGGGCGGCTTCTAGCTGTTGTAATTTCTCAAAAGCCTCAATTGATAAAGTTACCGCCGCTGGCACGCCTCTACGTGTAACTATCTGTGCCTTACCTGCTTTAGCTGCGGCAACCACAGCCCCTAATTTGTTTTTAGCATCCTGTATTGACCATTTTTCTGTTTGCATAAATACCTCTTTTTATCAGTCAGTTACTATTGCAGTAATACAAGGTCGGGTTAGGCGCTAGCCGTAACCCGACACAGACACTTCGATTTGTCGGGTTACGCTGTCGCTAACCCGACCTACGCGACTGCGACCCGTTCAGCTATAACCTGTTTTTTAAAGTTTGGTGATTTATGAGAAAAAGGTCTTGATGACAATGGACATAACGCCGGCAATGATTATACCCATCATCCATTTTAGCAAGGTAAGCTCCCCAGAAATTCGGGTGTCCATGCGGTCAATTTTAGCATCAAGCCCGTCCAGCCGACGATCTAGCTTAATCAGGTCATTTTTAGTGGCAAGTTGTGAATCCAAGGCCTCGGCTAACACACCCTGCAAGGCCTCAGATTCGGCCTTAGCCTGTGCATCTGAAATACCGGCAGCTTAAGCTTTTCTACAAATTTTAAAGTATCAAAAGTAACGGTAGACATGTGGTTAAGCACCAGATAAATAATTTTATAATGGTCAATGTAGCCGTAATGGCTGTGCATTGTCAACACGTGGCAATGAGAAAACCTTTATTCAAGCCGTATCACAGCCCATAGGCCGTCAGATTACCCAAGCGCAAGCCGCCAAGGACAGATGTCTGGGGTCAACTATCTTGTCCGGTTCGCGTCAATTACCCTGGCCGGTTTTGGTTGAAAACAGGTTACTTTTTTAAGCTCTGTTTTTTCGATAACTGTCTCCTTCGATTTCAATAATATTTGCATGATATAAAAAAATCTTCCCTTATCCGTGTCAATCAGTAAAAGAGTACATCAAAGTGGACGCAGGTATCGATTAAATCAATTTTCGATGATGTGTTGTGAGTATCAGCGGCTTGATTTGAGATGACGGTAATTTGTTCCAACACTATTATTCGCGCAGAAACCAATAGCGATAAATGCTTATTATTTCCGACTCTGCTTGATACCAATCCTCTTCTTCATGGCCTGGTTCAAAGCCTCTTTTTTCGGCTCGGTAATAAGCATTTACGGAAATCATTTTAAAAAGCTCATCTTTTAAGTCTGTATTACCGTTGCAATAAGGCAATGATTTATATACCATATTTAAGCTTCATTTTATAAGAAACATTAATGATTAATTTATATTTTTTTTACGGCTAGACTACACTTTTGGCTATCAACTTAAGCGACACCCCGTGAATAAACTCTATTATTCGGTGTCCAAGCTCTGCTTGTGAGCAAACAAAATCTAATGCCACTTTGGCCCACCTAAGTGGGTTGCCGCAGGTCTTTTGGATTATTTATGATCTATACTTCTAAGCTCGTATAGCCGAGGACATACCGGCCCAGACCGGATCAGGTTTCCAGGTAGTACACCAGTCAGGTAGCTCATTGGCCGGCATGGGTAGGGCAATACCATAGCCTTGCGCCAGGTCGCAGCCAAGCTGCATGAGCAGGGTGCCATGTTCGATGGTTTCAACGCCGACTGCAATAACCTTAAGATCAAAGGCCGGTGCCAGGCCAACCAAACCTTTTACAATGGCCTGGTCATTGGAATCAGTGATGATATCACGCACAAAGCTTTGATCTATCTTGAGCGTGGTCACCGGCAGGCGCTTTAGATAAGTCAGTGAAGAATAACCGGTACCAAAGTTATCCAGGGAAAAATTGAAACCCATTTCCCGACTAATTTCAAGCACTTTGGATACCTTGGTCAAGTCCTCCATCGCGCTGGCTTCCAGCACTTCCAGTTCTAAAGATCCCGGATTAACCGTCGGATGAGCAGCAAGCAAAGTACGCAAACTATCTATAAATCCTGTGTGCTGTAACTGACGGGCATTGATATTAATACTCACAGGTATACTGAGTCCGGCGGCAGTCCAGCGCTCCATCTGTGCCAGAACCGTATCGATAACCCACTCGCCAAGTTCTATCGACAAGGGATTATCTTCAATCGTTGGCATAAAAATATTCGCCGGCAGCAGGCCTTGGGTTGGGTGTTGCCAGCGAATTAAGGCCTCAGCACCGATAATTGCCGCTGTCTGCATATTAACTTTAGGTTGATAATACAACACAAATTCATGAGCGGCCAGTGCCTGGCGTATACGTTCCAGACCTTCATGATAACCCCTGATATGACTATCGTGAATAACATCAAAAAAATGGTAACTATTCTTGCCTGCCAACTTGGCCTGATACATCGCAAGATCAGCTTGGTGTAGCAGTTCATCGTTACTGATAGTGTCTGTCGACGAATAAAAAGTGACCCCCAAACTGGCTGAAACCTGGAGATTTCTCTGGCTAAAATATACCGGTTTGGAGACGCCCATCAGTATGCGGTTGAGTATCGGTATGCTGGCTTCAATATTACCAATGTCGAGCAATAGGGCGATAAACTCATCGCCGCCGACTCGAGCCAGGGTATCGCCATCTCGCAGTGCCTGTTTCATGCGCTGCGCTACCGATATCAATACTTGATCACCCGCTTCATGTCCATAATTATCATTAACCGACTTAAAGCCATCCAGGTCAATATAGACGACCGCTAACTGTTCGCCTCGTCTTCGGGTTTGCGCTATGGCTTGGTTCAAACGATCTGCCAAGAATAAGCGATTGGGCAGACTGGTCAGTGCATCGTAATGGGCGATATGCTCCAGCTCATGTTCATGCTCCTTAATCATGGTGATATCAGATAACAACGATACGTATTTTCGGGGGGATTTTTGATTATCATCGGTAACGGTATTAATACTTTGCATCACGGCATAGACTTCACCGTTTTTGCGCCGGTTCCACACTTCGCCATACCAATGGCCTTTTGTATTAAGGGTGTACCACAGAGTCTCATAGAAATTATTATCCTGAAGGCCGGCGTTTAACAGGCGCATATTTTCACCTAAAATATCGTCATGCTCATAACCGGTAATACGGCTAAAGGCATTATTAACATCCAGAATAGTACCGTCAGAAGAGAGAATCATAATGCCTTCAAGTGTACTGGTAAAAACACTGGCGGCCAGTTGAAGCCTTTCCTCCAGTGCTTTTTTTTCGGTGACATCCCTGTCTATTTCAAGCAAGCCAATAATTTTATCGTCAATTGATCGTAATGGCACTTTAACGGAATCAAAAATATGTGATGTTCCATCAATATTATAAATGTTATTCGTGTTATGCATGGTTTTACCGGACAGCACGGACAGATCGCTACGCTGATCATCTAACTTAAAGTGAGCTACGCCATTTTCACGATCCGTTTTACCATACAGATCAGTCTGTTTTTTACCAATGGCCTGTGCAAAAGTCTCATTGCAAAGAATGGTATTTAAATTAATATCTTTGGCTACAATATAATCGGTCGACGAATTAATTATATTTTCCAGCAGCATAGATTTCTCCTGAAATCTTTTTTCGGCCGCCAACCTGCGCATTTCGCTGCGATAACCTTCAAGTACCTGAGCGCAAGCAGCAATGACCGGCTGTAATGTTTCGACCAGCTCTTCATCGTAACCGCTTGGGCGATTAGCCAATCCCAGGCAGCCAATAATTTCTTCTTCACAACGAATGGGTAAACCAAGAAAACAATCCAGAGAGGGATGACCGGGGGGCATCCGTCCACAACGACGACTGTCATGGGGCGGGTCATTAGCGATAACCGGGGCATTGGTAATAATACTCGCAAAATAGAGGGCATCGGTCGCATAAAAATTTATTCCGCTTGCGTAGTTATCCGCCCAAAAACGCCGACTGGCATCATCCCAGGCAATATTGGTTATCGCCAATGCTTGGAGGTATTGGGCACCGGTTTCATCGTATTTTAATTCATTGATGAAACCAAACCGGCTATCCGTCAACTCAAGAATATCCGTTAACAATTTGTTGAATACCTCATCAGCAGGTTTCGACTTGATATAAAGCGATTGCAACCGATTAACGCAGGACATTATTTTCATAACAGGCTTCGCTGGATAAATTTTTAAAAAAATTAGCTTTATACTTCCCTCGTGACCAATCTACGCTTCTTTTTGAAAGCCTGTCAATAAAATTATTAAGCCGTTAACGGGGTATAATATCCAAAATTACATAAATTATATCAAGCACATACATTTTTCATTTTTATAATATTTTCTTGAAGATTCCGGTTTTTATCGGGGTTTAAAACTTAACGATGCGAAAAGTAATGCTGACTTATAGGTTCATTTATTTTTAAACTTTAAAATCGATGAGTGGATGCGTTATGAATGCCATCAATGACATTCGATAAAATCCAATGGAACCGGAAATTATAAAACCAATACTTAATCTGTCAGAATCTGAAGCGTGACGGGGTTTGCAACCCCGTTACTCACGTTTTAAACGTTATTTAACCCTTCAAACGTTTAAGTTGAGGTTGCAGACCCCGAGCGGCATCGTACTATTTGCATGATATAAAAAACTCTTCCCTTCTCCGAGTCAATCAGTCAAATCCGTGTTCTATTTTTTAATGGTTGAGTAGTTACAAATCAATACTTAAACCACCAGAATCTTGCGAAACGTTAAGTTGATTCGTGGTGTTTTAAGTTTTTTGGTTTTGGGTATCGAATGCATCCAGTGATGCTGAAGGCTTCCCGCCATGATTAACAAATCGCCATGACCGAGAGCAATATCCACGGTTTTTTTACTTTTTTTATGGTGCAGTTTAAACAAGCGTTCGTCGCCCAGACTTAACGAGGCAATGAGCGGATTGTGTCCCAGCTCTTTTTCATCATCGGCATGACACCCCATTGAGTCTTGACCGTTACGATATAAATTAGCCAATACGCTGTTAAAGGTGCATTGGCATTGCTGCCCTACTGTTTCCCTGATTGGCTTGAGTGCTGCATTCCAGGGTTTGGGTTGATGCTTAACGCCTGAATACTGATAATAAGCATCGGGATCACCATACCAGCACATCAAGCGGGGAACTTTAACCCATTTTCCGAAAATAAAAATAGTTTCTTCCTGCCAGTCCAAGCCTATTTCAAGTGCTGAAAATAGCAGATCAGACTCCGGCAACCGGTAAAACTGTTTAATCAGGTAAAGCTCTCCATCAAAAGGGGCAAGGTTTTCCCCACACTGGTTAAATGTGCTTTCCCTGCCTTGGGTGACAAAAGAACCAATGCTCATACCGGATTTTTTATAGAATCGAAAATTAATCGGCGCCTCAAGATAAAAGCTTCTTCTCGGCGTAGGCGGATTTTGGCTAATAATAGCAACAACTTGATCAGCGTCACTTGATTTTTTAAATTTCCGCTATTTTGAAAGTCGAGTTTACTATGCTGATAAAATATTTACTTGATAATACCCCGTTCATTCCAAGCAATTCCCGTTAATCAATAGACTCTGCAAAATATCTATATCACTCTCGTAGCCACAAGATGTAGTATATGTAAACGAGTGAAAAATCACTATCCAGTGAGAGACATTTCGCGAAATCAGATTATCCTTGGGTAACAGATGATCAGCCACAACATCCAATGATTGCGAGAGCAGGGTGGATATCGCCTAAATCGTTTAGTTACAAAGCTGTAGAAGCGTGTCGCAAAAAAAAAACCAACCTTTTACAAAAGAATTATCATGGCAAATAACGCCAACCTATTTGACTATTTTTTGCCCTTATTAAATTTCTCTAGTATTTATTCAATGAGAGACAATTATGCGATATGAATCAAATGATGCCCATTACAACGAACTTTTCTCGCGTAATATTGGGATAATAACCGAAGAAGACCAACAACGATTGCGTAACAGCTGTATCGGCATTGCCGGCGTTGGCGGTGTCGGCGGTATCCAGTTGGTCACCTTGGCACGCGCCGGTGTCGGTGCTTTTCATATTGCTGACCCCAGTTGCTTTGGTGCTTCTGACCGCAATCGGCAGTATGGTGCGTTGGAGTCTACACTTGGCAAAAACAAAGCCGATGTCATGTCAGCATTGGTACGTGATATAAACCCGGATTGCCGGATAACTACATTTAACACAGGCATTAATGCCGAGAATATCACGACCTTCATTGAAGGCTGCGATGTGATAGTGGATGCTATCGAATTTTTTACTATAGAAGAAAAAATTCGTCTCTATGCTACCGCACGGAAACTTAATAAGTACGTATTCACTTCGCCAATAATTGGTATGGGTGCTTCACTGTTGGTCTTTGCACCTGATGGCATGACCTTTGAAGAGTACATGGAATATAACCCCAAAACGAATCAGTTTAATGCCGCAAAATTCTGCCCAATCTTTCCTGAATACGG
>Ga0208495_1000309_pt1 | contig 19274 bp, 23 predicted proteins | sample CryBogmetaGMA14M_FD_184551 | JGI IMG/M metagenome (GOLD analysis project Ga0208495, IMG submission 184551) | Freshwater microbial communities from Crystal Bog, Wisconsin, USA - MA14M (SPAdes) | ecosystem: Environmental > Aquatic > Freshwater > Lake | place: Crystal Bog, Wisconsin, USA...
TAGGGACAGAGCTTTTCCCACTACGCTGCGCTTCGGGGATAGTTCCCAATAGCCTTTGGCTATTGGATAGTTCGGCTTTACAAATTTCACTACGCTGCACTTGTGTAATTTGAGTCTCACTACCACTAACGCTTCGCGCAGCACTCCGTTTGCTCTGCCCAGGGGTATAATTCGTCCTGCAATCTTCAGTGCACTGCGTTTCTGAAGCTTGGGTCTCATTATCAGCGAGTGTCACTAAAGACGGATTGGACGGATTAGTAACACTAGACGGTTTAGATGCTTTGGACGGGTTGGACGGATTAGATAATTTCATTGTTAATCCATTAGCCGTTCTATGCTTAGATTGCCACGACGGCTGAGCGCCGTCTCGCAATGACATTTTTTCCTCCCCCTGCCCCCTCCAGAGGGGGACAACAGCAGACGAGGAATATAGTGCTTCGTTGATGGCTTTTAATAAATCCAATAATGAAAACGATTTGCCGCAGGCTATGTTGATGGTTTTGCCCGCCACGGGCTTTTGAGTTGTGGCGGCGAGGATGTTGGCCTGCACGTTGTTGGCAACATAGGTGAAATCGCGCGTCTGCAGGCCATCGCCATAGATTGTCGGTCTGCGGCCTTCCATTATTGCTGTAACCACGGGCATGATGCCCTCCGCTGTGCGGGATTGTTCAACTTACCAATTCCGCTGCGTTGCTCCCGGCATTCGCCGGATTTCACTTTCGGAATTGGAGTTTCAGCAATGAAAAGCGGTATCACAGCGCTGTACTGGCTTTTTGGGTCTTGACGCGGGCCGAAGACGTTGAAGTAGCGCAGCCCGACAGCTTCGAGCCCCATTGACTGGCTGTAGGCCTGGCAGAAGTATTCACCGGCCAGTTTGGCAGCTGCATAGGGCGAAAGGGGCATGGGCATCAGTTGCTCGTTTTTAACGGGCACGGGCTGATCGCCATAGGCGGAAGAGGATGCGGCATAGACAAAGCGGCGCACGCGAGCCCTGGCGGCAGCTGTAAGCAGTTTTATGGTGCCCATGATGTTGACCTCGCTTGTCATGACGGGCTCTGTCAGGGAACGCGGCACGCTGGCCATGGCGGCCTGGTGCAGGACATAGTCTATGCCATCGACTGCGCGGCGGCAGGTTTCTTCATCACGAATGTCGCCTTCGATGAGGTCGATCTTGTCCAGAAAGGGCGTTAGGTTCTCGCGCTTGCCGGTGGAGAAGTTATCGAGTACGCGCACACTGTGGCCTAATCTGACAAGTTCTTCTACTATGTTTGAGCCGATAAAGCCGGCACCGCCGGTGACGAGGAAGGAAGACGGTTTAGCAAGAACAGACGGATTGGACGGATTTTTAATTATCATTCTTGTGCATTCTATTGAGTTTTAAATACCATTCCACGGTGCGGCGGATGCCTTCGTTGAATTGTTGATAGAAAATGTTGATGTGTTGATTGTGGTAGGTTGATTATTCGTTCAATAAACTTCGTCGTGGGTACCTATCGCTAACAGAAGAATATCATCATCCTTATCTTTTCCCGCCTTCACAAAATCGAATACGATACGCAAATCGTAACCAGCGCTGCATGCCCATGAGCCTGAAAGTTTTCCCTTAAGCTTGTGAGTCTCAAGTTGAGTCGCAAACGGATTAACAGGAAGAAGCCTCAAGGCATCTGCTATATCGATTTTCATATCCGGCCGTTTCCGCAACCACCCTTTGAATGACCTTGTAAATGCATTACTCCATATCATTGTTCTCATTGGCTAATCTCAAGCATGAGGTCATCAACTGTGCCCCGCCTGACTTCACCACGAGCATACTCATCCCGCGCTTCTTTAACAGTTTGTGCAAGACGTTCTCTCCGTTCATCTGTTAACCGCCGTTTGACAATTTCGATAAGCGATTCTTTTTGCTCGTCGGGAAAAGATTCAATAATTTCTAAAGCTTCATCAAAAGTTCCGGTTTTCATAAAGTTTTACCTCCCTTTTAACAACCGTGTTGTAAACCAACAATTTTTCTTTTACCATCGCTGTTATGATGGTTATATATAAGCATATCACAAACAAATAATTTCATCCGCAAAAAAATCCCGCGATGCTTTCATTTTTAAGTGAGCTTTGAAAAATTAATGGGGTCTATATTTTCCTGCAAGATACCACCGCGTGAAAGAATAGACGGATTGGCGGTTTGGATCATTTGACGGATTTGTAATAATCATTCTTGTGCATTCTATTGAGTTTTAAATACCATTCCACGGTGCGGCGGATGCCGTCATTGAAATCAACTTCGACTTCGTAGCCTAGTAGCTCGCGGGCAAGTGAGATATCGGCAAGGGAATGTTTGACATCACCTTTGCGAGCGGGGGCGAAGAGAGGCTCAATAGGGACAGAGCTTTTCCCACTACGCTGCGCTTCGGGGATAGTTCCCAATAGCCTTTGGCTATTGGATAGTTCGGCTTTACAAATTTCACTACGCTGCACTTGTGTAATTTGAGTCTCACTACCACTTGCGCTTCGAGTTTCGCTATGCTCATTCTCAGCGAGTGTCACTAAAGACTGGGGGACAACAGCAGACGAGGAATATAGTGCTTCGTTGATGGCTTTTAATAAATCTAATAATGAAAAGGATGTGCCGCAGGCGATGTTGATGGTTTTGCCCGCTACCGGCTTTTGAGTTGTGGCTGCCAGGATATTGGCCTGGACGTTGTTGGCAACATAGGTGAAATCGCGCGTCTGCAGGCCATCACCATAGATTGTTGGCCTGCGGCCTTCCATTATTGCTGTAATGAAAAGCGGTATCACGGCGCTGTACTGACTTTTGGGGTCTTGGCGCGGGCCGAAGACATTGAAGTAGCGCAGTCCGACAGCTTCGAGCCCCATTGACTGGCTGTAGGCCTGGCAGAAATATTCACCGGCCAGTTTGGCAGCAGCATAGGGCGAAAGGGGCATGGGGATCAGTTGCTCGTTTTTAACGGGCACGGGCTGATCGCCATAGGCGGAAGAGGATGCGGCATAGACAAAGCGGCGCACGCGAGCTTTGGCGGCGGCTGTAAGCAGTTTTATTGTGCCCATGATGTTGACCTCGCTGGTCATTACTGGCTCTGTCAGTGAACGCGGCACGCTGGCCATGGCCGCCTGGTGCAGGACATAGTCTATGCCATCGACTGCGCGGCGGCAGGTTTCTTCATCGCGAATGTCGCCTTCGATGAGATCGATTTTGTCCAGAAAGGGCGTGAGGTTTTCTCTCTTGCCGGTTGCAAAGTTATCGAGCACGCGGACGCTATGGCCGAGTCTGACGAGTTCTTCTACTATGTTGGAGCCGATAAAGCCGGCCCCGCCGGTGACTAGGAAAGAACGTGAAGCGTCATTCGTGAAGCGTGAAGCGGAATGGTCAGGGGAATTAGTAATGGACATAAGTTATAAAACCTTTGAAATGTTGAAGCGTTGATAGAAAATTGTGATATGTGTCCCACTACGCTGCGCTTCGGGGATAGTTCCCAATCCGGTGTATCTGGATTGGATAGTTCGGCTAACAAACTTTAATAAGCTACGCTTTTAAAGTTTGAGTCTCACTACGACTTACGTTTCGAACTGCGCTTCACTTGATCTCAACTGGTCTCACTAAAGTTTTAAATACCATTCAACGGTGCGGCGTATGCCTTCTTTGAAATCAACTCCGACTTCGTAGCCTAGTAGCTCTCGGGCAAGGGAAATATCGGCAAGGGAATGCCTCACATCGCCTTTGCGCGCAGGGGCGAAAAGAACAGAGCTTTTCCCACTACGCTGCGCTTCGGGGATAGTTCCCAATAGACTTTGGCTATTGGATAGTTCGGCTTTACAAATTTCACTACGCTGCACTTGTGTAATTTGAGTCTCACTACCACTAACGCTTCGAGTTTCGCTATGCTCATTCTCAGCGAGTGTCACTAAAGCGTTATTCGTGAAGCGTGAAGCGATAAAGCGTGAAGAGTGTCCCTGGCACTGCGTGCCTGGGATAGTTCCACTTGCGCTTCGAGCTGCACTCCGTTTGCTCTCAGCGAGTGTCACTAAAGGGTGAAGAGTGAATGGTGAAGCGCAAAAACAGTTCTATGTTTTATGTTCTAGGTTCTAGGTTCAAAGTACATTATAAAAACCTGTGGAAAGTAAAAAAATTAATATTTAATTTTTTGAAAGTAATTTGGTATTACTTTTTACGTTTCTTAATTTCAATGTACACCTGTGCCGCCGATTTCCTAGCAAAAAGTTGATCTTTTACTTTAAGGTAATCAATTTTCTGCGACTGTGTTTCCCTGATGAAAATTGCCGCTTTGGTAATGCCCATCCGCGTTATGAGCGTCTGAACCGCTTCACTTCTAACTTCCTCGCTGGAAGGGATCATTAATTTTTTAGCTGTCAGCATTGTCTGCCTCCTGTTGCAACACTTGCATGGTTAATTTCACCGGATTTATCACAACAGTAGTTCCGGTGTACTTTCGTATCATTCTATCATCGCACGTAACAAAATAGTCAGCTTTCAGTCTTTCTGCACAGGCCAGATGGAGGGCATCAAGTCCCTTAATTCCCATCACTTCTATCTCTTGTGCCCTTTTTGCCAAGCTATCGTTTAAAGTCTGGATCACACGGGCCTTTCGCAAGACAGAAGTAACGAAAATCTGCCTTTCTGCGTAAGGGTTTCGTGAATTTTCATATACCAATACATCCGATGAAACAATCGAAATAATCCGTTTTTCGATTAGACCAAATACTAAAAGCATAGCTGACGCTTCCAGAAAAATCCGGGGTTGCGATTGATCATCAAAAATCCTATTCAAAGTACTTGTATCAAGATAAATATTCATAGCTATACTTTCGGAATTGGAGTTTCAGCAATAAAGTCTTTAACGGAAATTGATTTAGTCTTGCCAGCAGCAAGATTCCGTTCAGATTCATCAAGTCGTACGAGAAATGACTGACGCTGAACAGTGCGATAGACTTCCTTGAGCAGGCTATATTCCTGTTTAGGTATCTTGACATAATCTTTTACAGCAGTGTGTTCCATAATAAACCCTCTTAGTGTCGTTCAATCTAGTTGATAATTTACCACTACATGGTTAATTGTCAATCTTCCGGTAAATCCTCTTAAAACCTTGATCCCAAGATATCTTAATCACTTTCAAGATCCTTGTATAATTCTTTTACAGTGCCGCTCTTGGTCATCTTCTTCCTGAAACTGGCCATCGCTGTTTTTTCTCTCTTGGCAATGGCCTCTCTTTTTGCCTCTATCAACTGCTTCTTGATTACTTCTGTTGCATATACCTTATCATCAAGGGGCAAGTGGATAAATTCATCGATCACATTGTTCACAGTTGCTGTGCTCATTTATTTCATCTCCTCTTTTTCTTTGTGTGTATGCTATCAAAATAACTGTGAAGAGTAAAGAGTGGAAAAAGTTACGCTTTGACTACGTTGGCCAGCGGTTTTCTATACACGCCACGGCTATCGATAATCAGTTTTGCGTGCCTGGCGATCAGGTCATAATCAACCGCTGTGTGATCGGTGATGATCAGCACCGCGTCCTGAGAAGCGATTGTCTCTTTCGTCAACGGCTGGGATGTAAGCGCTAGTGGATCCGGCCAATTTCGGCTACGCGTAATTACCGGAACGAAGGGATCGTGGTAGGTGATCCCGGCGCCCAGGTTTACAAGCCGGGGAATGATCTGGTAGGCGGGGCTTTCCCGGATATCGCCGATGTCCTTTTTATAGGCCAGCCCCAGAATCAGCAGCTTGCTGCCCTTAATGGCCTTGCCGCGTTCATTGAGCGCCTGCTGTAACCTTTGCACCACATATTCCGGCATGCGGCGGTTGACTTCCCCCGCCAGCTCAATAAACTTGGTATCCACGCCGCATTCACGCGCCTTCCACGATAGGTAGAAGGGATCCAACGGGATACAATGGCCGCCCCAACCCGGGCCGGGATTAAAACGCATGAACCCGAAGGGCTTGGTTGAGGCCGCATCCAATACTTCCCAGACATCGATATCCATGCGCTCGTAGATAACCTTGAGTTCGTTAACCAGTGCGATATTGACTGCTCGGAAAATGTTCTCGGTAAGTTTTGAAGCTTCCGCGGTGCGCGCGTTGGATACGCGTATTGTCTTACTGATGACCATGTCATACATGGCTTGCGCCAGATCGCCGCTATCCTGATCAACCCCGCCGACGATTTTGGGGATATTGGTGGTGAAATACTGGGCGTTCCCGGGATCTTCGCGCTCCGGTGAAAAAGCAAGATAAAAATCCCGGCCACATTTAAGACCGGTTTCTTCAAGTATTTCCCGGACAAGTTCTTCGGTTGTGCCCGGGTAGGTGGTCGATTCCAATACGATGAGCTGTCCTGCACGCAGCTGCGATTTGATTTGTTGCGTTGTGCTGACAATGTAAGACATGTCCGGATCGCGTTGCGGTGTAAGCGGTGTGGGAACACAGATTAGCAGGGTATCGGGCTCGCCCAGCCTGGAAAAGTCCGTAGTCGCCATCAGCAGCTTGGACTGCGTGGCTTTGGCTATCCGTGCCGGATCCAGATGGGAGATGTACGATTCGCCCCGGCTAAGCGCTTCAATCTTTTTAGGATCGATATCAAAACCGAGAACTTTAAATCCCTTCTCGGCATAGGCCAGCGCCAGAGGCAGGCCTACGTATCCCAAGCCGATGATGCCGATGAGAGCCTTTTTGTCCTGTATTTTAGCCAGGAGGATTTGTTTCTGATTGTTTTCCGGCATAGTCATTTAGCCTTTCCCTGAATGTTTAAAAACCTTTGCAGAACCTCTTTGAAACTGTTGCACAACCGAAACCTTCGCACAGCTAGACAAAAAATCCCCTCTCATGCTTTGTACTACCGCTGTAGGCTTGTTTACTATTCAACGCATATCGGGACCTGATAGCCATTTTTTTTCAGTATGGCATGCTGCCTGGCCTGCGCCAGATCGCCGGCGACCATTTCTGCAATCATCTGATCGAGGGTGATTTCCGGCACCCAGCCGAGTTTCTCTTTGGCTTTGGTCGGATCGCCCAGCAGGGTTTCGACTTCGGTCGGGCGGAAGTAGCGGGGGTCGATGCGGATGATGGGCTTATCATCCCAGTAACCGATTTCATTTACACCCTGCCCTTCCCAGCGCAGTTGCATGCCGAGGGCGGCGGCGGTTTTTTCAATAAACTGGCGCACGCTGTATTGCCTGCCGGTGGCAATCACAAAATCTTCCGGCTGCTTTTGCTGCAGCATCAGCCACTGCATGCGTACATAGTCTTTTGCGTGCCCCCAATCGCGCAGGGCGTCCATATTGCCCATGTAGAGGCAGTCTTCCAGTCCTTCACTGATGTTGGCCAGGCCACGGGTAATTTTGCGGGTAACAAAAGTCTCACCACGGCGCGGGCTTTCGTGGTTGAAGAGGATACCGTTGCAGGCATAGATGCCATAGGCTTCGCGGTAATTGATCGTGATCCAGTAGGCGTACATCTTGGCCACGGCATAAGGGCTGCGGGGGTAGAACGGCGTTGTTTCTTTCTGTGGAACTTCCTGCACCAGGCCGTAAAGTTCGCTGGTGCTGGCCTGGTAGAAACGGGACTTCTTTTCCAAGCCGAGGATGCGGATGGCTTCCAGGATACGCAAGGTACCCATGGCGTCAACATCGGCTGTGTATTCGGGGCTTTCAAAACTCACCGCCACATGGCTCTGCGCGCCGAGGTTGTAGATTTCATCGGGCTGGGTCTGCTGGATGATACGTACCAGGTTGCTGGTATCGGTAAGATCGCCATAGTGCATTTTGAAATGCGCGTTCTCAATGTGCGGATCCTGGTAGAGGTGATCCACCCGTTGGGTGTTAAAGAGGCTGGCCCGGCGCTTGATGCCATGCACAATGTAGCCTTTTTCAAGCAGGAATTCGGCCAGATAAGAGCCGTCCTGACCGGTGATGCCGGTGATAAGCGCTACTTTCTTGATTTTAGAGATCATTTTTTTATCCTTTCTCTTAATCGATGTGGTTACCCACATAATCGGCATAAGCTTTAGCCAGGCCGTCTTCCAGCTTCACCCTGGCTCGCCAGCCAAGCGCGTTAAGACGGGAGCTGTCCATCAGCTTGAGCATTGTGCCGTCAGGCTTGCTGGAGTCAAATTCGATTTGCCCCGAGTAACCGATCACCTTGCGGATGGTCTCGGCCAGTTCCCGGATGGTGATGTCGTCGCCAAAACCCACATTGATGTGGCTTTGCATGGGCTGGGTGTTGGCGCTGTAAATGGCTTTGTCCAAGTTCATCACATGCACGCTGGCTTCGGCCATGTCGTCCACGTAGAGAAATTCGCGGCGCGGCGTGCCCGACCCCCAAATAGTGACCGAGGGCGCTTTTTTGATCTTGGCTTCGTGGAAGCGCCGGATCAGGGCGGGAATGACATGGCTGTTTTCAGGGTGATAGTTATCACCTGGGCCGTAGAGATTCGTGGGCATCACACTCCGGTAATCGACACCATGGCTTTTCCCGTACTGGCGGTTGTAGCTTTCACAGAGTTTAATCCCGGCGATTTTGGCAATGGCGTAAGGCTCGTTAGTGGGCTCGAGGTGCCCCGTTAACAACACGTCTTCTTTTATGGGTTGTGGCGCCAGTTTGGGATAGATGCAACTTGATCCCAGGAAGAGCAGTTTTTTCACACCAACACGCCAGGCTTCGTGGATGATGTTGGCCTCGATCATCAGGTTTGTATGGATGAATTCGGCAGGATATGTGTTATTGGCATGGATGCCGCCGACTTTGCCCGCAGCCAGGTAGACCTGCGTGGGCTTTTCCTTTGCAAAAAAGGAATGAACATCCGCTTGGCAGGTAAGATCCAGTTCTTTGTGAGTTCTCAGGACCAGGGAATCAGAGCGGAGACCTCGCGCCAGCAGGGTGCGGACAATGGCGGAACCAGCCATGCCCTGATGACCGGCAACATATATCTTTGGTTGTGGATGGGTTGTTGGGTGTTGGGTGTCTGTCATGCCTCGATGCTCCCTTTGAAACCTTTGCACAACTGCATAAAACCAACAATTTTGTCATTCCCGCGAAGGCGGGAATCCAGTATTATTAAGTACTTACTAGATTCACCCTAAATACCCTGAAGGGCACTATAGGGGCACTTCGCCGGGTCAAGCCCGGAATGACGAATAGGGTAGTTGTGCAAAGCTCTCCCTTTGAGAATGAATTAGGATTAAATTTGAAGCTTGGCTCACTATCCCGCTACGCTGCGCTTCGGGGATAGTTCCACTAACGCTTCGCGCCGCTCTCCGTTTGCTCTCAGCGAGTGTCACTAAAGCTCTGGTTTCATTAATGAATTGTTTAAGCGGGCACGCGGCGCAGTCCCTACAATTTCCACCGGCTCCGTCAACAGATTTAAATACTCTCCAGAAATCGAAAGTATTGATCTCTTGTCATCCCGATGACCTTCATATTGTTTTTGATGATAAAGGCCGGGACTTCTTGATATTTGGGAATGACTACCGGTCGCATTGCGCCGGGATATGCATAGACAAGATGATCTCCATGAGTTCGGACATACCGGCAACCAGCGGCTTCGAAAATCTTGATCTGAATCTGATACGTCGTTGGCCTGATTGCTGACATCAGATACCGACTTCAAGGGGTGAAAAACTGACCAATTCTTTTCTGGCCAGTAGTACATTATTCTGGTCTTCGACAAATCCAGCATCCTGAAGAAGTTGATCGAGAGTGCCCATTTCCCGGCATTCCACAAAATTGATCGAAATGACTTCCTTTAGATTCTTTTTAGATTCTTCTAAGGATGCACCGCATGAAGCCATATCAAGCTCCGGACAGTAGGAAACATACATATTGCCTTCTTTCCAGATTTCCTCTGTTACTTTTATTTTCACGTTATTTCTCCTCCATTTGGGCCTTGGAATTTGCAGAATCCGCTAATTAGATATACCTTCTCACAGTGTTCGTACTCAAGCCGCCTCATCTGATTAATGATTTTTTTACTGTTATATTGCGCATGGATGCCACCTTTTTTCCTTCGTGTGTAAAGTTATCAAAATAACTGTGAAGAGTAAAGATTTAAGTTTTTGAGGATTAAAAACAAACTGTGAAGCGTTGATATGGTTAACAGTTGATACGTGTCCCACTGCGCTGCGCTTGTGTAATTTGAGTCTCACTATGCCTTACGCTTCCTATAGTCAGCTTGGCTCACTACCACCGCTTTGCGGGATAGTTCCACTAACGCTTCGTGCCGCACTCCGTTTGCTCTCAGCGAGTGTCACTAAATTGTTGATGTGTTGAATCGTTGATTCGTTGATGACTATGTCGGTCATAATATATGGGAGATTGAAGATAACAGATAAAAGTTAAGAGAGAGCTTTGTCTCTGATATAAAAAAAGATTAGCTGCGCGCCCCTTTGCTTGCTATTTCCCGTTCAATTGCTTCCAGCCTGGACTGCATCTGAAAAAAATGCAGCTTCAATTCTTTCAACTTTGATTCCATGTCATGAGGTGGGAACTGACCTTGATGAAGACTATCTTCGATCCTCTTCATCCCTAATGTAATCATCTGATATTCCTCTTCTAGCTTCGCCAAATGTTTATATATGTCATCAAAATGACCAATTATATCTATAAATTTTCCATCGTGTGCGGCCTGCTTTTTATGAATGGACGCAAATTCCGGCGCGAGAATCTTTTGATAAAAATCGAGCAAAGATTCAGATAGTTCTTTATTCATCTTATCATCTCCAAATTAATTTGCGTTTAGAGAGAATTTTGGAGTCTCCCATTAAAAGGCTACTGAGGTCTAGTGAGTTTTGCACAACTAATCATTTTTGCCAACCTTTTTTTAAATGTAGAATTGGACACGCAGGTTCAAAAATCGGCTCAACAAAAACAGACGGATTGGAGGGATTAGGAGATATAAGTTATGAAACCTCTATATTGTTGAAGTGTTTAATACGTTGATATGGCTAACAGTTGAAGTGTTGATATTTAATTAAATCTATTGGTTTTTTAAAGCCAGAGAACGGCGGCCAGGGATTCCGTTTCCTTGAATTCCGGATCTCCTGTTACGATTGTCGCCGAATGTTCCACAGCAGCTGCCACAACGAATGCATCCGCATATGAAACCGGATGTTGAGCCTTAACACGGGCGGCGGCAAGAACACGTTCTGTAGTGGCGTCAATCAAAAAGACAGGCAAACAAGATATGTCTTCTACGCTTGCGCCGGCTTTCTTTTCCCCTATTTTGCGGGCTATAATGTAGTAGATTTCACCGAGGCTGATAACCGATAGGTACGCTGTAACATTATTGGACAATGCATCCTTCAGGATATTCCGAACTTTCACCCCCGCAGGTTCCGCTTGAAAATACGCAAGCAGAGCATAACTATCGAGAATATATTTTGTCTTTTTCACGGACTCTTTCTTCTTTCCGGTCAGCAAGCAATTCCTCTGTCAGCGATTCACCTGTAGCCAGTTTGCCATAGAGCGCTTCCACAGGGTCAATGGCTTGCGGTGTAAGAACGATTTTGCCCTCTGATTCAGTCACTAATATCTTCATGCCTGGTTTCAAACCTATTTGCCTCCTGAACAAGGAGGGAATTACCACCCAGCCCTTGGAAGAAACTGTGACAATTGTTGAATGTAAAGTGCCCATAATAATCTCCAAACGTTATACGGTTTCTGAATATATTGTATAACACTTTTGAAAATGCGTCAAGTTTTAAGAATAGATGATCAGACGGTTTAGAGGCATTAGACAGGTTGGACGGATTAGGAACAGCCCGTGTCCTACTGAGCCTTACGCTTTTCATTTCTCCAGAAGTCTTCGCTGCAATAGCGTTTGCATATCGCGACGTCCATCGACAATCAGCAAGATGTAAACTTTTTTTCCTATAACCCGGTAAATCAAGCGGTAGGGTTTGAAAAAGATTTCACGATATTCGCGGATGCCCAAGGCTAGCAATTCTTTCGGATAGACGCCACGTTCAGGTGTCTCGGTCAAGCTGTGAAACTTCTTCTCGATGCGCGTAAGCACGTTCTCCGCTTTTCCCGGCACATCGCGACGAAGTACGTATTGATATAGCTCTTCAAGGTCTCGGGCAGCGTCGGCTGTCAATAATACCTCAAAGGGCATCAGCGCCCGCCCTTGTTCTTGTGCAGACGATTGATCACATCGGCAGCGTGCTCAACATTGCCTGCCTCTATTTGACGGTTGCCGAGGGCCAGTATCTTCAAAAGAGCCATTGTTTCTAAAGTCTGTTCGTAGCTTTCGATGTTCTGTATGACTATTTTGGCCTCGCCGTTCTGAGTGACGATAAGCGGTTCCTGCTTTGCTCCCATATTGCGCACGATTTCAGCAGCGTGCGCCTTCAGGTAGCTGATCGGTTTTATTTGACTTGATAATTTCATAAATCACCTTTCCTTATATCCAGGAGACCAATTATAGGCCATAAACAGGTCAATTGTCAATACGATTTGAAAAACCGTGAAAAGTGAAAAATAGACGTATTGGATGGATTAGCAAACGAGACCTTTGCACAACTGCATAAAACCAACAATTTTGTCATTAAGTCCTGGCTGAGCCTATAGTGAATATTCCGGCACGATCTCTTTGATTTTCTTTTTGATCGCATCTTCATCAAATGAATTCGCCACATCGATCAGTTCCGCCACTTGTTTAACAATAATGTCATAGTGAAATCTGTTCCCCCGTAGAACCATTATTTTCTCATGCTGAGTCGGTAAAATCCTTTCGTCTTCGGCAATCAACACCTCATAGAGCTTCTCCCCCGGTCTCAATCCTGTGAAAACAATTTCAATATCCTTATCCGGCTCTAACCCATGCAATTTAATAAAGTCCCTTGCAAGATCGATAATTCGTATCGGGTTGCCCATTTTCAAGATAAAGATTTCGCCCCCGACACCCAGTGCCCCTGCCTGCAAAATGAGTTTAGCCGCTTCCGTTATGCTCATGAAGTAGCGTTTAATTTCGGGATGAGTAACTGTAAGCGGCCCACCCTGTGCGATTTGCTGCTTAAAAAGAGGAATGACGGAACCCGAACTATCGATAACGTTACCGAACCGCACGGCAATAAATTTTGTGGACGATCGACCATTGACACTTCCAGAAACTAACTCGCAAATACGCTTTGTCGCACCCATGACATTGCTCGGCCGCACAGCCTTATCAGAAGAAACCAGGACAAACTTGTTAACACCACATTCTATCGAACATTCCATCACATGTTTCATGCCGAGCAGGTTGTTAGATAGTGCCTCCCAAGGGTTAAGTTCCTGAAGGGGCACGTGCTTATAGGCTGCGGTGTGAAAAACGATATCCGGCTTGAATTCTTTAAAAACGCGTTGCGTGGTATGAAGATTCCGCAAATCCACTAGATAGGCATTAATATCTTTGAACCTTTTACGATTATCAATCTCAACCTGATACAAATTATATTCACTAAAATCGAGGAGTGCTATGGACCGGGGATCAAAACAACTTATCTGCCTGACAAGTTCAGAACCGATGGACCCACCGGCTCCCGTCACCAAGACTTTCTTATTCAGGAGAAATTCCCGTATGCTTTGCTCATCAATATGGACTTCATCCCTTCCAATAACGTCGGATAGGGTAACTTCGCGAACCACTTTCATGGAAACGCGACCGTCAAGCAATTCCCCGACGGCGGGCATTGTTTTGAAAGGCTTGCCAACCTTCTCGCACATCGAAACAAGTTGTTTCATCTGTACACCTGTTGCCGATGGTATGGCGATCAGTATTTCATCGAATTTATTCTTAATCTTAGATATATGCTCAACATCTCCAAGCACCCTCACGCCGTGTATTGCTTGGCCCCATTTACTTCTGTTGTCATCAAGAAAACCAATGGGTTCAAAATTTATCTTTGGATTATCCTTTATTTCACGAAGAATGAATTCACCCGCATCTCCTGCGCCGATAATGAGTAATTTTTTCTTGCTTGTTTTTACAGCCCGATCAAATAAGTGGAATGATTGAACGTCATTAAGAAATAGAATCCGTATACTTAACCTGCTGCCTGCCACAAAAATGAAAGTCAATATGAAATCCAGCACAAGAACAGAGCGCGAAAATCCATGGTTGTGAAAGAACAACAATATAAGAAGCGCCAGTGAGGTGGAAGATATTGCAGCCGCTTGAAGTATCTTGACAAAGTCGGAGAGGCCCGTGTATCTCCACATTCCCCTGTATAGATTAAAATAGAAAAAAAATGACAATTTCAGGGTGATAATAATAAAAATGGTTTTTACATAAAGACTAATATGATTTTGCGGTATATTTCCTTCAAAGCGTAACAGGTAAGCACAGAAATACGCCAAGCTGATCATACCGATATCAACGGTAATCATTATCCAAAAATTTTTCCCGCGAATCAGGTTATTCAAGTTTAAACCATTGCTTTCTGCATGATTTCTGCAACCACATCGGTCATGGATTCCATTTCGACTGTAGATAATTTCGGATGAACGAAAAAAATCATGTCGGTTTCACCCAGCTCTTTGGCAACCGGCAAAAAGCAACCTTCTTCGATAATACTCACCATGAAAGTCAACATTCAACACCCTCTGCCTTTAACACTTTAATGGTAGTCCTTAATATGATTTTAAAATCGAAAAAGAAAGATTTGTTTTTCAGGTAGTATTCGTCATATTCGACCTTGAGCCTTATCGGAATATCATCTCTTCCGTTAACCTGTGCCCAGCCGGTTATCCCGGGAACGAGTTCATGCACTCCTTTACGAGTGCGCAATTCAATCAAATCATCCTGATTAAACAACGCGGGTCTCGGGCCGACAAAACTCATATCCCCCTTCAAAACACTCCAAATTTGCGGTAGTTCATCTAAACTCGATTTCCTCAGAAAGGCGCCAAACGGAGTCAGATACTCAGTGGGATTTTTCATCAGGTGAGTGGCAACTTCCGGCGTATCTATCCGCATCGTTCTGAATTTTGGCATCTTAAAAATCCTGTTGCCCACCCCTACCCGATCCGACCAGTAAAACGCCGGCCCCTTGGAAGTCAGCCTGATCAAAACTATCACCGCCAGTGTGGGAATCAGTAAGAACGGGATCAAACAGAGAGAAATTAATAAATCAAATATCCTTTTCATAATCACCAAATGATATCAATCCTATATGGCTACTTGATCACTTTTTTGAAAGCTTTGCCATCTTCCCTGACCTGCTGCCTCTTAAGCCTTACCCCATCCACATACAGCTCCGCCCTCTGAGTTACATCAGGGCAAACTGAACAATTAAAGTTATGTAATTTAAAAAGCTTTTTTTCTTATCATTTACGCCTAATTAAACAACTGTACTAAAGTACAGGTAGGGCCAAAAAAAATACCATCTTATCCCGTCATCCCTTCCCCGAAAATCACTTACAGAACTTCAGTCGATGTATTTTAATAATTGAAATAATTGATTAAATCAATATTTATTTAGTCACGGGTATGAACCCCAAAGCAAACTTTGGGGTATTATATCCTGCGTATGCTGGATAATTCGACTAGCAAACTTCAATTTGCCTATAGTGGCCTTTAGGCCATTCGCTTTTTAAGTTTGAGTCTCATTACCCTCCGCTGTGCGGGATTTTTCAACTTACCAATTCCGCTGCGCTACGCTTTCGGAATTGGAGTTTCACAATAATTTCCATGAGTATTCAGCATCAATTTCTTACGGCTGATGCCGACTGCTGACTTCAAGGAAGAACTGCTCAAAATGCCGGAATGAGTATTTTTAAGAAAACATACATTATCCTAAATATACCTTATTTTTAAGGAAATATCAGTTCGTAACCGCAAAACGATCATTCCCGTTTTATGGATTTTGGTGAAGATTGCATTGGGATGAAATTTATCATTCGACGAAGCGGCAACTATAGTGAAGCTTTCGAGCTTCAGTATGTGATTATGCAGTAAGCAAAAAATAATTGACTTATCAATAATGATAAGTTATTATAATTAATAATGTGGCATATAAAAGAACATCGGAAACTAGATAAGGTTATTGAAAAGCTACCCTTGCAGGTTGTTAAAAAATACGAGCTTTGGAAAGACATTGTCTTTCGGCATGGACCAGGCAAATTAAAAGAATTCCCGGGATTCCATGACGAAATATTAAAAGGAGCCAATGCCGGCCAGCGTTCGTCGCGTCTAAATTTGCAATATCGTGTTATTTATCAAATTGAGAAGGACATTGTAACCGTATATGTAATAGATATTACACCTCATGATTATAAAGGAGTGGCAAAATGAATAAAATTAACAAAAATGATTATAAACCAGCCAGGCGGCATGCTGTTCTTACGACAGGTGAAGTTATAAAAATGCTTCGAGAGTTAAAGGCATGGACACAAGAAGAATTAGCACGGCGCTCTGGTATAAACTCAAAAAATATAAGTCTATTAGAAAATGATAAAGTGGACATCGGGAAAAAGCGCGCGGAGCAACTCGCACAAGCGTTCGAAGTCCATCCGGCAATAATAATGTTTCCTGAATATGAATCAGAGGCGATCAGCAAGGCTGCTTAACTTGTATCGGTAGCCAAGTGATTTATTTTTACCATGCTCCCATTAAGATTTTTTTAAACTTCATGGTATGTTTTTTATTTCTTCTCTTCTTTCAGAATCCAATTAATGATCACTCGTTATATGTGTGTGGATTTGTGTATAAATCTATATCCAAAATGGCTCAAATTGCTTCATCACCTGATAAAATCATAAAAATAATTTAGATTTAATATTCAACAACTTAGGACAATATGAAGAGGCTCGGAAGCTCGGAGGTTACTTTTTAGTAATCAGTGGGTCACCAGTCCGACTCTGGTCATCGGCTCCAGAAATATCAAGCAGCCAGGATTTTTCCCACGACATCCGCAATCTGGCGGCAGTATCTTTGGGTTTCTTCTTTGGTGGGGCCTTCGACCATGACGCGGCACATGTCCTGGGTGCCGGAGTAGCGCACGAGCACCCGCCCTCTATCACCCAGCTTTTCTTCCACCTGCTTGATGGCGGCCATAATTTCCGGCACGGTTTCTATTTCCGGCTTTCTTTTCACGTCAATGTTTATGAGCATTTGTGGAAACACAGCCATGATGCTGGCCAGCTCCGATAGCGGCTTGCCTTCTTTTTTCATGGCGGCCAGCAACTGCAGGGCAGTAATCAAGCCATCACCGGTGGTATGATGCTGCAGAAAAATCAAATGACCGGAATCCTCTCCGCCAATGATGGCGCCGCGAGCCAGCATTTCTTCCAGCACAAAGCGGTCACCCACATTGGCAAAAACAGAATCAATGCCCAATTCCTTAAAGGCAACAGACAGCCCCAAATTACTCATAACCGTGCGGACGACAAAATTGTTCTTCAGTTTGCCTTCTTTTTTCAGCATGGCTGAGCAAATGGCCAATATCCGATCACCGGTGAGCACAGTTCCTTTGTCATCCACGGCAATCACCCGGTCGCCATCGCCATCGAAGGCAAAGCCCACATCGGCTTTCTGACGCAACACTTCGGCAGCCAAAGATTCGGGGTGCTGCGAACCGCAATTGAGGTTGATGTTTTTGCCATCGGGTTGATCGAACAGTGTAGTCACCTCAACACCCAGTTCGGCAAAAACTGCGGGAGCCATGCGATACGTTGCCCCGTTGCTGCAATCCAAAACGACTTTCATGCATTCAGGATTGAGTTCCCGGGGAAATGTCTGTTTGAGGAAGTCCACATAGCGACCGGCTGCGTCATCCATCCGGGACAATTTACCCAACTCTTTCGGTGCCGGATGGAGCTTATGCATATTGTTGGCAAAGATTAATTCTTCGATGCTGTTTTCTTTTTCATCGGAAAGCTTAAAGCCATCACCGTTAAATATTTTTATGCCGTTATCCTGCATGGGATTGTGAGAGGCGGAAATAACAATGCCGGCATCAGCACGCATGCTGGAAGTTAAAAAGGCAATGCCCGGCGTGGGAATGACACCTGCGGTAATGGCGTTGACGCCCATCGAACAAATGCCGGAAATAATCGCGCTTTCAAACATATCGCCGGACAGCCTTGTATCCTTCCCGATGATTATCCGGGGTTTGTGCCCCTGCCTTTTGGAAAGGTAAGCAATGGCACGTCCTACATTCAAAGCCATCTCCGCCGTCATCGGGTATTGGTTGGAAATTCCACGGATGCCGTCTGTACCGAATAGTTTTCCCATTATATCCTCCAGATTACTTATGTTTTTCTACCTTACGAAATCTATTTTTGCAACAGGAAAACTGGGTCTAGTGGTTGTTTTAATTTTTATTTTATTGTAGTATTTTTCCCAAGAGACATTAAATTAAAATTAAGGAAACAAATAAAATGAATCAAAAAGTGACTGTAGTAGGAGCAGGTAATGTCGGCGCGACAGTGGCGCAGAGGATCGCGGAAAAAGAACTTGCCGATGTTGTGCTGATTGATATTATTGAAGGCGTGCCGCAGGGCAAATCTCTGGATTTAGCTCAAGCGGCGCCGATTGAAAAACACGATGCGCATCTGACCGGCGCTAACGTTTATGAGGCTTCCGCCAATTCGAATATCGTGATTATTACGGCGGGAATCCCCCGCAAACCGGGCATGAGTCGGGATGATCTTCTGTCCACTAACCGCGGAATAATTAAAAACGTGACCAAACAAGTCGTGAAGTATTCACCCAACTCTATTCTGATTATTGTCAGCAATCCTCTGGACGCGATGTGCCATGTGGCCATGGAAGAAAGCGGTTTCCCCAAACATAGAGTGATCGGCATGGCGGGCGTTCTGGATTCCGCAAGATTTCGCTCGTTTATCGCAACGGAACTCAACGTCTCCGTGGAAAACATTTCCGCGCTGGTTCTGGGTGGCCATGGCGATACCATGGTGCCGCTGCCTCGATTTTCCACAGTGGCGGGCGTGCCGATTACGGAACTGATGTCTCCGGAACGCATCGAGGCGCTGGCTACAAGAACACGTAACGGAGGCGCGGAAATTGTCGGCCTTTTAAAAACAGGCAGCGCTTACTACGCACCGGCTTCGGCAGCAGTCGAGATGGCTGAATCCATCCTCAAAGATAAAAAGAAAATTTTACCATGTGCCGCTTATCTGGAAGGCGAATACGGTATTTCCGGCCTTTTTGTCGGCGTGCCGGTAAAGCTGGGCAAAAACGGAATTGAACAGATTATTTCTCTGAAGCTGACCGCAGATGAGAAGAAGGCATTGGGAAAGTCTGCCGC
>Ga0208495_1000310_pt1 | contig 19239 bp, 40 predicted proteins | sample CryBogmetaGMA14M_FD_184551 | JGI IMG/M metagenome (GOLD analysis project Ga0208495, IMG submission 184551) | Freshwater microbial communities from Crystal Bog, Wisconsin, USA - MA14M (SPAdes) | ecosystem: Environmental > Aquatic > Freshwater > Lake | place: Crystal Bog, Wisconsin, USA...
GTATTAATTTTCGATAAGTCTACTGTCTCTATGAAGTTACGAAATCTTAACATCCCACCCCGCCAATTGTAATTGATCGCTAATCTGAGGATTCATTTGCTCGAAACTAATCTTAACCTCCACCCTGTTCGATGATACCATGCTCTCCGTTGTGTCTACCCTAATAGATATACCACCAAACTTCTTCTTAACTTCTTCCCCTTCTTGTACACATTGATGATGTAGTTTCCTTAATAACTCTGGCCGACCGCCAATCTGCTTTTTACCAGCTTCCGTTAATATCCAATAAAGCTCCAAATAGTCCTTGTGAACTCGGAACTTCTTCTTCAAAAAGTTGGGAAATGCTATCTCGTTTATAACCCAATCGCTAAATGTCATAATCACTTCCTATGTAATCACATACCTGACAACTTTGTTTAGTTCTTAACTTTCTGCAAAGACATTCTGGATCATGATGAGTATTCCATGAATGATATCTTTTTTGGATCGGTGAATTAGGTTTGGCAATAAGTATCGGTATCCTTTTGTTGAATTGACCATACGTTGGGTCAATAATAGTGCCATCTAAGGCCACAAGCCACGCATGATCCCCCGCTTCTCCATTCTTTTTAACAAAAAATCCTGAGTCTACCTTCAAAGATGGAAATTTCTTCGCCACTTGAGCTACTACCTCATAACACTCTTCAGTTGCCGCAAAAGGCTTTAAGTCTTCAATTGTTGGAATATAAAATTGCTTAAATGTCTTCATGATGTGCCTGAATATACTTGATATAACCTTTTAATCATCCTTCTTTGATTTTCCTTTGATAAAAAAGTCCAATAATCACCAAAATGAGATTTGTAATCTTGTAATAATTCTTCAAAGCTAGAAAATTCACTTCTAAAAGCCTTTCTCGTATTCGCTAAGAAATATGCATTCGTCTCTGAATCGTTGTTCATGTATAATCTGTAATAAACTCTATTGAACCAATCTTTCGTCCTCAGTTTCCTCGGCTTTTCATTAACTGTCTTGGTCAATTGACTCGATGAATTGTCAGTAACCTTCCTAAACCGTTCTCCCATTCTTATGTGATCTAATAAATGAACAATCTCGTGAAATAATGAAGATAAATAGTCGTCTCTCTTTTCTTCCATTCTTTGCATCATCTTCTCATGAACTAACTTAGCATCCTTCTTAATCCCAGAATTCTTGCGAGCATTAGAATTGCCGTAGTCTGCCCTTAAATTATATTCAAAATTAAAGTGCCAATCTCTTAAGTCTTGATGTAATTCGCTAAACTTCCCATCATAAAGATATACTCTGTCGTCAAGATACTCCCCAGCAAGATTTCCTTTTTCACCTTGAATGGAAAATTTCCTCCCTTCATACTGAGGTAAATTCCACTCATAACGCCTGCAACGTTCCCGCCAATTCATAAACTTTTCGTGATCGTCAACTTCTTTCGGCTTAGGGAAATAAACAACAAATATGTTTGAATAATAAACCTTTAACTGCTCAAACATATTCTCTGCAATACGAGAAGTCCGCTCTATGCTCGTCTTATCTTCTCTTTCTAAGAATTGTACGAAAGTTAACATATCCTATCTAGAAGAATGGGTCATATTTATCCTTCAATCTCTGAGCTTCTTTTCTGGCCCTGTAAACCTTTCGCCAATGATTTAACATGATGGTCGTGAAATAATTGAAACATACACCTTTCTTCTTGTCATAGGCTTGAACCCGTTCCATCGCCGCATATACCAATTCCCGTTCTTCAGGTGCGTATTTGGGAACCCCAGCAACCTCTAAAATGTTTCTCGCCAATATCCGCATCAGTATTATTAGGTCTCTAGTATGACCCTCGCTTCGATGAATCCTGTAACGCAAAACGGCGGCTGCAAAATCTTTCTTCGTAACGACTAGGGAAGAACTGTTTTCGAAACGTTTGTTTCCCATAAGATAAACCTCCAAAATTAAGAGTTAAAAGGATATTAGTAAAAAATTGAGATTTTTGTTGACAACTAATTCGGAATCATCTAAACTTAGGAGAGTTAATGATGTGGCCCCGATATCCATGATATCCGTAGATACATTGCCCATCACATTTTAAGGAATATGGAATGCATTATTCGATTGATTGCGCCAACTATAAAATACTGAAAGGTTGATGTGGTCTAGGATGTTTTGTTATTCAGCCGCAGGATGCCCATCAACCTTTCTCTAAAAAATACTAAAATTTTTCCCCGAATTTTTTTGTTTGGGTTTTTCGGGGATTTTTTTAGGTGTATTGAAACGGACCTTTTTCTCTGGGGAGAATTTTTTGAAATAGGGATGTTAAAAGAAAAGCCAACGTCATGATCCGCGAAGGCGGGGATAGGGCACCCGATCAAAAAACTTTTTTGAATTAAATAGTTTAATATCCAATTATGTAACAAGTATTAGGTATGACCATACCACCCATAGGTATGGTGTACACCATAGCACTACACACTATGGGTGGGTATAGGTAGTAGCATAGTAGTACACACTATGGGTGGGTATAGGTAGTAGCATAGTAGTACACACTATGGGTGGGTAGGCATAGCACTATGGTAGTACACACTATGGGTGGGTAGGCATAGCACTATGGTAGTACACACTATGGGTGGGTATAGGTAGTAGCGAAACAAACAGGAAACAACCCAAGGCCATACATGGCCCACCGAAACGCCTTCCTTGGCAGCTACACAACGATAAGATTTCGATTCCTGGTCACATTTTCAAAGTGAGTTTTCGGGCACCCCGCGAGGGCCGCGCAGCGGCCCATGTGTTAGTACACGACAACCCAATTACTTACTTTATAAAAGTGAGCCGCCGCCCCACTTTCTACAAAGTGACGCCATGTGCGTCACTTTTACAAAATAAGACCGCGTCATCACGAAGCGGACTCATCGCGAGTCAGCCAACCATCGAGCCACGATTCAACGACAAGCATCACGCACGGGGGCGGGTCATTTGATGAAAATCTCGTTGGTGTCGCTGTCCCAATCGAATCGCTGGGCCGCGAACCGTCGCCGCAGGCTATACACCGCAGCATCGCACAACTTAGGTGCAAATTGATGCCGCACTCCCTTGCTTGCGTCCAGCGGGTCATTGAAAATGCGGAGCACGACGCAATTGGTATCGGGCTTGGACATGGCGAACCTCACAAGGAAATAGTAAAGCTAACAAAGTAACGATTGATTTTCATTTCCTGGTCAAAAACATCAAAAATGCTTTAAAACGGAAACGCCCCCCGCCGTTCCTCAGCGGCGGGGGGCGTTGCGCTTCACGCGCTGGGGGTTGTATTGTCAGGCCACTTGGCGGGCAGTCGTCTCGGCTTCCACCGCCAGAGCCACAATGTTCACTTCCGCAAAGGTGACAGAGCCACGCACGGGCCGCTCTTCCATCAGCAGTTGGGCGAATTGTTTTCCGTCCGATTCGATTTCCGCCACACGTTCAGCCGCCAGCTTGGCGAGCCGTTCGACCTCGGCGGCGGGCACCGTCTCTTCGCCGTCACCCAAGTTGACCGTGATCGCGTTGTACGTGGGCGTTTGCAGGTCCAAGGCCGCTTGAACTTTTTCCGCAATCAATCGGACGCAGTTGGCAACTTCTCCCAACTCTTGCGTGATGGTCGTCAGCAAGGCCGCTTTGCGGGCTTCGAAGGAATTGGCGAACGCCAACTCATCGCGGCGGGCCTGAATCATCGCGGCGAGCATACGGCGGGCCGCTTTGCGGGTGATGCCCGAATAGGCGAGCGCCATGCTCAGCATTTCGATCCACTTGAAGCCATACGCCTTGTTCGCCGTCGTGTCAAGGCCGATCTTGCCCTTGGCCATGAACTGAATCGTACCCGTCACTTCAAAATCGCCAGCCGTCAGCGTGTCGCGGGCCTCATCGCAATCGGTGCCGATGGCAGCCGCCTCTTGACCGTTGCACTTGGTCCCCAAAGCCTTGAGCGCGAGAGCGAGAACCTGTTGGCCATTGGCCCCGCTGGTCGTAACCGTGATCGCCTTCTGGACTTGTTTCTTCGCAGCCATGATCGTGAACCCCCGAACCAGATTGAAGTGACAGAAACCACTTACATAACGATAAGATTTCGATTCCTGGTCACTAATGTTTCAGAAATGCAAAAAGGCCGAAAATGAGTGTGGCCCGTTACTTTGCAAAGAGTAACGGGCTAGGATACATGACGCTGAGGATACATCCCTCGTGGGAACTATCCTATGCCGCCTTGCGTTGCGTAACTTCCAGCAGTTCGGTCAGCATTTCCAGCACTTCGCCCGACTTGACGTGACCGTGCGCGGCCTTGAGCATCGCTTTCCACGCCGCGTGCGTCCACTTGTCATCGCGGAGCATGTTGCGGCGGGGGATGTCTTCGTGGGTGCGAGCATCGTGGACGATGCCTTGCGACTTCCGCCACGCCAAGCGATGCAAAATGGCGGTCTGATAGCTGATCTCACGGTTGCACCGACGATTGGACTCCTCGACCAACTCCTTTGTCACTTTCAAAATGTGACCGACCCGCATTAGTACACGGAAAGGCATTGCCTTTAGTTTAAAAAAGTGAAAGGCCCGCCCCACTGGACGAGCCTCCCACTTGTGGGTGGTCTCGCTACTAGATCGCGAGAGCGAGAATCTTGCCGCCCACCATGTCCAAGTCATGGCGGTCACCCGCATAGGCTTTCGTCTGGCTGTACCGCGTCAGGCCATGCACATACCCCCAAGCGGTGTTAGGGGCGGCACACGCGGTCGGCTCCCACTCTTGAGCGAACTGCCAAGCCGCCTCAATGTCGGTCTTGCTGATCTTGCCCCGCAAGCAGGGCAGGCCGAACAAGTAGGCGACCATTTCTTCGGGTTTCGCCAAGACGTGGGCCTTGGCCTTGGCAATCATCGCCAATTCGGGGGCCACGTCCGCAGACGCCGAGATACGCAAGGCCCGACTCAGTTCCTCCCGCCAACGGTTGTCGGCTTTGTCCCCACGATGGATGATCCGCACCTTGGAGAATTCGCTGACCCCCCAGCAGATGTGGTTGCCGCACACGCCTTCCAACATGAACTGCATGATTTCCAGCGAATTGTTGCGGACCTCGCTGTTGTGAATGAACATACCGCGTACCAAATGGCTGCCGCCGTCGTCCACGTCAGTTTGCGGCTGAATCAGAAACATGAACGAATCGCGGTCACCCTTGTAGATGCCCGCAGGCCCGATCATGTCACCCACTTTCACAGCCGCACCACCACCAGCACCCACGGCAACCACGTCGCTTTCCGTCGCGGGCCGATTGCGGGGGTCATCGTTGTGGGCAGGACGCGCAGGCGGCGTGACCCAGCCCTGTCCCCGCCGATTCAGGAATTCGCACACGTCGGCATCCCAAATCCGCGTATATTGCGGGGAAGTGAAGCACCGCACCACGGGGAACGTATCGGTCACCAATTCGGTCAACATTTGCACGTTGAGCGGCTGACGCTGAATCGAGAAATTCAACACTTCGCACGCCAACGCGGGGGGCAGATCGCCCAAGCTCAGAAACTCACGGGGGGCTTGCGTCAAACCGCACAACTGGTTAAACGCATGATTGGTCATGGTGGCGTTGCCGCCACGCGGGCCACGCAAGCACACGTCATTATCGACGGAAACGGCAGAGAAGACCCGCAAGTCCAGATCGCCGTTGACACCCGCCACGCGGCAGCGGGCCTTACGCTCGGTCTCAGTTGCACCCAGATCGGCCACGCTCCAAAACCGATTGTCTTTCGGTTCACGCGCCCAACGCTTCGCCGCAGTCATCAGATTGCTACCCATCTCACGAACCCTCCAAACACGGGAAAGAGCACTCGACACACCCACTCAACGTTTAAAAGTGAGTTCCTGGTCAGTTTTAAAATCTCAGCAACAGGCTTGATGCGTACTAACGACCTAAGTGGATATGTCCCAAGGGGATACATCCGCATGGCGGATACATCCTAGTACGCGATAACCCTGTTACTCAGTTTTAAAAACTGAGAGGTGCCCTCATTATGCAGCGTGAGGGGAAGAAGTCAAGCAGCGAGAAGACCGCGTTCGATCAACTCACATACGGGCCGAAGCCACGATGGATTTGATACTCCCAACGGTTTTGTATTAAAAAAGCGTGACCCACCAAAACCCTCATTTATCTAGGTGATTTTTGTAAGGCTGGGGGTCACGCTTTCAAAGTCAGCAATCCTCTTCTCTCGATCCTTCACGCCACACAATAACCCACGCCTCTTGGCGAGCCACGGGGGCGTCATGGCGTCCCGTCCATCTGCCATCCTCGCGTTTGGTAACGCTGATAATGTCAGCGACGGGGATTTTCTGTTCTTTGACGTGACGCTGTAAAACAGACTCGAAATGAGCGTCAACGGCACAGGTGAATTCGTAAGCACGGATTTGCATGGTTACTCCTCGACGCTGCAACGGCGGGTGTCGTGCATGTCTTCAGTTGCCCGTTTTCGTACAATTAGAATGTAGCCGCGCTGTTCCAACTCGGCTTTCAGGTCAGCATACTCGGCGGGCTTGGCGGGGCGGCTATTGCGGATGCAATGGTCGTAGTCGGCCCCGCCGTGCTGTCCAACGTGCTGATAGGATAGGCATTGACTGCCGTTCGGGTTGCTGGCCAAGCAGGGAAAGAGGGCAAACGGGTCATTGTAACCAGCAGATTGTTTGCCAGTCCACACCCGAAAAATGACAATGGTCTTGTCATATCGTTGCGGTCGGCCAAGTCACGGGCCATGTCAACGATATGCTTACCATACAATTCAGAGAAATGGTCGGTGCCCTGCCAACCCTCGATTTCTTCTTGAATCCAGGTGCCGTAGTCCGTGCGCGAGTCGGCTTCGTTGGCGTCAGTCGTCGGGGTCATCCAGTTGTCACGCGAGCGGGCCATTTTGCGAACTTCACGTTCAGCCGCTTTGTAACCGCGAATGTCAGAATCCGTTGCGGTAGGCATCCCTGATCTCCGACAAAGTAAAAGTAAGAGAATTCAAACCCGCACGCGGCTTGATAGAGTGGAAATGATAGGTCAAAGGTTCCCACCGTCCACCGTTGCGGTATTGCAGCTTCCACCCTGCCAATTCAACATATTCAATGCAGTCGGCCACGGGCGGGAGAACGGGCACAAACCATTGGGCGTAGATGTCATACAGACGCTCGCCATTGAAGGTCGGCCCGTGGGCTTCCAAATTGCCACGTTCATCCATTAGAACCACAACCCGTTCAAACGTATCGGGCGACTTGTAACCCTTGCCACGTTTCGCAACGTAGTAGACGCCGTGCGAGATAGGCTTGTTAATCGGGGTGTAGGTTTTAGTCGGGTTCATACTTCACATAACGTCAAAATTCCGTTTCCTGGTCAGTGAGGGGCGGAAAAACTGCGGCTACATCCCATACAGCGTAGGGAATGTTAAGTGTTGCTGAGCAATCCCGTGAAGGCTTGTGGCATCGACGCAGGATTGCATCACTTATTCACCGCAGTTCTTTCGCCCACCACTTGGCCACCCTACTGCCGCGTAGTCCTCTTCGTCCTTCATGTCGCGATAAGAGCGTCCCATCGAACTGGCCTTTCATTCTGAGTGGTTTGATGCTTACTTAACGTCAGCATTCCGTTTCCTGGTCACGTTCCCGTTCGGGAATAATCAGCACATTTTTGGCCGTTTTGCACCAAATTATTCCCGTTCGGGAATAGCCCCGTGGATTTCAGTCGGGCCGACTTATCCCTATTCTTGCAAGGGTGAGCCGATAGCTGCCACGGGGGCTACGTCCAGAAATTCAACCTGAGTGGCTCGCACCATGCGGTCGCCGCCGTGCCCGTCACCCAAGTTGAACTCGTTGCCCAGATAATAGGCTCGAATCTCGTCCTCGGTGCCGTTGATGTTCGTTGCCAACCAATCACCGTCCTCGAATGTAACTTTGATGGACCGCACGGGGTTATTCCTTCAAAAAAGCGGGAGAGTCATACTCACCTTGTTGTCGCCTCATCGGTGTTGGTCGCCAAGCGCCCTCATTCGCGCGAACTTGAGTCGGTTTTGGCTTGCTGACTCTCCCGTGTATGGCGGCAGGCGTATCTCTAAAATGTTGACGTGGCCTTATTCGCGTCTTATCTCCACGCAAGCTGGACTTGTACCAGCCACCTGCCATGTTAGTTTTATTTAGTCAGCAGCTTATGACGCCCCCGTTTTTGCGGCCTGAGCCAGCGGGGATTTTCAAAGCCACAAGCTGCTGACTAAATAAAACTAAAGCAGGGGTCGGGGGGCGGCTCACGTTAATGCGAAGCACAACGGCTTTGCCCCCCGACTCACCCCGCGCCTATTCGGTTAGGCCGCTTTGCGGGCCTTGACGATGATCTCTTCCAACACCACGGTTTCGACCAGCCCGCGATTCTTCGCCCAACGGCCAGCCGCACCCGCCGCGTCATCACCCGTGAACGTCGGGCCAAAGCACACCAGACGCCCCTTGAACGCCGCACCCTGCTTGCCCTTGTTCGGGATCAAAGCGGCCAGCACCACGGCGGTCTGGCCTTCGGGCACCGTGCGGCCCGCTTGCGACTTGGCCAGCGTCACGTACTGAATGCCGACGCCTGCCAACCCACCCATGAAGCGGTTGTACTTGCGGTTGTCGAACTGCCCACCCGCCAGCGGGTTGAAGCTCAAGGGGAAAATGGTCGCGGGGTTCTGCGTGATCGTCTTCATCGGACTCGGCTCCCAAGTTGGACTAAAGTAAACTCATCACACTAACATAACGATGATTTTTCATTTCCTGGTCAACAAAAACCCGTAAGGTATGCTCCCTTTGGCGGCTGAGCCGCCGCAGACTACACCAACACCTCCTTACAACTGACTTTCTCCTGGTGGCGTGGCGGGGGAGGAACGGTGTGTGCGCATACCCCCGCACGTTTTTCTCGCAATCCTGGTCCCTGCAAGCTACCCCACGGGCGCTTGACCTCTTTGTCGCTCACGACCTCGGTGATCGCCCCTTTGTCATCGACACGCACACAAGCGGTCGGAGTGGGCAGATACTTCGGGCCATGTTCGCTGTCGAATTCGCTGAAGCAAGTCACCCGCCAAAGGCTGCTCGCCTCACCGCCGTTGATGCACACCGCACTGCCTTGCGTGATTCTGCCGCCGCCATACGTGACGCCGAACTCGATCTGGTTCTGAGCGAAGTAATTGGCCAGCACGGTCGGGGCCAAATGCGCAGGGCGGTCATCTTTCCGCTTCTCATGCTCATGCTGCTCAACGGGTTCTGCGGTCTTTTTCCGACGCTTTTTTTCGGGGGCTTCGGCGGTCATGGCTTCATCTCCTGGTAAGAAATGTTTCTGTCGCACTTACATAACGGCAGATGTTTCATTCCTGGTCAAAGGGAACCGCGTTGATTCCCCAACCCTTCGTCAAATTCCCGCAGTCTGCGTTCCAGCGGCAAATCGCGGGGCACGTCACCAAACGGGCGTTCGGAAATGCTATGCCCAGGCGGCGGGTAATCCTGTTGCGTCATCTGACCTCTGCGAGCCGCTTGCACACGTTGAGCAATCAAGATGATTTCCGCAGGGTCAACGTTCTTCTCCAGCATCAACCGCTTCTCCGTCCATTGATCCTAAAACCGCACCGATCTCTGCCACCAAATCATCCAACGTCAACTTGTCCATGTCATGCTACCTTGTCTTCGGAGGGTTTGCAGGGTTCAGGCTCACATTCTTCGGGTAAGTCGATCCAGATTTCAACGGGCTTCTCGATAGCCCGTTGAACATAACCCGTGCGTAATGTCGCACACCCAGCAATCAACAACAATGCTAAAAAACACAAATTCTGAATGATTTGACGCATAGTTTTCCTTTCAATACAACGTCAACTCTCCGTTTCCTGGTCAAACAAAGAAGTTTCGGGTTCCTCGGTCTCCAACGGCTCGGCACAGATCGTGTAAACGCCGCCGCCATCCCCGAACTCGAACGAGCCGTCCGACTCAACTTGGTCCTCTTCCAATTCGCTCAACTGAGTGGCTTCCTCACCGCCAGCCGCCAACAGTTTCTTCACTTTTTCAATGCAAGCATCCCAAGTGCCAGGTCCATACAAGGCACCCAACGAACCATCTTGCCGCATCACTTGAACGAAGAATTCACCGCTCATTAGTCGAGTACCTCTTCTTGAAAGTGAGTCCGCAGAACGAGCTTTCGGCCCCGATACGTGATCCAACATGTTCCCGAATTGGACCAACAAGTAATGTAGACACGGTATTCCCGTTCGCTACCTTTGAATTTCAAAGTCATGTCGCTGGTGATCTTGTTGCCGTAACCCTCGGCATTTTGGCCAGGGGCCGAACACATCCAAGACGGACCACGCTTGGCCACATTGCGACGGTGAAGTGTGTATTCACCAACGTCGTGAGCGTATTCCAAAGCAACTACGGCTGGCATGGGTTGGTCTCCTATACCCATCTAACGACAATTCGCGGTTTCCTGGTCAAATATATTCACTCGCTGGGGGCGCTGAAGCGTTACCCGTTAGACCCATCACTTAGGGCGCTATATCGCTGCCCAGCGAGCTTAAAGTGGCTTCATGTTTTCTCCCTTCAAGCTAGATAGCGAGCAACGGTTGCTGTAACCATTTCCCTGCCCCAACAGCATCTAAGCGACCAGGGTTTATGGTGGTGTCTTGCGCGCAGACCCCGTTGCTCGCTATGCAGCTTGTTGTTTCTTCTTCGCTTCCAACACAGTCGTATCATACCCACTCTGCCAGTCAACCGTGCGTTGACTTCGCTCGCTCCTATAAGGGTTCCTAGCACCCATATCAGGGTCTCCAACGTTTCCCAAAGCCAAATCATTCCCAGCAGTTCTCATTCCTTCAAGATATTCAGCGCTCATGTCAGTGTCCTCCTGAATATCTAAACGTATTAAACCACTTTCCTGGTCACTATTCTAGCATTGGACTCAGTAGCAGCCATCTTGTGCAAGCCCCGTGTAGACCAACGCTCTTGCCAACGCAAAATCCAATCCAACCAATGCTCAATGTCGGCCAGCGTCATCAGATCATAACTACGTAGACGTTTTCCGTAAAATTCAGCAGAACTCATCGCTCCTCCTCTATGGGGGTTATCTGCCCCGCTAGTATTCGTGTACAAAACGCACGGTGTTGAGCTTCGAGGTCGGGCGTCAATGCCTTGCATCGCCCACAATGCCCCTCAATCAGATCATGCCCACACTTCGGACATAACGGACGCTTGGCATAGTCCGCATAAGTCAACGGCGGTTTATGCACGAAAATGCACAAGCCAGCGGCACCGTCGTTGATTTTGCGAGCACATTGCCCACAATACCATTGTTCGGTGCTAAGGTTGTACCATAAGGCACCCTCACGCTGGCAAGCTGTTCTGGCACACTTCATGGTATTATTCCCAAATCACGGTGATCTTGAACTTGCGGCCCGCGTCCGATTCAAAATTGTTCACATCTTCGATGGATTCTAACATGCCCGCTTCGATGATGTGCTCACCGTTCGGGGCGTAGATATTCACATCGCACCAATAATTGTGCTGCCCACTGAGAAGATTGACTTCGACCACCCAACCTTCCGCATTGCGACCGTTACGGACACGCTCATCATCGTAATAGGGCAGGATGTCGTTGTCCGTGGTGCGAAGGGTCGCGTCCAAGATCGGACCCATACCAGGGTCGTTGATTTGAAGTCCATCAAATTGCACAGTCGCCAATTCCGCCCAACATCGCGGCAACTTGATTTCGATAGGAACCGCCGTCCCGTTTTCAAGCTCCGTGAGAATTTCCAGAGCTTTCGCCACACGCTCACGAATGGTGAAGTAGTGCTCTTGTTGATACGCCAGATCGGTGGCACTTTGCAGTTGAAAGTGTAACTGTCCCCACTTCTCTGCACGTTGATAAGCTGTCAACTTCATGGTTCTTGTCTCCTGGTAATAGAACGACAATTATTCATTTCCTGGTCACAAAAAACAAGACCCCGCCACTCGTGGGGAGTGGCAGGGTCGGTGAGGCCGCGAGCATACTAGCCCTCGGCGGTTTCCAGCTTCGGGCGTCCACGCCGCAGCGTGATCTTGCCCTTCTCCGCGAGGTTCTTGCCGATCTTGACCAGCGTCACACCGCTAACGGTCATATCGGGGACTACCTTCTTGCCGTACACCTTCTCCGCGATGGCTCGCAAGTCGATGCCGAATTCCTTGGCCTTGGCCGTGCGTTCCGTACCCGTCAAAGTCAGCATGTCGCGGGTCTTGGACACGCCCTGGCCGATGAACTTCTTGTTGACGGCGATCATTACGGCGGCGATGAAGGTCAGCAGCAAACCCGTGTAAACGGGCGGGCGTCCGACGTGCGGCTTGGCGGGCTTCACGATCCGCTTCTTGGCCTTCGCCTTGGCCTTCTTGGCCTTCGTCGCGACGACGGGCACTTCGGGGGTCGCATTGGCATTGTCCACAACGGGCAGCACTTCAGCGACGGGCAGGGTGGTGGTCGTTTCGTCCATAGTCTCAATCCTCCAAACGTGTTGAAAAAACAAAAAACAGGTTTCGGGCCTTTCGTTCGCCCCTTGATACCTACTAAACGCCAACTTTCTTTTCCTGGTCACATTTCTTTTCTTTGAAGTTGGCAAACACTACAACGTTTCCAACTTCAAAATCAAAGTATTCGAGTTCCGTCTTGCTACTCAGGCTCTCGACGCGACCGACAACCTTGCCGCCACGGGTAATGATCTCGCCACCCTCTTGAATAGTGGTAAGGTAATGGCCCGACTTCAATCCGCGTTCTAACGATGCAATCGTAACCCGATGGTCCACAATCACTACGTTCTGCTTGACGTAGCCTTGTACGCTGAACGTCACGGTCATGTCACGCTCACCGTTAATCGCTTGTAACAGCCTTCGCGTCTTGGAACCTTTGGGATCAATCACTCTCATGTCTCCTTTGTAAAATGAGATTGGGCTTGCTGGTCACTAGCCACGTTTAACCCAAGGGAGTTGAACCCCCGTGACAACCTAAAGTAAGAAAGCCATTCCCACTCTAGGTTTGTGACTCAGCAAGAGCTAATCCCAATCCCTGTCTTCGGGCGGTTCGTCGCCAACAGGTTCCAGAACGTAGTCTTCCACCTGTTGGCGATACAATTCAAAAATCACGTCCGCTTCATCGGCAGGCAAGAGAACCGAAAGCCCCTCGTTGTAGCCTAAGCCGCCACAGGGCGAAATTCGCACACTTTCCAACAACCGTTCGTAACCCGACGACGTGAATCTAATGTCTACTTCCCACCAATCACGGTCTTCGTTGTTCTGTAGGGGAAAGCGACTCGCGATGGCTTGGCGAAGCTCCGCAGGGATGATTTTCTGCATAGAAGCGTCAAAGTACGCCCCGCCCTCGGCATATACTTCAACCACGACAGTTCCAGGTACGTTGGTCCATTTGCGTTTCATATCAGTCTCCTTACCAATATAACGCCAACTATTTGATTCCTGGTCACGCAGCTTTTTGTAATTCATTCTCCAATATAAACTGCGTTTCAAAACTGTCAATCAGCCGCATTAACTCGGCAACCTTTTTCACCATTTCAGGGTCAAGGTCAGGCTCTTCTCGAAGGGTCTGAGCGATGGCCACACGGATTCTGCGAATGAGAGTGTCCATGTGAAATCTCCCTTCCATCATATAAACGACTATTATTAAAATCCTGGTCGCCGCATCCTCCTATTAGTACACAGCAACCTTATATCTTATTATAAAGTATTTATCAGTAATACGATAGAACCTTCTTCCTTTAATTTAACTTTTCCCAAATAGTACAAAAAACCTCGCTCACCATCTGAGTACAAGTGGGGCACGTACTCAAACAGTGGCGAGGTTTCAGCCGCGAGAGGAGACAGTCTCAACGGCCAGCGTGGTTCATTCACCGACAGCCTTGCGGGGTCGCCGTCCACCGCCATACGGCTGCTCTTCGTCGTCTTCCAACTCGTCGTCAAAGTCCGTCTCGGTCCTGTACGGGCGGCGATTGTCCTGCGCGTCTTCCCTGGCCACACGATCCATCGCTTCCAAATAGGCCAACTGACCACGCAGCCGCTTCCGCAACGTGAACATCGGCGGGTCCAACTCGCGATGCTCCTTCAGCAAGTCCAACAACTGATGCACCGCTTCGGGATTCAGCATCACAATGATCGAATCACCGAACGTCCGCACGTCGAACTTCGCTCGCTCACCATCACCATTCATACCTCAGTCCTCCCTATGAAACTCTAACATGCGAGTCCTATACTCAAGAACTCTCGATACCCATCAAACGCCTAGAATCCATTTCCTGGTCAACGGGAAACTTCTAACAATTTCTCCCACAATTCCTCGATATCCACGTCCTCTCGCAAAAAATACTTCCCTTCCACCGCCTTGACGTGGTTCCCAAACTGAATCACCGCCGCCTGCGTCAACGCACCTTGAATCAACGTCGAAGTAGCTTCGTATACGTTTTCATCTTGCGGCTCTTTGAATGCCTCAAGGAAAGCCCTGATCGCTGCAAATACCCCACTCTGATTCATGTTGCCTCCCTACCGTAGATACTCGGTTACACGCCCCCTAAAATCCACCCAATCCTCCTCACGCACCACAATGTGAGTCTCCGTATCGTGGGGAAAATTCGTGGTCGAGTCGCCGCTGTTGATGCCTTGCTCTAAATCACGATACTCAACCGTCAAGCCCGTCTTCGTGTCGTGAATCCGAATTTGATGATCGTAACGGTCGCAATTGAGCGTCAGCCCCAACTCCAATGCCAGAGCTTCCAACTGCCGTATCCTCTTTGCCAACGGCGATGTTTCTTTAAGTTGTGGCATCTTGGGTTGCTCCACAATTCGGACAGTGAGTGGTAACTTGCAAAAAGTGTGGTGCGTCGTGGGAACATGATGCCACTACCCATTGAGAAGTCTCGGCGGCATTCTCAGTCTCCGCACAATCCTCCAAATAGGCCACCAACAAGGCTTTCTGACGCTCACTATTGGCGGCTATCACAATGAACCGTTCGTAGTAGTACAACAAGCGACTCTCACTCCACCCTTGTTGAGCTACAAGCTCGTTCACTCGCGGTATCTCGCTTGCCATCGCAGCCCTCCATTCTACCACAGGATACCCTCGCAGGATACATCCCCCCAGCAGGATATATCCTACGTCTGCTGCAACGCCCGCCAATGCCAACGCCCCACCTTGCGATAGCTTGTCGAAATGGACCGAAACCGAACCGTCTTTGTTCCGCTTGTACATAATCTTCATCGAAGTCTCTCCCACGCTCCCTTGTGAATGTAACGGGCCACGTCTTTCTTGTTCACGCTGCGGCCCCAACCAAAGAAATGATCGTAGTAGCGGTCAGCCCCAAACCCCCGCCACTCGACCGTACAATTGACGCGGTTCACTTTCGTTACCACGTAGAATGCCATACCATCCGCCACGCCAAGAGAGAACATGGCCCCCACACCAACACCATCCACCTTCTTCGCCACTTCAACAGCAGCTAAGAATTGATCTTGAACGTAAGTGCGATATTCGTCGCAACCTACTTGTCGATGGGTCTTTAAGTCATGGTGACCGAACACGGCCTTGATATCCACGACTTTTTCATCATCCGTGACTTCGTAAGCCTTGGGCAACACAGCGTCATCAATGACTAAGTTGCCCCGTGAAGCCGCCGCTTTCGCATCATCACAAAACGAACGAACGACGCCGTAGTGAGTCTGCCCCTCGTATTCAAACTTTACTTCGTGTCGCATCAGAATGTCTCCTGACCACCTAACGATAAGGTCACGCTTCCTGGTCAAGCCCGTGACGTTTTCTTTGGGCCTCAACCGTACAATGCTCCGCTACAACCCGTTCGGGAGTCCACTTCGCCTCCCACAAACTGTATAGCGTGTCATTGTTCGGGCACAAGTGGCCGACCTTTTTAGCCTTGGCAAGTCGGCCCACCTTCACCTTGAATTGGATGTAGTTCATATTACCTCCCCACGTTAGCCTTCCACACGTCGGCGGAATCTTCCATGTCATCAATCGCCCTCTGGCCAGCCAACAAGACCTGCCGATCCACAGCACCCGACGCGAACAGGTACTTCACCAACATCTGGGAGTCGAAATGGTAAAGTAACTGCAAAGCATTGAACTCCCGCTCGCTGAACTCCATGCTGTCAAACACGTAGGGCAAGAAGTGTATGTCCAACCCATTTTGACCCAACACATTCCATTGTTCGACATTGCCGTAACGACTGATGCAGCCGCCGATGCCCCACATATCCAAACTCTCCAGGTGGTTCTGCAACTCGTCTTCTTTTCTGTACGTGACGTGACACCACAGGCTGTCCTTGGGCCAAACGGGTTCCGCCCACACACAGTTCTTGTTGCGGCGGTCAGGTTTCGGATTCTTCACATCATGTTTCAGCACAAGAATCTGGCGAGATCGTAGCAAACTCATCGGTTGTCTCCTTAGTCTTTGGGGCCAGCCCAATGCCCTTCAAACAATTCCTTCACCAACCAACTGTAGAACAGGTAGTACAGGTGGTCACGCCCCTTGTCACCACGCATTCTCACCACTCGCATGAACCACTCGGTTCGATTCTCATACGCCAACTTGCACTTCGCGTCCACGCGGGCGGCGAAATCACTAACACGTTTCTTGCTGCGAATGAATTTCTTCCGCAACTGTGCATTGTGGGGATGTTCGGAACACGGTGGGTCATGGCAAACCGCCCTTGCAATCAGACTGCAAAGCAACGGTAAGTCTTCATACTCCGTCACCTTGACCCTCCGAAAGTCAGCGGGGTTCACGGAATCTTCCACCATCGGATTCGATCTCCAGCAGCCTTTGGTGGTCTTGTAACCAAGGCGAACGTGGAGATTGTACGCTTCGGCATACCGCTCAAACTCGGCAAAATCCTTGTAGCGGCTATGAAGTCGAGAGCGACTTCCCATGAGTCCAGACTTGCAACGTACTCTCATTTTTTGGTCCTCCATGCCACCTAACGCCGACTTCCGCTTTCCTGGTCACTGATACATCACCCAAATCTGAAACTGGCTTCGGTGAATCAGTTCAAATCCCTCATGCTCTAAAGTATCGGCCACAAACCCTTGCCACGTACCACGTTTCGTCCAGCCTTTTAGATTTGCTTTGTCAGCACGGATCGCCGCGTACATTCTACCACCAGCTTTTAAGTATTCAAGCCCCTTGTACAGGATATCGCGACGTTCAACTTCGTCTGGGATTACATTCAATACAACTTCAAACTGGGCATCAGGTTTAACTGGGAAATAGTAAGGATCGTATCCCGTTGCAATACAACGAGTTCGATTACTCATATTTAACAAAGTAACGTCTGTCCCACGCCCGCAACCATAGTCGAGAAGTGTTTTACCACAAAGTAGATCATGGCTCACGAGCCACTGCATAGGTTTTGAAAGTTGACGCCGAGGAATCGCCGTCAGATGCGATTTGTTAGTACACATAAAGGCTATTACCTTTAAAATTAAACCCGCTTAGTACGAAGAAACCTTGTTGCACATAATTTTTCATTACAATTTCAGCACTTAATCCTACTTTATCTTATTTTAACCTATTTCTACTACATCATACAACATTTATTCTAGTTTTTACTCAGTTTTATCCCGTGGACAAATTTCCTCACCCATTTATTCTTCATTTCAATTGGGTCCAAATTAGTTGATTACTATTTCAATTATTATCACTTATTTGGACAGATTTCCTGTAAAAATAAATGTAATAAAAATCGCGTCGTGAAGCGGCTATACACTTCATAATATCACTATTCTTCATTTAACTTCCCAAAAATAACTTATTATCACTACGCAGACACATTATTTCAGGGAGCACATTCACCAAAAATTCCCAACTTTTACATAACTTTTACATAACTTTTACATAACTTTTACATAACGCATACAAATTGCATACAAAAAGTGCAACAATTCAAGCCAATAGATAATAAAGGGGCTTCGATCCAACCCAATTTAGAGAATTGTGTTATTAACCCCTAACAAACAAACATTTAATAATCTAAACGTTTGTTATTACAAGTGGGAATTAAGCACAATTAGTCTTAGTAAGGGTTCAGAAAGAAACCTTATTCAGAGCATGGGCTTATTAAACAGAAAAGAGAGCACACTTTTCTGTCAAATGCGCAAAAGCTGAATGCGGTCTACCCACCCAAAAACACCTTTAGGGTGTAACGCGAGAGCGTTATAGAGATGGGGAGATTTTCGCTACAGGTTTAGTAGCGGCGGCTACAAGGTTAGTGCAGCGATAGTTATAGTGGGCTTGTGTATTTCGTGTTTTTACTGAGAGGGGATTTAGCGATGAAAGTAACGCTCCATCTTTGTTACAGTGACGAATCGCTAGACCAAGAAGTGGTCTTAGAGAATGTGGATTTAATTGAGATTGAGACTGGCGGGGCCAAGTATCAATTAGACAATTTCACCACGCAGACCAATCATTGGCGAACTCAGATACCGCGAGACGAGAACGAGTATGAATCGTACATTGCGGTATTGAACAACGAGCATTGTATTGAGATTGGGCCTGACAGTGTGAGTGTTGTTCAAAATTAGGGGAAATTAGAATTTGAATACCAATACCAATTCTCATTTCTAATTTCTAAAATCCAAGTTTCTCAGCCATTTTTTACAAAAAAAATGAAGACTCATTTGCTTTGAGTCTTCATTTCATTGTGTCATTTTGAGCATTTTCTATTATTTATATTCATTAGGTTGTCTCTATGGGCAACTTCTTTGGCTCATCCTTGATGTTTTATAAAAAATAATAGAAAATCAATTATTCAACATGGTTAGGTGATGGTGTATGGGTGGGGGCAGAAAAATTTAATAGGAGATATCCTATGGGATATATCCCAAGAGCTAGGATATATCCCATGAGTGGCAGGATATATCCTAGCGGATGTATCCTATTTAGAAAGGTTGAGTTTGACCTGGGGGTGGTCCTTGGGGTGGTCCTTGGGGTTGTCCAGGAGGTGGTCCTTCAGCGCCTTGGGGAGGTTGCTCGGTAGGTTGTTGGAGCATTTGTCTAGCTTGTTTAACAAAATCGAGCAAGGCTTTAGCATTTGCTTGTCCATTTTGGGCGGCTTGTTGCCAAGCGGCCATCAGGACTTGAGTAACATCGCCGCCTTGATCTTGGGGTCCACCTTCTCCAGGTTGAGGTCCAGCGGGTTGTGGTGGTGGTTGTCCTGCCATACC
>Ga0208495_1000317_pt1 | contig 18780 bp, 14 predicted proteins | sample CryBogmetaGMA14M_FD_184551 | JGI IMG/M metagenome (GOLD analysis project Ga0208495, IMG submission 184551) | Freshwater microbial communities from Crystal Bog, Wisconsin, USA - MA14M (SPAdes) | ecosystem: Environmental > Aquatic > Freshwater > Lake | place: Crystal Bog, Wisconsin, USA...
CCATGGAGCTCATCAAGCAGGAGGTCAGCCAGGAGCGCTATATCGACATTCCCGAAGAAGTGCAGAGGATCTACCGCCAGTACCGCCCCACGCCGCTTTACCGCGCGCGCCGGCTAGAGAAAGCGCTCGATACTCCGGCTCACATCTATTACAAGTTCGAGGATGTCAGCCCGGCGGGTTCTCACAAGCCCAATACCGCCATTCCGCAGGCCTACTACAACAAGCAGGAGGGCATCAAACGCCTCACCACCGAGACCGGTGCCGGACAGTGGGGCAGCTCACTGGCCTTCGCCTGCAGCCAGTTCGGCATCGAGCTCAAGGTCTACATGGTCAAGGTAAGCTACAATCAGAAACCCTACCGTCGCATGATGATGGAGACATGGGGCGCTAAATGCGTTCCCAGCCCCAGCATGGACACCAACTCCGGACGCGCCGCCATGGCCGCCGATCCCAACAACCCGGGCAGCCTGGGACTGGCCATCAGCGAGGCCGTCGAAGATGCCGCTCCGCGCGAGGATTCGCATTATTCACTTGGAAGCGTACTTAACCACGTGCTGATGCACCAGACGGTCATCGGACAGGAATGCCAGAAGCAGATGCAGATGGCCGGCGAATATCCCGATATCGTCATCGCCTGCGTCGGCGGTGGCTCCAACTTCGGCGGTATCGCGCTGCCCTTCGTCCACGACAAGCTAACGCGCGGCAAAAAAACCCGTATTATCGCAGTGGAGCCGACGAGCTGCCCGTCTCTCACCAAAGGTCTTTACGCATACGACTACGGTGATGTGGCCGGCTTGGCGCCCATTGCGAAGATGTTCACCCTGGGTAGCCATTTCATGCCGCCTCCAGTGCATGCCGGTGGCCTGCGCTACCACGGCATGGCCCCTATCGTCAGCCACCTGCATAAGCTGGGTATCATTGAAGCCAAAGCGGTTCTCCAGTTGCCAACCTTCGAGGCGGGTATCACCTTCGCTCGAAGCGAAGGCTTCATCAGTGCGCCGGAAACGAATCATGCCATCCGCGCCGCCATTGACGAAGCTCTCAAGTGCCGCGAATCCGGTGAGAAGAAGGTCATCCTATTCAACCACAGCGGCCACGGCCACTTCGACATGTCGGCCTACGATGCCTACCTGTCAGGCAAGCTTGCCGACTACGAATACCCCGCCGAAAAGGTCAAGGAAGCGCTGGCCTGCCTGCCCCAGATATAGAAACAACCCCGTTGTCCATATAACCAAAGAGGGGTGGAATTCCACCCCTCTTTCTTTTTATACAGGCGCGTATTAAAGCTGTTTCACAACCCCCATCGTGATCGTATGTCCGCCAAGCTTGTGATCTTCCGTTACAACACCCTGCGGCGGCGCTTCATTCTTTATCTCACGAGACAGCGTCTCGTGCTTGATGTAGGCAGCATAACTCTGCATCACGTCCTGAACATAATCATCGGACTGGTAGTAAGTAACGATATAGTCCGCTATCTCGAAGCCGGCGGTCTTGCGCATGGTTTGCAGGCGGTGCACGATCTCGCGCGTCAGGCCTTCTTTGGCCAGTTCGGGGCTGATGTTGGTATCCACGGCTACGCCGAGTTCCCCTTCTTCACAGAAGGCGCTCAGAGAGTGAGTCGTTTCGTTTATACCAAAGCCCTCCAGAAAGACCAGAACCTTAACGTTAAGCTCGTCCAGTATCTGCTCTTCCGAGCGTTTCAACCCCTTTTTCTCGCTGGCGGACCGTACCCGGATAGCAGCGGCATTCAGAGGCTGTCTTACCTTAATCCCTGTTTGCGCTCGGGCGGCGCGACCCAGGCTGGAGACCTTCATCGCCAGCCTGATATCGGCGGACAGGTTCTCATCGATGAGACTATCGTCCGACTTCGGAAAATCGGCAAGGTGCACGCTTTCCGGAGCATTGGGATAGACCGTGACCACCAGGTTCTGATACAACTCCTCAGCCAGGAAGGGCATGAAGGGTGCCAGCAGTTTGGAGAGCGTTACGAGGCACTTATACAGCGTCTGGTAAGCCGCCAGTTTGTCAGTATCGCTCTCGCTCTTCCAAAACCGCCGGCGCGAGCGACGTACGTACCAGTTGGAAAGGAAGTCCACGAAACGTTCGATGGCGCGTCCGGCATCGGTGATGTTGTAGGCATCGAGGTCAGCCGTCACCTCTTTTACCAGCTGGTTGAGTTCCGACAATATCCAGCGGTCCAGTTCGGAGGGTTGCGGTTCGCTGGTATCGGCAGCCGGATTATAGCTATCGATATTGGCATAGGTGACAAAGAATGAATAAACATTCCACAGAATGAGCATGAACTGCCTGGTCACCTCTGAAACAAGCTGCTCTGAAAAACGCCGCGCGTTACCGGGAGGGGCCGCCGTCAAGAGGTACCAGCGCAAAGCGTCAGCGCCGTATTTTTGCAGCACCGGCAAGGGCTCCACGATATTGCCGCGCGACTTGCTCATCTTCTCACCCTGAGCATCCAGTATATGCCCCAGGCAGATAACGTTTTTATAGCACGGCCTGTCGAAGAGCAGCGTGGAGATGGCATGCAGGCTGTAAAACCAGCCACGCGTCTGATCCACAGCTTCACAGATGTAGTCCGCCGGAAAACGCCCGTCCTCGAAGATACCGAGGTTATCCGGCTCGAAGGGATAGTGCCATTGGGCGATGGGCATAGCACCCGAATCGAACCAGCAATCGATCACCTCGCTGGCACGCTTCATTCTACCGCCGCACTTTGGACAGTCATAGACGGCTTCATCGACGTAGGGGCGGTGTAGGTCGATGGGCTCCACAAGCCCTTTGAAACCCGGCTTGGATTTAAGCTCTTCCAGACCACCAACACACTCCTGCGCCGAACACCTGTCACACTGCCAAACCGGCAGGGGTGTGCCCCAGTAGCGCTCGCGAGAAAATGCCCAGTCTACGTTGTTGGCCAGCCAGTCGCCGAAACGCCCCTCTTTGATATGCTCGGGGTACCAGTTTATCTGCTCGTTGCCGGAGATAAGCCTGTCTTTGAGCATGGCCGTTTTGATATACCATGTCTGCTTGGCATAGTAAAGCAGCGGGGTATTACAGCGCCAGCAGAATGGATAAGTATGGTGGATGGTCTCAGCCTTGAGGAGCAACCCTCTCGATTTGAGATCGGCGATGATTTCCTTATCAGCGCTCTTGACAAACTTGCCGGCAAACTGATAGCTGCCCGTTATCTTGCCCTGAAGATCAACCGGCTGTACGAAGTCCAACCCCTCCGCCCGCCCGGCATCGAAGTCCGCCTCGCCGAAAGCCGGTGCCACATGCACGATGCCCGTGCCGTCCTCCATAGTGACAAAAGAAGCGGCTATGACCCGGTAGCTGAGGTTGACATCAGGGGCCTCTACTTTTAATACAGGACTCGATTGTGTCCCGCCGGTTTGAAAGCACCGCCGTTCGACGCCGTAGTCATGCGGGTTATATAGCGGCGTATACCTAAGTCCGACGAGATCTGTACCTTTTATCACCACAGCTACTTGGGCGTGGCCCAAACCCGCTGCTTCAAGGCGGGCGCAGGCGATGATGATGTTCTCGCCATCGAGTTCGACTACTGCGTAGTCGGCATCGGCGCACACCGCCAGGGCCGTATTGCCCGGCAGCGTCCAAGGCGTGGTGGTCCAAGCCAGCAGAAACAGCGGCAAATATGGATTGAAACCCCCGCTGCCGAGTTTGCCAGTAACGGACTGTTCAATCAATTTAAATTTTATGTAAACCGATGGGTCGGGCGTATCATCCTTGTATCCCTGCGCCACTTCGTGTGATGAGAGCGACGTCCCGCAGCGAGGGCAGTGCGGCGTTACGCGGTAACCCTGGTACACCAGCCCTTTATCCCACATCTGCTTGAGTATCCACCAGCCGCTTTCGATGTAACTGTTATTCATAGTGATGTAGGGATGCTCCAGGTCCAACCAGAAGCCGATGCGCTCGGTGAGGGCATCCCATTCCCTCACGTAGCGGAAGACGCTCTCGCGGCACTTGGCGTTGAATTTATCTATGCCGTAGCGCTCAATATCCGTCTTGCTGGAGAAGCCCAATTGCTTTTCCACCTCTAGCTCCACCGGTAGGCCGTGAGTGTCCCAGCCAGCAATGCGCGGTGTATAGTATCCTTGCATGGACTTATAACGCGGAATGACATCCTTAAACACGCGCGAGATAATGTGGTGTATGCCCGGCCGGCCATTAGCCGTAGGCGGCCCTTCGTACATGGTGAAGCGCCGTCCGTTGCGACGGCTTTCCACACTACGCCCGAAAATATTTTTTCCCCGCCAGAAGGCCAGCGTAGCTTCCTCATTTTGCACGAAATTGGCCTTGCTACCCACCGCTTTGAACATAATTAACCTCTTATAATAAATATTCCCGCCCTTCGAGGACGGGAATTTACCCGCAATACCACCCCGTTTTCCGCATGCGGCGGACACTCCTGGGGCACCATCATGCCCCGCCAGTGCTAACGGCTGGCATCCGGCCCGGCCTACTTATCCGCCACAGGCGGGTTTGGGCTGGCAGCTCGGGAGGGATTTTCAGAAAGGGCGACAGGTCTGCTCGCACCGTACCAGACTCGCTTGCTGAGCGCAACTCTTCTTACTCTTCTCCGTCAAGGCTTTTGGGTTGGCGATTAAGTTGGAGCTATTATAGCACTTACCCGTGTTTAGGCAATACCACTACTTTACGGGCATCACCAAAACCCACGCTCTCGGTGGTGACGTAGGGGTGGTCGGATAACGCCAGATGAATGATACGGCGTTCATAGGCTGGCATGGGTTCTAGGGAGAATGATTTGTCGTTGACTTCAACTTGCTCCGCCACGTACTGGGCCAGGGTGCGCAAAGACTCGTAACGACGCTTCTTATAGCCGTTAACGTCCAGCACCAGCGGGGAGGCAAGACCTGTTTGACGTGTTACTATCAAGCGTGTGATATACTGCAGGCAGGCTAGGGTCTGTCCGCGCCTCCCGATGAGGATCCCCAAGTCCTCACCCGCTATATCCAGGACAACAGGCGTCTCGGATTTTTCTTCATCGTCCACCACGAGATTCTCGTATTGGCAGGAAACGCTGGCATCCAGCCCCATGTGGGAAAGTATTGTCTCCAGGCTTTCCTGGGCACAGGCAACCACCTGCTCTCCCGGAGGAATTCTGTTGGCCGTTTCGCTAACTCGGATGCGGGCGGCTTCCGCCCCTATGCCCAACAGTCCAGACTTGCCTTCGCTTATAACTTCTATATCTACCTGGTCAAGCCTCAAGTCCATCTGTTCCAGAGCCCGGCTGGTAGCTTCTTCTACTGTCCTGGCGCTTATCTCAAGCTCTTTCATCTTGTTTCCTTTGGCGGTCACCGTACGAGCACACATCCGCGGATTGACGCGTGACGGATTATTTCTTCGTTTTTCCAAAAGTGGGGAGCGTCCGGCCTTTGCCAACTGGCAGGAAGGCCAGCATCTGCTTGGGCAACCCCCCGAGACCGCCCCACCCACTGAAGAAATACTGAATCCCGATGCGTACGGCGCTGTTAACAACCCAATATAAGGCCAGACCACTCGGGACTGAGATGGAAATAAAACCGAACATGATGGGCATCATGACCTGCATGAGTTGCGCTTGTTGCGCCTGTTTCGGATCAGTAGTGGTTTGAGTTGTCATTTTCTGTTGCAGATACATGCTCAGGCCAACCAGTATCGCCAGCAGATAATCTGGTGCGCCCAGATTGAGCCACAGGAAATGTACGTTGAGTGGCATAGCGGCAAACACAACAGGCCAGGAATAGAGTTGGCTGGATAGACCCAAGAAACTCTCGGGGGTTACTGCCATGACGCCTCGGATGCCCTGGTAGAGCGCGATCCAGATAGGCGTTTGGAGGAGCGTAGGTAACAGACAGCCGGCCGGGCTAACGCCGGACTCGCGGTAGAGTTTCATCTGCTCCTGGGCCAGCATCTTGGCATCCTTGGCGTGTTTCCTTTGTAGCTCAGCCAGCTTGGGCTGCATATCCTGCATGGCTTTGGTAGCTTTCATCTGCTTGAGCGTCAGCGGATACATGACCGCGTTGATGAACAGGGTTAACACAATGATGGATAACCCGAAACTGTTTCCCAGATAATGAGACAGTGCTATCAGCACGTTGGTCACGGGCTGGAGTATGATCAGGTTCCAAATTTGTCCGAAGTTCAATTTATAACCCTTTCTACTTCGTTACAGTCACAGTAGCAGTCACAGTAACGGTAGTGGTGACAATGGTGGTGACAACAACGGTCGTGGGCACAGTAATGGTGGACGAAGATGAAGCCACGCCTGTGAGTATTTCAGATGGGGTAGGGTTTTTTGTTACTAGATCAAGGGCATATATTCTATCAGATTGCAGCCCGTGGATGAAAACGACGCCATTGGCTGCGGAAAGCGGCGAACTTACTATAAGCTTGCTCGGATTATTGTCCTTGTCGTTGTCCCTTAAATTAACAAGGAGAAGTTGCGTTTTAGCGCCCGAAGCGTCTAATGAGTAAATTTTAGCGTCATGAGTGGCTACGATGACCTTACTATCGACAACAACAGGAGAGGATGATACTTCTGCACCTAAATCAAAAGTGGCTACCAGACTGCCGTCCTGAGTCTTAACAGCATAGACGTTTCCGTCCAAACACGTGGCATAAAGGATACCATTTGAAATAACCGGAGTAGCCCAGAACCATTCGCGCGGCTCGTTCCCGCTCTGGTTTGCTGCGGGGAACTGCCATTTGAGGCTGCCGGTGGCTTCGTCCAGGGCATAGATATGACGGTCGAATGAGGCTACGTACACAGTACCATCGTCGATTAAGGGGGTGGCGAGAACGGCGCCATGCGAATCGAACGACCATTTTTGCTTGCCGGTGGCTGCATCCACGGCATAAACCTTCTTGTCGAACGAACCCACGAAGATCATCCCGTCATCCACAGCCGGGGTGGACCATATCTTATTGCCCGTCGGGAATTTCCATATCTGAGCCAGCGTGGTGGCGTCCAGAGCGTACAGATTGCCGTTAGAGGAAGCCACGTAAACCTTTCCCTGACCGACGGCAGGTCCGCCGACAATGGGTTTGGAATCATCCTGATCCAACAGGGCATTGGAGGATTCGCTTTGCTTCGAAATACTATAGCTATAAACCTTGCCATTATAGCCCGCTACGTAAATCATATCGCCGGACACAACCGGCGTACCGTAGACTGCTACAGCAATCGAAGGCGCAGAACAACTTAAGAAACCACCAGAACTGGCTATTCCTTCAACTGCGGCCGTCCAATTAGGTTCTTTTGTAAAATCAGCCAATGCCAAGGCAACAAGTTGCCCTTGGCTGGACACAGTGTAAACGCTGTCACCCGATACGGTGACGCCAGCCCAACCCGCCGCCGGAGCAGTGGATCCAAAGCATCCGGTAAGAGTACTAAGAATCGCTAACAAGCTGAGCGCCAATACGAGGATGGTAACAAATTTCTTTTTATTCAAGCTAAATTCCCTCTACAAGACTCTTTTTAACAGGGTTTATCAGGCACAGGATCATACCCGCCCTCATGCCACGGATGGCAGCGGGCTATGCGGCGTGCTCCCATCCATACCCCCTCGATAAGCCCGAACCTGGCGATGGCTTCGTAAGTGTATTGAGAGCAGGTGGGCAGATACCGGCAGGTTGAAGGCATCACCTGTGAAAGGGTCCGCTGGTAAATCCTAATCATCCCCAGAGCAATCTTTTTTATCATTTATCACCAGCAGGCCGGCCTGTGTCAGCAGATTCAAAACCACCATCTTAAGCGCCGCGTACTCAGCTTGTGCCGCCTGCGGCCTGGCGCTAAGTATGATATCGTTCCCCGGTTTAAGATTCAACTGTCGCATTATCTCTCTCAACCGGCGCTTCACGCGATTTCGCACTACAGCCTTACCAACGCGTTTACTTACTATAAAACCATAACGCGCCCCAGGTAGATTGTTCAAGCGGCTTTTAATCCCCACTAACCCACCGCCCAACCATTTGCCCTGCCCGTGCACCCGGGCAAAATCTTCTGGTTTGTTAAGGTACTGCTCCCCCTTCATGCGTTCATCCGGTTATTATTTAAACCCGAGGACTCCAAAACAAATCCAGCAAATCCGGGGAGGAAGATAGGATTTGAGATTAAACTACAGTCAGACGCTCGCGTCCCTTAAGCCTGCGGGCTTTAAGAACATCCCTCCCACCACGGGAACTCATGCGTTTGAGAAAACCATGCTCCCGCTTGCGGGGAATTTTTTTGGGTTGATACGTCCTTTTAGGCACTTTAACTCCTTGATAAAAACCTGCCTGGTCTTTACATTTCTAATTTTAGGTCGATGCTTCTGTCTCTACAGAAGTAGCTATCGGCATGTTTTCCGTGGCCGGTTTTGCCTCGGCGGCCGTCTTGTTATCAACCGCAACGGGGTTGAGATTGAGCGGAGGTACCAGGCCCTGCTGATGAATGTGTTCCGGCACGAAAGGCAGCAGCGCCATGTGACGCGCCTGTTTGATGGCCAGCGCCAGTGCGTGCTGGTGCCGATTGCAGGTACCGGTGCGGCGGCGCGGTTCTATCTTGCCGCGGTCGGATATAAAACGCCCTAGCATGGCCGTATCCTTGTAGTCGATGACCTTGGCCCTGCTGGCGCAGAAAGGGCAGACTTTGCGCTTGGGAGCGAATTTACTACCCGTCCACTTTCCCGGAGGGCGTCTTCCCATGGGTCTGGCAGATGTCTTAGTTTCAACCACGGTATATATGTCTCCTACTCTTAAAATCTGTAGTTGGCTCTGCCCACTTAACTGAAAGGCAGATCTCCAGCTTCACTGGATTCATGTTCAGGTTCTTCCGACTTCTGTTCAGAGGCAGCGCCCGCACCCGCGCGGTCGAGGAAGATGACTTGGTTCGCGATGACTTCGGTTCGGGAATGCTTCTGCCCGTCGGTGCCATCCCAAGTCCGAGTCTGCAGCCTACCCTCGACATAAACTAGTTTACCCTTGGTAAGATACTGGTTGCACAGTTCCGCAAGTTTGCTCCAAGTTACAACTGAAAACCAATCGGTTTCCTGCTTCTTTTCACCCTCTGGCGTGTTGAACACGCGGTTGGTGGCGACGGAAAAGGAGGTGACTGGGCTGCCGTTGGGAGTGAACCGCATCTCCGGATCCTTCCCCACGTTGCCAATAAGCATCACTTTGTTCAAGCTCACCATCGGCAGGATCCTCTCTCTTTTTATTCCATGTTCTTCAGCAGATAGCGGATGATCTCCTCGGAGATATTGAGCCTGTTCTCAAGCTCCGGGCTGGATTCGCTCTTCAGCTTGAAGTGAAGCAGCAAGTAGTACCCCTCGTTGAAGTGCTTGATGGGGTAGGCTAGTTTGCGCTTACCCAGCGCTTTAACCTCAGCCACGTTACCCCCCAGACCCGTTATGAACTGGCTGACATTGGATGTGGTAATATTCAGCTTTTCTTCAGTCCACTCGGGGTTGATGACCAGCATGAGTTCATAATTCCGCTGACCATCGGCGCTGCTGGTGGCGCCGGCAGGCTTGGCTACTTTAGTTGTTTTTGTTACCACGAATTCTCCCTAAAGCAAACGAAATTTCGATTATTATACCATAACGAGAGTAAAGAGCAAATTGTTGACACGTAAGGGGCTGCTTTGCTAGACTTAAATGCTTTGAGTGGCCCCGTGGTGTAGCGGTCTAACATGCCACCCTGTCACGGTGGAGATCACGGGTTCGAATCCCGTCGGGGTCGCCAGTAAAACCTCTCAAACCATTAAAGGGCTCCTCTCTCATCTCAACCGTGCCTTTACATTATAGACACGTTTCACTAATTCAGGTAACCATTACCAAGGTACCTTTCTACATGGGGAGAGCGAGCTGGCAAGCGCGGAGGTTCTGTTTCAACGCTCAACTCTTCGCGGCATTCACTCGGGTTGGCGGTGAACCTCAGGCCGAGTTGTTCGAGAAGTTGTTTACGTCTGGGTGACACCGTAGCCTGTACTATATTTCTCATCTTTGCTTCATAAAAACCGACTTTTAAAAAACCTCTATCCTACGGCGTATGACAGGATGCCGTAGCCAGAGTGTTATATTAGTCCCCGGCAGCCACACGATGGCCTGATCACCAGCAAGTTCTTGGCTACCGGCAATTTATTCTTGGAGTCAGTGGTCATCTTGAATTTCCGTTTCTGTTTACAGCGTAGCCCCAGCTTCTTCCTAATCCGCTTAATCCGGCAAATACCCACCTAGACGTCATGCTGCCCAAGATCATGCTGTAAGCGCTCCGACCATAAGTCTGCCGGGTGCGCTTATGGGCCGCAAAAGCCGCTGTCCACCTAGACGGCGGCTTTGTTCTTCGTTGCAACTACCGGTCAGGCTACTTTGACAAGCTAACAGTCTTTTCTTTGGATGCAGATGTATTATTGCTCGCTAGAACAGCCAACCTCACCGGTTGCACCTTGCGATAGACCTCGCTATACGACTTGCGGTTGTCATCCACCATAAGCAGGTCGTTTTCAACCGAGATACCGAATAGCCTCTCGTTCTCCTCCAGATACGGCAGTATCAGCTCCCAGTCAGCCTGAGTAAGTGCCACGATTTCCCCGCCGTTTAGCTGCTCGTCAACTACTTTGCCGTGAGGGTCGCGCACATATATAGCTCCGCCTGAGGCCAGCGAAAAAAGATTGGAGCCGGGATAAGGGGTATTTAATTCCTTGACTTGCCCGCTTTTTTCGTCGAATTCCATCCCGTTGAGGATGACGAATCCCCCGCCGGTAAGGGGATCGCCCGCCATGAAAGATTCCGCCAGGAAGTCCAGGCAGGTACCATTAATAACCACCTTGGGGCGGCCCACAGCGTTAATAAGAGGGCGTCCAGCGGCATTGCCCATGGTGTACACCTCACCGCCTTTTGCTCCATACATGAACGTCTGCCCCACATCGCCGTAAACCACCAGCTTGCCGCGCTTCATTATCTGCCCCAACTGGTCCTGTGCATTGCCGTGTACCCTTATCTCCATTCCATCTATGCCCGAAGCCAGATAATCACCTGAGCTGTCATAGACGTCTATGCGCACGCCTTCAGTTTCCTTCCCCAGCCCGCAACCAGTGAAACGCTGGCCGCGATAGTTGTAACTAATAAAGCTGCGCCAGCCCTTCTGGAAAGCGGAGACTATGTAACGCGCATCGCAATCCTCACCCTCCGGCGGGAAATCCCGCGCATCGATAACCAGCACTTTTTCATTTCCACAGGGCGCTCTGAGCTTGTCACGGCTGGCCCAGTCCAGACGACGGTACTGTCCGGCGGAGTTCACACTGAAGTCAGGCACCGCATCGAATGAACAGTGCAAGGCATCGCGTATTATCTGCAGGACAGAGCTGCGCTTTTTATCTCCGGTGGGGTATCTGCGGTCGTTCAAATAGGTGAGTATCTCAATGGCCGCCTCTCTGGCCTTGCCGCTTTCCTGCCCTAACGTAGTCAACTCATGACACATGAAAATGAGAGAAGCGTAGTTCCATTTATCCACGCTGTCCACAAAATAGCGCAAGAGATCGCTATTATCTGTCACCGCCAACGCGCCGCGGACCGCCTGGGATATAGCCTGGCGGCTTACTGGCGCTTCATAGTCAGCCGGGGCTTTAAAAGGGTGCTGGCAGGGAGTAACAGCGATACTCTCGCCGAATTTATTGGTGCAGGAGAGCAATTTGGTACCATCGCCATTGCCTGAGTCCCGCACAGTGAACACGAAAGCCCCGCCGTCAGTGGCGCTACCGCCGCGCGCATTCCAGTACTTGTCGGCAATAGGCCTGAAACGGCGGTCCTCTCGTGAAAGGCTTTCCAGCGCGGCATCGATGGCCTGCTTTTCCGAGCAGATTAGGCCTATCTGGACTTCGCCCTCCTGGAGCGCGAATACCTGCGGTCTGAGCATAGAGGTATCGGTAATGCCTATAAGTTGATGGTAATGCTCATACGGATTGTTGCGGGCAATGATAAAGAACCACGGCCCGTCCGGCGAGGCTGGCAGGTGGGTCGATTGGATATATTTGTATACACGCTGTTTTTCCGGCAGCAACTGGTCGAAATCATACTCCGAGGTGGGCGCCATGGCTTCGATAATATACTCCAGCGGATAGCCGAAACCACGGTTCCACAGGTCGAAAAGCTGTATCGAGACCTCGGTGTCGGTAAGGAACTGCGGCCGGATATTGAACTGCCTCAAATATTCGGTTATGGCGTAGTAGTTGGCAAAGTCGCCGTTATGCACCAGTGCCTCATCCATTCCGATGAATGGGTGCGCCCCACCCGGATGCCACACGCGCCCCTTGGTGGGGTAACGCTGATGGGCAATCCAGCCGTAAGCCTTGAATTCTTCAAGTTTGTAATACTGGACCACCTGCTCGGCGTAACCCACGATTTTGAGTATCATTATGTCACGTCCGTGCGACAATACAAAAGCGCGTTTTTCAACCAGCGCCGAATAATACTTCTGGTTAAGGCGGAAGGAATTCTGGGAAATAAATTCATCTTCGGCCCGGCGGATGTCCATATCGCTGAGCTTGTTATCCGCGATAAAAAGCTTCAGGACGTCAGGCTTGACGCGTACGAAATAGCGCATAACGTCAGGCGGCCGTACCTCCAAACCTTCCACCTCGCGGTAGTCCGCCACGTGAGGGACTTCGGCCGCTTTGTGAACATCCAGATGCGGTGTTATGAATTCAGCTTCTATATCAGAGCGAGCGGAGAAATCGAGAAGCGCCACCTGCAGCAGGTAGTGGCTGTCCAGCACTTCTTGCGACACTCCCAGATCAGATGCGGAGAGCCCCACCGCCGCTATGCCGCCACCTTTACCGTTGCCGCGATTATGCATCTGCAGCGAAGGCTCCATGATGTGCCTGCCACTCACCAGCACCGACGCGATAAACCCGGTGACTCCGCAACCGCCCTCTTCAGCCGCTTTTCTCTCGCCGGAATTAACGTAAGGTAACGCTCCCCGCGAGATAATAAGTCTATCTATTATGGAATTATTGTCTTGAGGCATGGCTTTCCCTAAATGACCAGCTTATTCATGGGTGCCTCGGGGTAAGCCGCCCTCTCGGCTTCGTCCAAATAATCCATGTTGACCAGGAGGTCGCTCCGGCCCACAAGCTCTTTCATGCTGCCAAGCCCGTACTGGCGCAACAACTGGCACCATTGTTTGCGCCAAGCCAGATACATATTCACGATGCGCTGTTCAGCATATTCTTCGGTTATCATGTGCCCCAGTTCAGTGTCGGTTGAGGCGATGCCGCGGGCGCAGCCCCGTCCGCTCTCGCACTTGCCGCAGCGGATACAGTCCAGCGCCACCAAGTCAGCCGTGCCGATAACCACACCGTCAGCCCCCAGCGCGATAGCCTTGGCCACATCCATGGCGTTCCTCATGCCGCCACTGGCGATAAGGCATACCTGATCGCGGATGCCTTCGTCCTTGAGAAAGCGCTGGATGCGCGGGATGGCGTATTCGATGGGCATGGCAATATTCTTCTTGGCAATGTCGGGTGCCGCGCCGGTCCCGCCGTAGCTGCCGTCGAAATGTATGATATGCGCTCCAGCGTAATAGCTGCCCACAGCTACCATATCCACGTCGCTGGGCGTGGATACCTTGACGGAGATGAGGGCGCGCGGGTTGATCTCCTTTATCCAATCCAAATGTTTTTTATGGTCTTCCACCGAATATACGCTATGGAAAGGAAACGGTGAAAAGAGCGAACTACCCACCACCGTCTCGCGCATAGCGGCTACTTCAGGCGTGACCTTATCACCCAGCAGGTGGCCGCCCAGACCGGGCTTGGCACCTTGGGCATATTTAAATTCAACGACCGGTGCGTGCTGGATGGTCTCCTCGCGCACACCGAATAACCCGGTGGCCACCTGGGTAATCACATGTTCGGCATACGGCAAAAACTCAGGCGGATATCCACCCTCGCCGGTGCAGGTCATGGTGTTCAGGCGTTTGGCTGCCCGCGCCCGACCCACTATCACGGACAGCGCCGTCGAACCGAAAGACATGCCACCGCCGTAGCAGGGCAATGATAGCACCTTATTCGGACGGCCGTCGCCGCGTCGGTTGAGATTCAGGCTGGTATCGATGTCTTCGTCGCTGATATCGAGATAATCAGCCGGATTAGGTATGCGGAAGCGCATCTTATCGAAGCCGCCCCCGGAAGAACCCAGTGAATACTCCAGTTCCACATCGGGAATCTCTCCTGTCTCGGCCATATGCCAGTGCCCGATAATCATCTCCGGTGTCCAGCGGTAGTCTCCCATGGTCTCCAGAGTCGGGTTGAGGCTAACGCTGAGCGCCTGGTTGGGACAGCGATTCACACAGCAAAAATCGCTTCCTTCGCACGCGGTGCCGATGCAGCGCTCCAAGCGCGGCGGAAGGGGTTTGGAATACCCCTCCGGCTTGATATGCACTCCGTAAGGACAGAGCTCGGCGCACAGGCCGCAGCCGGTGCAGCGCGAGTTGCGTTTCACGATATACTTGCCGATAGGGTTGCGGAAGCGCGAAGGAGTGATGACGGCTTCAGGCAGGGTGTTTTTAGTTTTGATCGTATTCATATTGTTACTCGCAGGATACTTTTCTCTGGCCAAATATAGGCGCGAAGCTCTCTCTTTCGAGGTCCTCCAGGAATAGGGCGCGTCCCACCTCGCCGCGCAGGCGGCGCACCTCGCGTATGCCGCAGGCGCCCATGACCTCGAGAAGTTGGTTGTGCCATGCGCCAATCAGGTTGACGATGCGCTGACTGCCCCAGTTGACGTCGATTTCCCCGATGACGATCGGGCATGACTCTCCGCGCTTGCAACGCCCGCATAGGCGGCACTCCAGCGCGATGAGCATGGGAATATCCACCACCACCCCATCAGCCCCACAGATGATGGCCTTGGCCATGTGCTCGGCCATGGCGATGCCGCCAGAAAAAAGCAGGTTGACCGTAGGGCGCATCCTAGCTTCCACAAGCTTGCGGTGTATCTCGCGTATCATATCTCGGAGAGTGCGGTTTGAGGAGCCTATTTCGCGCCCGTTGTCATCCGCGTAAAAATGCAGCACGTCCGCGCCGGCGCCGGTCAGTTCGAAAGCGCGAAAGGCAACCGTTGAGTCGAGCGGCAGGCCTACACCGATGAGCAGCCCCGGTTTGAATCCGCGCAGCACCGCAAACTCACGCTCGATTCCAGGGGAATCGGCCAGCTCAACCATTTTACTCCGGCAGATTATGTCAATATATTTTTTGTAATTGTTTGCTTCCAACCTGGGAACCATAGTGCCGTCGAACCCGGCAAAGGCAGAGGAATAGCTCCCTGCATCGATGAGCATCATGGTATGTAGCTTTTGCGCCGCCCCAGCCATAGCTAACAGCTCTTTTTCGCTCAGCACGCCGAAGGCAGGCGGCTGGAGCAGCACAGGAAGCGGGATTTCCACGATTTCGGGTAGTGATTCGGGTAAATTCCCTTTTTCGTCAAAGGTGAGCCGCATCGGCTTGCGTGAAAGCTCAATGGAGGTGCCGATGTACTCGCGCCCATGTATGCCGTCGCGCGTAGGGCGCACGATTTCGGACATATCGGTCCACATGGCATCGAAACCCGCACCGCTGAACAGCCCGCGGTAACCCGCTCCCGAAACCGGGATGCGCCCGGTGTGGGCCTGGAACCAGGTCTGGTTAATGATCTCGGGCTGCCAGTACTCGTCGCCCATGAGCGTGTATTCCGGATTGATGACGCGTGAAAAAATACCCTTGGTGCATTCCTGTACACAGCGGAAACAACTCTGGCATATATAGAGGAACTCCGGTTCATCCATGGTGATAACATGCTGGTAGCTGTCCTTGAAAACATTGTAGACGCACTTCTTCTTAACGCATTGGCGGCAGCTTCCGGCGCAGTCTTCGCGGAACTCCACCGTCGCAAACTTGCCCACTGCCGGAAAACGCGGCGGTGAGTCTTTCGTTTCAATGTGATATTTCTTAGGCATCGCACTACTACCTTTATTTCTGGGAGCGCGGCAGCAGACCGGCGGCCCTTACCAGTTCGGGCACCCGTTCTTCGGCTTCGATAGCCATGATGTGTATGCCGCGCACGCCGGGGATGATACGCAGTTCGGCGATGGTCTCAAGGGCTATTTTCTGACCTTCTTCGACGGCGGCGGATCCCGTTACTCCCGACATGCGTTTAATGACCGACTCGGGCATGTCCATACCGGCGACTTTAGTCGCCATGAACTGCGCCATCTTGGCTGATTTGAGCGGTGTAATGCCCGCCATGATATATACCTTTTCGGTTAGACCCTCTTCGCACGCCATGCGCATCCATTCCTTGAAGCGCGGCAGGTTAAACACACATTGCGTCTGGATGAAATCGGCGCCTGCCGCTATCTTCTTGGCTAGCCGCACCACGCGGTAGGCCAGCGGATCAGCGAAGGGATTCTCGGCTGCTCCGATAAACATTTTGGGGGCATCATTCAGAGTAAAGCCACTCATGTCCTCGCCCTCGTCACGCATTGTACGCACGGCGTGCAGCAGGTTGACCGAGTCAATATCGAACACGTTCATAGCTTCCGGCTGGCTGCCCAGACTCTGGTGATCGCCAGAAAGGCACAGCAGATTGCGTATCCCAAGGGAATATGCCCCCATGATATCTGACTGTAAAGCGATGCGGTTGCGGTCGCGCGTGACCATCTGCATCACAGGTTCAACGCCCAGCTCTAACAGGTGCAAACAGGCAGCCAGGCTGCTCATGCGGACAACTGCTGTCTGATTATCAGTGACATTCACCGCGTCCACGCAACCTTTTAGCAGCTCTCCCTTCTTATATATTACGTTGGCATTCGCGCCCCGGGGCGGTCCGCATTCCGCAGTTACCGCAAAGCCGCCGCCGGTGAGAACGCTCTTAAGTCTGCTCTGTACGTCGCTCTTCATATGACGTGATCCTCTCGTATTAAGTGGCGAGGCCCCCCGGACAGACTGGGACGCCAGTCCTTGGCCGGGATATAGCGCTTCAAATCTTCAAGTTGCCCCAGGGCCGTCATGTGATCGATAATAAGCTGCCAAGCGCAGTCCGTATCGGGGCTTATCTCGCACTTGCCGTTTTTCGACCCGCCGCAAGGTCCGTTCATTAACCTCTTGGAACAGCGTGTCACCGGGCAAATGCCCCCGAAGGTATCCAGCTCGCAATCGCCGCAGCCTGAGCACTCCTCGGTAAACAGACCGGGCTTCTCCAGAACGCCCATAAAGGTGGTATTGACGCCTGGCAAGATGACCGCTTTGCCAAAGCGTCGCGCCATGGCTTGAACACCCGCTCCGCAGGCTAAAGAGAGCACAGCTTGGTTACGACCCACAGCCTGCGCGGCCTCCTGTATAAAGGCATCCTCGCACTGCCGCTCCACGGTCAGCTCCTCGGTCTTGATGGACTTACCCTCCTGGCCAAAAGCCAAACGCAGGACCGCACCGAGGGTGGCCGCTTCGTCCTCGCCGCCGGCAAAGCACGTCTTAACACAGGTGCCACACCCCAGGATGAGCACCTTCGGATAAGGCCGCAGCATCTCCTTTATTTCGGCGATGGGTTTCTGTTTGGCTACTATCATATACTGCCTCCATTGTAGCTAAATCTGTGTCCGAAGGCTGTAACCCTGGTCTCTATTTAGCCTTGGCCGCCCCTTTATCCACCGGATTGGGGCCCAGCCCGGCCAAGTCTTTCAGCAGAAGCGTTATGACAGCGTCCGTTTCATCGCCGCTGGCGTAAATAAGTCTCTTGCCACCCAGCCCTATCTCGTCTAGCAATTTCTGTACCCAGGCTACGCGTTTGGCTGCCCGAACATTGCCGTCGATACGTTTACATTTGCCGGAAGGGCAGCCAATTACCATTACCCCATCTGCTCCACATTCGAAGGCTTTCAAAATGAAAACATCTTTGATCATGGACGAGCAGGGCATTTTAACGCTTTGTGCACAAGCAGCCGTTTCCGCCTCGGGAGGTGAAAAAACGCCTTGGTCGAAGGCGTTTACACAGTAGAATATGTGTATCTTCGGTTTGAATTTACTAATCATATTTCACAATATTGAACGCCCCGCCATTTACTACCTTTCCATGATAGTATAACGGCAATAATTCCGGAAAATTGAACCTGAGTAGACTGCCAAGTTATCAGGATACGGTATAGGGTGGCCGAAAATGAATTTACTATACAACAGCCTCAATTGGCTTGTCAAACAAGTCTGGAAGTGCGTAGAGAAATAAAAACATACCTAAAGAGAAATATGCAATTGTTGAAAACTTGTTACCTTATAAACATAGCCGTTATCAGTAGAAGGCGGAATAGGAAAGACCCTGTACCACCTACTCGATAGGACAATAAAAAAAAGAGAGAGCGATGATTGGCTGCCCTCTCTTTCAAATCGGAACAAAGGAAAACTAGCGAATGAGCGCGGTCAGACCGGCGCTCAGAGCCACAGCCGCGATAACCGCGGCAACAAAGACCAATACGATAATCATGGTGAGTTCGCGTGAACCGAGAATTCTCTTGATCAGTTGCCTCAGATTTTCTTCATTGCGCAGAGCCTCTTCGGCTTTTTCCTGGGCTTCCTTGGCGGCGCGCTCAGCGGCGGCCAGAGCGCGTGCGCTGGCTTCTTCAGCCCGGCGAGCGGCATCTTCTGCCGCTCTCTTGGCTTCGGCTGCTCTGGCGGCAGCTCCCTCACCCACACTGCGGGCGGAGTTGGCCGCGTCTTTGGCTTCGCGGGCAACAGCT
>Ga0208495_1000318_pt1 | contig 18725 bp, 16 predicted proteins | sample CryBogmetaGMA14M_FD_184551 | JGI IMG/M metagenome (GOLD analysis project Ga0208495, IMG submission 184551) | Freshwater microbial communities from Crystal Bog, Wisconsin, USA - MA14M (SPAdes) | ecosystem: Environmental > Aquatic > Freshwater > Lake | place: Crystal Bog, Wisconsin, USA...
TCAGGATCCTGAGCGTAAATCAGGATCTGCGCGTTTCCATGAAAGCCGGCGTTAAGAGTTCCCCGCAACGTTCCCAGAACCGCCGTGGCTTGCCCCGCAACCGCTCCATTGATCGTAATTTGTTGCGTACCCGACCCGACTACGTTTGCTGGTGCGAGACCTATACTTGTCAGAAAAGAAGCATTCATGTCGACATCAATACGGCTCCAAGCATCCGGGGTGCTTGGATTCGGATTCGTCAGCAAAGTAATGGTAGTAACCGCTCCTACATCCAGGTTGATGACTGACAAACCGCCGTTGAGGTTTACAATAGAGGTTCCCTGGTTGACCGGTGCTATGGTTCCCTTGGTAATAACAACGTCCCCAGGATACAGTTCAAACGGGAGATCCGTGGACTGTTCAGTGTCAACGACCGTGTGCATCTGTGTGCCGGGGTTCGTGGAATATTCGAGAGTCCAGTCGTTCCCCGGGCCGCTGCCCGTCTTGTTAACGCTGGCAAAAACGTCGGTATGACTATAGACGGATATGACCTCCACGAGTCCCTGCCCGTAAACATCTCCAGCCAGGGAGCATCCGTACAATTGAATCTGCCCGTGCTCGGCAAAATTTCTGCCCAGCATTTCTATTTGTGGTCGGTATGCCTGGACATTGGCCAAGTCAATCCGGTCTGTCCCGATCACAAGAACACCCTTTTCCGAGTGTGCCAGTAAAGCAAGTGAGCCGATCTTTCGGCCTTGACTGTCCTGCAGGTCGGTAAGTTTCCGATTGACGGTTTCCAGGTTGTCTTCATGGCCGTTATAAACGATAAGGTGGGCATCTTCCGAGACGGCTCTCTTTATTCCTTCCAGGCCGGATATTGAATCGGAAACCAGTACAACGTCGAGGTCCTTCTTGTGCGAGTTTGTCTCGGCCACCAAGCCGGAGCCTGGAAGCCCACCCAGTGGACCATGTTCTGCACGAACAGCATCTATGGCTAAATTCTGTCTGTAATCGATATGTTGAATGGAGTCATCGTGAAGCGTGGGATCAAATGAAGCATCCAGGACGATGCGCCTCTCCAGCTCCTGAAGGAATAACGCAGGCTTGTAAACCTTGAATCGTTTTTTTCTAAAAAATATCATTACTGTTATTAGAATATTTTCAACAACAAAAAGTATTCATCAATATTATAATAAAGTTACAGAAATTATTCAAGTTAATTATTGATATTCTGTTAAATAAGTTGATTTATAATGATATTTTTTGATAAATTTGAGTTCTGGTAATCCTTTTCCCCAGGGCTATGGACATGAATTCGCCTTTGGCTTAAATTAATTTTGTGGACACAAGAAACCTATTCCAATCTGGAGGTTAGTCATGTGTACGGACGGAATCAGCCATCGGGTAATGAGCGATGCAACAATCCAGGAGATGATGTCGAACCCGATAATGGATCTGGTTCACAAGCAGGTGGTCATGATCTTATATTCGCTTGAAGCTGACAAGCGTCTTCAGGAATACAAACAGTGGCTCCCCATTTATCTTTCACAGGATTGGACCAAATGTTCGGCTATCATTGGGACAATAGAGCGAGCGGGGCTGTTGAAGCGGAGTGGAGATAGTATCGCATTAATCCATAAGATAGAGGCCGATGATTCTGACGTAGCCTGTGCGTGTCATTCATAAGACCACCAATGCTCAAAAAACAGCTTTTGGGATTGCCTGTACCTTGTCGTGATCGGTTCCGGCAGAGCCTTATTGTATCGAACCACGGAAGTTCAGCTACTTGGTCTTGATAAAAAGCGCTGAATTTTATTGACATATTTTGTCCTCATTTGCCCGTGGGCATTGTTGAATACGAGGAGGCCCGAAATTAGGAAAAGACCCTGGATAGTCAATATCGTGCTCTTCGTCGTCACTGCTTTTACGACGACATTGGTCGGCGCACTCTACGCAAACGACACATTTGATTCGTGGATTTTATTTTTCTTGCGCGGTTGGGTCTTCTCTGTGCCGCTCATGTCTGTCCTCGTAGTGCACGAGATGGGGCACTATTTGACTGCGAGGCGTCGATTGCTGGATGTTACCCCTCCGTATTTTATCCCTGCCATACCTCCTCTGGGTACATTTGGAGCGTTTATCAAAATTCGTTCACCGATCCCCGACAAGAAAGTACTCATCGAAGTAGGGGCGTGGGGACCTATTGCAGGGGCGATAGTGGCAATACCCCTCCTCATGGTCGGCCTTTTTCTATCCGAAATCAGGCCTGCTACAGGGACTTCGGAAGGATTTGCCCTGGGCTCTTCCATCATACTTGAACTGCTTTGTCTCATAAGGTTCGGGCAGTTTTCCTTCAATGCAGAAATACTGCTGCATCCCACGGCCATGGCTGCCTGGTTCGGCTTGTTTGTTACTGCTATGAATCTCTTACCCATAGGACAGCTCGACGGAGGACACGTGATTTATGCACTTTTCGGTAGGAGTCGGGCCTGGTTAATAAGCCTGGTTGTACTCGGCTGCCTTATTCCCCTCGGGATTTTTTTGTGGCCGGGGTGGCTTGTATTCGGACTGCTCTCTGTTATCCTCGGTTTGAAGCATCCCCCTCCCCTGAATCCTGACGTTCCTCTGGATAGAGGCGGCCGGGTCCTGGGTTGGGCTGCAATCCTGTTGTTCATTTTGAGTTTCATACCGGTACCCATCAGTACCATTGAGTAGATCTCTATCAAAATATGCCACTTACGTGACCCGACGGGATCCGGTAATCACCGATAACTCTTGCAGGAAACGAGTTTGATGGATTACGAGGAGTACATTACAAGCATATCTTTTCGCTTCGTAAAGCCCCATTTTAGAATACCTATCCCGGAAGAGTATTATGATGACAGGTTGGCCAAGCTATTGAAGTCAGGCTCCCCTGGATGGCTGGAAAAAATAGGTGTCCAACTGGAATTTATTAACACAGCCCTCCCTGAGGGCGAGTCAGCCCTAAAGAAAAGCCTGAGAGATGTTTGCCGTATACCCAAGATGTCCACATTGGCCATCGGAGCCATGATCAATCGCGCTGTTTCCGAGCTGTCACAAGCCGAGATGTTCGTGAATGTGGGAGTTTGGCATGGTTTCACTTTCCTCTGTGGAATGGTCAATAATCCCACCAAAATTTGTGTCGGTGTGGATAATTTCTCGGAATTCGGGGCTCCGCGTGATCTTTTTCTGGCGCGGTACAACGACTATAAGGGCCCCAATCACTATTTCTATGAAATGGATTATACGGAATATTTTTCTACCGTGCATGGAGGATCCATAGGATTCTACATATATGACGGTGGGCACGACTATGAAAACCAACTCAAGGGGTTGCAGATTGCCGAACCGTTCTTCTCGGAAAACTGCATAATCTTAGTTGACGATACCAACTGGGATGCCCCTCGGAGGGCCACGCTGGATTTTATTTCCAGCAGTTCCAATAGGTATCGAATTCTCCTGGATGCGAAGACCAACTACAACTGCCATCCCACTTTGTGGAACGGAGTCTTGATTTTTCAGAGGTCTCCCGTCGCTGGGGACCGCAAGGCCTGACAAGGCTGCGGGAAGTCACTGAGATAATTTACCGACTAAGGTATCTGTCAAAATGAGAAATGGTATTCATGGGATAATCAATTTGTACGATTTCTCTTGATTCCTTGGAACTAAACGATTAAACGTGAATCATTAATTTGACGGAATCAGGAAGGAGGATGCTCATAGCCCCTTTTTCTTGGTCTGTTAAGAAGTCCGCCTGAAGGTATGTCCCCCTGGATGATTTTTGACCGGATTAAAGAGACGAGATTGCTGGAGATTAGTTCAAAGACATAGTTATACCCCCAGCTCAATTCCTGGAACGTGTCGGGCGTAACAGTGTCGTAGGTTCTCTTTTTCCTTTATAGGTATTTATCAATAATCCGCATGAATGAGTGTAATTTCACCGAATGCTCAGCGGTGAAAATTGAACAGGATGAGAGGCGGAATCCTAACTAGAAATGAATCCGAGCCATGGAGAATCTCATGCCCAAAAAGCCTCCCAGACGTGATCCAATCATAGTGTATAAGAGGGAAGAAAAAGGTCTTCAACCTTTTCTTCCAAATAGCAGGGGCTTTAGATTCGGAACACCCCCGCAGTCCCAGGATAAAGTTAAGAAACCAAAAGAGGCCAAGCCGGTTACCCCTGAGAAAATAAGTCTCTATAGCAAGAACCTTGCGGAAATAGAGGCCCTGCCCTCTCCTGAAAAGGAGATTGCAATGGCCTGTTATTACATATGTTTTCTAGTCCATGAAACAAAAACCAGCGCTGATCTGTTCCCTTTCAAACACAACGCGCTCGAGAAAATATTTAAAAGTGGCCATAGCTGTCTGACCGTCAACTATGTACGTCGTGGGGACAAGGAAATCTATCATCTGTCAGCGGAAGCTAAGAAAAATTGGGAAGAAGAAGCCGGTGGGAACAAACATCATGTGCGGATGTACCTGACTCCCAAGTGTAAAGTGGAGTATGAAGAAGGTTACTTCGATCTCTATCATTTTCATATCGTGCTCGAACCATTCAGGTTTTCTTTTTATCTCCCCATTCACCAGGCCCCATGGCTGGATAAGAGAAGACTTTCGAAGCGTCGCTTTCACTATCCCCAGACTGTTGAATATGGACTAGCCTCCGGTAAGTTGATAACCACATCGCGGAAAGCCAGCATGGTGCCGTTGGAAAAGATCAAGGAAGAGTTGAAAAAGCTGATGGATCTCGATATCGACAAGAAGAAGTGAGGTCATAGGATTTTGCCTTCATGGAAGCAGCATGTCTATCGGTCTCGCGAGGCAGTTTCGCTTTTATTCCGGTAAGGCAGGCGGCATGCCTCCCCCAGTACGAACGGGAAGACCTGACTTCGCTCCGATTGTCCTTCGGGAAACGTTGTCCAGCCGGATTACTTTTTCATGGCAAAAGGATTTATCTGCATCCACTTGTTGTCAAAGTGCATGCGTAGTGTGGTGTGAGCACGGGACGTGCATCAGAAAACACCGCATTCTCGGGAAATTATAGTTTGAAGAATTTCTGAAGTCCCTCCGCCAAAAAGCAAGAATCTACAGTCCCTATAGAATCGTTGAACGTCATATTCCATTGAATAACTGTAAGCCCCGAAAATTCGCGTGGCTTCATCGGTCGCCCGACATGCGACTTCGGATGCGAAATATTTAGCCATGGACGCCTCTTTGAGGGCCCTTTCACCTGAATCGATCATTTCGGTGGTCTTATATGTCATAAGGTGAGAGGCCCAGATCTCGGTGGCCATATTGGCTATTTTTTGCTGAATGAGTTGATAGCTTGCTATTTTTTTCCCGAATTGTGCACGCTCAAGTGTGTAGCGTTTGGAATGTTCGAACGCTGCACGTGCCAATCCCAGCGAAAGGGCTGCTGTCATTGCCCTGATAACTGAGAGTATGCGCAAGAGGTTGCTTAGACCCTGCCCCTCATTGCCCAATCGGTTCTCCAGTGGAACACGCACATCTGAGAAGGCCAGTTCAGATATTTCCGTCGCACGAGTACCAAGTTTTTGAAATTTTTTCGATACATAAAGCCCGGGGGTACCGCGCTCAATGAGAAAAAAGTTCATTCCCCTTAATTTTTTGGCCTTATCCGTCTGGCAGAGGACAGTGAAGAAATCCGCTACAGGCGCATTGGTGATCCAGGTCTTGGAACCATTGATGACCCATGATTCTCCATCCTGTATCGCGGTGGTTTTAATTCCGCCCAGGTCGGTAGCTGCATCTGCCTCTGTTAATGCAAAGGATGCAACTTTTTCACCCCTGATGGCCGGTTTTAGAAGACGCTCGTGTTGTTCTGCCGTCCCATATTGGAAAAGAAAATTCGTACCCATCAAGCACTGCATTGCGGTGAATGCAGCTACGCTCATGGAACCGCGAGCCAATTCCTCTACCATGATGCAGAATTGGGTCGTGTTTCCGCTGGCTCCTCCAACCGAACGCGGGTAACGTATGCCGTAAGCACCTGTTTTAGCTATTTTCTCGAACATCCAACGAGGGAACTTCTCCTCCTCATCCATCTCACGGGCTACTGGAATTATTTCTTCATCGGTGAACCTGGCAAAGGTCTTCCGGAGAAGTTCTTCGGGCTTAGGTTTGGGAATAGCGCTCACTATTTTCCTCACGATACGATTGGTTTACTGCTCTTTGACCGCGCGGCTGAGAGCGGGCAGTATTTCAAAAAGATCCCCCACAATAGCAAAGTCGGCTATCTCAAAGATGGGCGCGTCTGGATTCTTGTTAATGGCCACGATATACCGAGACCCTTCCATACCTGCCTTGTGCTGGACTGCTCCGGAAATACCGCACGCGAAATATACCTCGGGCCTGACACTTTGACCGGTCTGGCCCACCTGTTGTTCCTGGCCGAGAAAACCTTCTTCCACCACGACTCGTGTGCAGGCCATCTGACCTCCGACAGTCTCTGAGAATTCCCGCAAAACTGAAATTCCCCGCTCGGAACATACAGGCCTTCCACCTGCGACTATTATCTTGGCAGATGCGAGGTTAACGCCTTTTTCCTCGCGGAGAACACACTCAAGAACCTTCGTGAACTCCATACATTCGGCCATATTGATCTGATCGAAGTAAATATTGCCGGTACGCGTGGGATCAGGGTCCAGGGCTTTCATGATTCCAGGTCGAACAGTGGCCATCTGCGGCCTGGAAAATCTTGTGACGATTGTAGCCATGATGTTTCCACCAAAAGCCGGCCTCGTCTGCAAAAGGATTTTTTCTTCAGGATCTATCGACAACCTGGTGCAGTCGGCTGTTAAACCGAGCCCCATTCTGCGTGCCACGCGAGGTGCCAAGTCTCTTCCGAGATGTGTGGCTGCAATAAGTATGATGCCGGGTCTATATTTACGGATCAATTCCGAGACCACGTGGGCATAGGTGCAAGTCTGATAATAAGCCAGCGCGCTATGTTCCACCAATACGCAGCGGTCGGCTCCGTGTTGGATCAATTGTTGAGCGTTTTCTCCGAGGTCTGCACCCGCCACTGCGACTGTTACGTTTTCACCTAAGTCATCTGCAAGAGACCGGGCGCAACCCAATAGCTCAAAAGCAGATCTGTGCAACACGCCGTCGTGCTGTTCAGCGAAAACCCACACATCACGGTAAGCGCTAAAATCCGGCACTTCTCGAACAGGGATTTCACCGCTCAATGCTTCAAATTTGCAGGATTCCAAGCACGCGCCGCAAAGAGTGCAACGATCTTCAATCCACCGGGCTTTCTTATCTTCAAGTTCAAGGGCCTGGTACGGGCAGGAACGGGTACATTTCCCGCACCCGTTGCATTTGTCGATTTCGATACGGATAGCCATATCATTCTCCAAGGTGGATGTTCCTCTCCCGAAAAGCCTCTATCAGGCGGGATGCTACTGAAGTGGGAGGACCTTCGAGATACTGAGTATCTCGGGCTTCCTTGGGCGTGAATGTTCGTACGACCTGAGTGAGAGATCCCGGCAGCCCCACCATGTGGGCTTTAGCTCCAATATCCGCAGCGTTCCATATCTCCACGGGTGTACGCTCCGAGGTTGCCTGAAGGATACCTGCCACCGTTGGGTAGCGCGGTTGATTAAGCGCTGCAATACAAGTCGCCAGAAGCGGCAAAGGAGATTCTATATGTTCGCATCCCTGTTCTATGATCCGATCAGCGACGACCCTGCCTTGGTGAATTTCCAATTTAGTTACGTAGGTAAGTTGAGGGATTCCAAGGTATTCGGCAACCTGAGGGCCAATCTGGGCAGTGTCACCATCCACCGCTTGTCTTCCGGCAAGAATCAGGTCGAAATCTCCAATATGTTTGATCGCAAGGCCAAGGGTACTTGACGTGGCCCAAGTGTCCGCGCCTGAAAAAGCTCTATCCGTAAGAAGAATACCACGGTCAGCTCCCATTGCCAATGCTTCACACACGACCTCCATCGATTGCGGGGGGCCCATGGACAGGACCGTGATAGTTGCCCCAACATCGTCTTTGATCTGTAAGGCTGCTTCCAGAGCGTGGCGATCTTCCGGGTTTATTATGCTTTCAACACCTTCCCTGATGAGGTTCCCGGTTTTCGGATCAAGCCGTACCTCACTGGTGTTCGGTACCTGTTTGACCAGAACGATAATGTGCATAATAATCTCCATTGTAAATTTGACACGGCATATACAAAAATAGCTTTGGGCGTACTGACCTGTCAAGCTTAACTTGACCAGAACTACTCGTAGAAAATTTCTGGAGAATTAATTCATGACAAATCATTCATCTGAAGCGCCTTCCCACGGACAGTGGATTCGTATTGATTCGGATCTGGAACTGGAAGTACCAGATAACCCCATCATAGGATTCATCGAGGGTGACGGTGTAGGTCCTGATATCTGGGCTGCGGCTCGTCCGGTGTTCGACTCGGCTGTTAAGACCGTTTCACGTGGTGCAAGGGAAATAGACTGGTGGGAGATTCCAGCCGGTGAAAAATCCTTTCGCGACACCGAAGAATATTTACCGGCCAGCTCGCTCCAGGCCATCAATAAGGCTCTGGTCGTTATTAAGGGCCCGCTCACAACTCCCGTGGGAGGAGGATTCCGGAGTTTGAACGTGATATTGCGAAAAGAGCTTGACCTGTACGCGTGCATCCGTCCCGTCAGGCACGTACCGGGAACGCCATCTCCGGTAGTTCGACCAGAGCAAGTAGATATGGTCATATTTCGGGAGAACACCGAAGACGTGTATGCAGGTATCGAGTGGAAGTCCGGCAGTAATGATGCTGCTAGAGTGATAAGATTTCTTAGAGAAGAAATGGGAGTAACAGTCGATCCCTTTTCAGGGATCGGGATTAAGCCGATGAGCCCTGGCGCCACAAAAAGGCTTGTCCGTCGTTCGATCCGATTTGCTGTTGAAAATGGGAAAAAGAAAGTCACCATGGTGCACAAAGGGAACATAATGAAGTTCACTGAAGGGGCATTCCGGGACTGGGGATACGAACTGGCAAGGGAAGAATTCCCCGACGCGGTTATATCTGAGGAGCATCTGTGGACACATCATGGGGGGGTGATTCCAGACGGAAAGATCCTGCTTAATGATAGGATTGCGGACGCTATGTTCCAGCAGGTTCTGCTAAGGCCCAGTGAATATGAAGTCCTGGCAATGCCGAATCTCAATGGAGACTACATATCGGACGCACTGGCGGCACAGGTGGGCGGCTTAGGCATGGCTCCCGGAGCAAATGTCGGGGACCGATGCGCGGTTTTCGAGGCCACGCACGGAAGCGCTCCAAAATATGCCGGACTTGACAAGGTTAACCCTTCGTCAATGCTCCTTTCAGGCGCGATGATGCTGAGGCATATGGGGTGGAACGATGCTGCGGACTTGATAGTTTCTGCTGTGTCCTCTACCATTCAGTCCGGGACTGTAACGTACGATCTTGCCCGGCTTATGCCTGGGGCGCGAGAAGTTTCCTGCTCAGGTTTCGCAAGGGCAGTAATAGAACGCATGAACTTGATATTAACCTATTGATACATAAAGGTGACTCATGATCATCACTCGAACCCCTCTCCGTGTAAGCTTTTGTGGTGGAGGGACTGATTTGCCTTCCTATTATCAGAAGGAACAAGGAGAAGTGGTAAGCTCTGCCCTGGACAAATATGTTTACATCACGATCAATCGCCTGAGCCCCTACTTTGAGAATCGCATCCTTTTGAAATATTCTCAGTCAGAACTGGTTAATTCTGTGGAGGAAATTCATCATCCGATAATACGCGAGGCCATGAAGTTGACAGGGGTCGTGGACAGCGTGGAAATTGCATCCATGGCGGACATACCGGCAGGGACAGGTCTTGGGTCTTCCAGCACTTATGCGGTAGGCCTTCTGCATGCCTTGCATGCATTCAAGGGCGAATATGTTTCGGGTCGACAGCTCGCCCATGAGGCATGCCAAATAGAGATAGAAAGACTTGGAGACCCTATCGGGAAGCAGGACCAGTATATCGCGGCGTATGGAGGCATGTGCCGCATTCGATTTAACCCTGACGAGTCTGTTTTCGTAGATCCGGTTATCTGCTCCCCTCACACACGGAAAGCTCTTCAGGACAACTTGCTGATATTTTACACGGGCATTACTCGTCGTGCAGGCGACATACTGCAAATTCAGAAAGCAACCACGGATCAAAAAATGGATGTTCTGACTCGCATGAAAGACCTCTGCGGCCAGATCCTTGAAGTACTTCAAGACGGGCGTTCTCTTCACAGATTTGGAGAAATACTCCATGAGGCCTGGTTGAATAAACGCACCCTCGTCAGAGAGATCAGCAACGATTCCATAAACGACTATTATGAAAAAGCCTTGGAGGCCGGGGCGATAGGCGGCAAGCTATTGGGCGCAGGCGGAGGAGGATTTTTGTTATTTTATGTGGAACCTCAGAATCAGTCTCGAGTCAGAAAAGCTCTCATACGACTCCAAGAGCTTCCATTCCGTTTTGAACAGCAGGGCAGCAAAGTTATTTACATATCCGATGACGTTTGAAGCAGATTTTGCTCAAATCAGTTAAGTTAATTATACCATTGACTGATCCGGCTTTATCCAGCCAAATCCTGACTTAAGCCATATCCACCCACTCAGGAATCTTTTCTCCCACAAGGAAGACTTCTATTTTTTCCGGAGATTCCAAGAATTGCTCCATCTTTTTGGAAAAATCTTTCCTCTTCTGGTTCCCCTGCCATTCGTCCCAGCGTTTTTCACTGCCCCATGTACTTATTACCTGAAATTTGGTCTTTCCGACTCATAAGGGTTTCGCCCGATATGTAGCCGTTTCGAACTGTGGCCATGGATCTCAGTTCCATGAGAAGCTTGTGCGCCTCGTTGAACTTGCCTGTCTTGAACTTTCTGGTGATTAATACCTTTACGGCCATGGGCTGCTCCCTTCTTTTTCCTGCTTCCTGCAAGGACGAACTCACGCCAATTTTAATTCATTGTATTCTTAACTCAAGGTGCAACCGGCACGAGCCGGACATAGGTGTCATAGAAGCTCACGCTGCCCCCTACAGGGTCGAGCATGCAAGTGTTTTTGAGCGCTGGATCCACCCACATCGCAGCGTTTGCGTGAATTCCGGCAGCTCTCCGTTTTTCACCCTTGATAACCGTTCCGTCAATTGTCACGTCATTTGCTCCTGTGGCCCAATGACCAAAACCCAGAACGAAGCTTGTCACCCCCGGTCTCATTGTCTGTGTAAAAACGACGTTCCCGACCATGAGTTTCTTGTTCCCTGCGCCTAGATCCCACTCACCAGAAGGATTAGTCGCGCTCACTACTTTGACCGTCTGTCCGTCCTTCAGCTTTAGGCTTTGCGCATCTGCAGGATTTACGAGAATACCATTTTCCGGCATGAGAGGATTTAACCAAGGATCAGCGATAGTTCGACTTTTGCAATGTACAATGGAACGGTGGGTAATCAGAACCAGAGGATGGTCCTTGCGAAGATCAACAGGCTCCCTGCCGTGATAATCCCTGATAGGAATGAACGACGCAATGCCTGGGTTCTTCTTTCCTGTTCCAGAATGGATCGTAGCAGCGGTCTTGTCCTGGTAGAGATTCAGAAGCGCTCCATATGGATGCGCTACTCGATCACCCTTGTAAGCTTTTGCATAGTCCTCGAATCGACCGCCTCGATTGAGCACATAAATGACTTTCGGCCATATTTTTTCGCCGGCGATTTTTTTCCACCTTTCCTCGCTGTAAACACCTTGAGGGAGAATCTTTCGCGCTTCCCGGAAGATATTGATTTCTCTCTCTTCAGCGTCTGGAAGAGCCTGGGAGCCGTCGGGTTTTTCACCAAAAGCAAGATTCGCAACCCCGCGAATGTAGAAGTCGTCCGGATGCTTGAGATCCAAACCCTGCCCGAGGGCATTGTCTCCGAAACCAGGCAGCTTAAGGAACTCCGCAGTAGCCATTATCATGGCTTCAAAGCTTATGGGTATTCTATTCCCGAATACAGAGCAATCCTCTGGGATGGGAGCCATGGCCGGTTGCCGTACCGGCTGGACCTTGTTTGCAATACTCGGGTGGCTTCCCTGGAATTCCCACCGTTCCAGATAACTCAGGTCCGGGAAAATGTAATCCGCATACATGGAAGTGGGCCCGATGAGGATGTCGCTGGTTACGAAAAGCGGAAGTTTTTCAACGTTGCACAGTATTTCTATGTTGGTCTGGCCGGCCGGCAGGGAATACGTTGGAGCGCCCATGTACATAAACAGGGCCTTTACCGGATAGGGATAGGCATCTCCGATCGATGGGATAATCTCTTCGTAAATGTCGCTGCTCAGAGGATACCAGTTCCGCTTGGCAGGATAACCCGAAAACAAGGTGGTTTTTTCATAATCGAGCCCGTGTCTGATGGAGCTGATACCGAACGAACCCATTTTCCCAGGAAAGGCCGAGAGATCGAAGAGCTTTCCTTTACCCATGGTGTCCCACGTCGCAGCCTGAATCATGCCGCCTTTGGCATCAAAATTTCCCAGCAGCATGTTGAGGGTCATCCAGGCCAGCACGTTGTAGAAACCGTTGGTGTGCTGTGCCGGGCCGCGGTGAATGTCCACTGCCGCTTGCTTGCCGTAGCTCGTCAGTTCACGCGCGACTGCTACCATGTCTGATTCTTTTACTCCAGCTATGTCGGCCCATTCCTTCAACGAATGCTCCTGGGCTATCTCGAGCAATATCTGCAATCCGCTTTTGACAACGGTCCCATTCGGAAGAGTAGTGTTAACGAACAGATCTCCATTCACCGGATTCTTGGTATCATTCGGATCAACGGAAAGAGGTTGTCCATTGACCATGACCGCCATGAACTTTTCGGTGTATTCTTTATCATCTTTAGTTTTCCGCATCTCAGGTTGAGAGATTCCAGCATCTGCAGCACGTACGAGTTTGCCCGGCTTGCCGTCTTTTATCTCCACAAGCCATGTTCCGTTGCACCAACTGGTTTCACCGGCTGCGGTAGCGGCCGCCTTGTTGGCGCATACGAGAAATTTCTCATCGTACCTCTTGTTTTCCAAAATCCACCTGATCATACCCAGCGAGAGAGCGGCATCAGTCCCTGGCTTCAAAGGCAGCCACTTCCAGGCTTTAGAGGCAGCTTTGGAGAATCGAGGATCTGCCACAGCAATTTTGGTACGCCCATTCACCAAATTCGTGGTCAGGCGGACTGTTCGATTTGGTGGACCATAATTGGCTTCAAAGAGGTTAGCACCGACGAAAAAAATGAATCGGCTGTTTTCTGTGTCAGCCTGCCAGTAGAATTTCTTCCCGTCCGTGAACTTGCCGTCAACGTATTGTTCGCTGATGGCCTTGCAGGTGAAATAGAGCGAACCCTGGCAAACAGTTGTGTGCCCGTGCGCATTTGTGGTGCCGAGTCCGTCTGCCAGCCGTTTGTACATCTCTGCACGACCTGCTTTCAGCCTACCCCAGGCAATCACTATCTGGTTATTCTTGGGGCCGAGGTCCGGATGGTTCGGATCGATGAGCTTGTCAAGATTGGCGGCGTGCTTTGTCTTGAATTCCTCCACCAGAGCCGTTTTCTTGTCTTTGTCCTTTTCGTCAAGAATCGTCTTGATGTCTGCGGCCAATGCCTTGGCAACCTTAGAATCCCTCAGAACAGCTAATTTTGAGAGCCCTTCAACTTCACGATTCTCCTCCCCAGGAACTTGGGCGAAGAGCCTTCCTCCTTCACATATCTCCTTGATTGCTTGCTCAAAAGGAATTGAGGTCCATTTGTTCTCTCCTCGCTTGCCGGCTCTTTTGAGCACCTTTCTTATTCGGTAGGGGTCATAGGCGGTTTGAAGTCCAGCCTGACCCTTGGGGCATATGGCTGCGTCCACCGGGGCAGCATCTTCCGGATGGGTGCTGTACGGCAAGTGTGGCAGCAGAGTCCAAGGGTTGTAGGGATTGCCGTCTATCTTGGTGATAATACCATTTTGATGCTTGCATGTGATTCCGCAGCCTGTGTTGCACTGAAGGCAAGCCGAATAGATTATGTTTTCAGGCTTTGAGAGTTCGTACGGCGCATCAGGCCTATCAGAGTTCATAACTGCTTTTGCTGTGGAACTCTTCGTTAACGCGGAGGCCTCCGACTCGGCAATCAGAACACTTGCTCCCAACAATGCTCCTCCAGCCAGGAAACCTCTTCGACTTGTGACTTGATCTTTCTTGCTCTTATTCATTTTCCACCTCAAAACCTGACTTAAGCACGGTGCCCTATCGCCTTATTGAGACTATGCCCCACAAAAAAAACGGTCATTCCCACAGCAAGCATGAAGCAACCCACGAAGTATTCCATGGGTGTCGGGTGGTAGTTGTATACAAGCCGCATGTCTTGAAATGCAGACGCTAATCCGGGAATCTGACCTGCAATCTGGCCCGGAACGAGGATACTCATACGAGCAGCAGCGAATCCGACTATTGAGAGAAAGCTCCCCAAAGCCCAAAGAGCTTTTGACGAACTCAGAAATAACAACAAGGGAAGGATCACACCCAACAAGACGTGAAGTATCCAAAATACCGGCCAATAATCTCCGAACAGGAGAAAGACTACATTCGGAGAATGAGTGCCCGGGTTCCAAAAGGCAATTGAGAACTCTGCAAATTCAAACATTGCGTAGACGGCTATGCCGAGTATCGTGACAATACGAAGTTTATGGAGGGACTCGTAGTGTTCCCCCAGGCTCTTTTCGTCTGCAGACTCAGAACCGACCAAGTTTTTCACAATGAGAAGGGCCGCGCCTCCAAGGGCTATGGCCGAAGTTAGGAACAATACTGAGAGAATAGGGCTGTGCCAAAAAGTGTTTGTCCTGACCGCTTCGAAGAACACGCCGCTCTGGCTGGGAAAGAGTATGGACATGAATGTTCCGAGGATCAGCAGAGGCTTCAACCACATAGACCTTTCTCTGAAACTCAACAGCCAACATACGGTCGCGACCACCAAAAAGATATTATACATCCAGGCATTAAATGCCATCATGCTCGTGAAGGTAGGAGATATAAGGATGTTGATCAGGCGATCCATACGGCCCAGATCCAGAGCTACACCCACAAAGGCCGGAACGATGGTGGCAATACTCAATATTATGGCTGTACGGAGTTCGGAAGGTTTGCTGAATCCAGACCATCCAAGGATGTAGCCCAAGGCACCTATTACAAAAGAGCCGCCTGAAATACCGACTCCAAGAAAATAAAGGCCGATCCAAAGCCCCCATGGCACATACGAGCCATAACCAGCCTGTTCATGCCCGTGCGAGAGCCTCTGGGCAATCCCGTACACGCCGACTAATAATAACGCCAACCACAAAACCCAAAGGATCTTCTGCCAGGGACGAGCTGACCTAACGCATGGTTTATCTTCCGTCAAACCTGAAGACGCAATTGTCATAGTGGTTTACCCCTTTTCTATACGATGTAGAAGCATTGAGGCTGATTTCCCCAATGAGGTATCAGGGTCTGAACGTTGTTTTTTGTGGTGAGTTCCACTACGAGACTGTCAGGGTCATTTGAATCTCCAAAGTAAGTAGCCCGACCAATGCAGGTTGTGACGCACATGGGCAACTGACCGACTTCGAGACGGTGCAAGCAAAAATGACACTTGCGAGCATTCCCAACCGGCGAGCTATGGTCCTTGCGATTCCAGTTTTTGGCGTACTCGTTGTTGGGTTGACCTTGCCACGTCATGGTGGCCCCCTCTACAGGACGATCCTTGTCTGCAGGTGCTCCGTCAGCGGCATCTGCTGAGTAGTATCGGTCGAAGTCACTGGTCCTGGCCCCGTAGGGACAGGCGTTCAAGCAGTATCTGCAACCGATGCACTTGTCGTAGTCCACGACCACAATCCCGTCAGGCCGCTTCCACGTCGCTTTAACAGGGCAAACGGGAACACAAGAAGGGTTGTTGCATTGCATGCAAGGCCTGGGCATGAAGCGGATTTGGACATTTGGATACTCCCCCAGTTCCTGTGTGGTAACCGGGCGGTACACGACACCCGGAGGCAACTTGTTCTCTGCGATACAACCGATTGTGCAGGCATAGCATCCGACACACTTTCGAATGTCAATGACCATGTTCCAATGGCGTTGCTCCACAGGTTTGGCCATAGCTTTCACCAGCTCTCGTTGCATCCGAACGACAACATCCTCATTCTCTTGGGGTTTAATATTCTTGAGAGTGCCTAAATTGCGAATGGTGTTCTCTCCGGTAGGATCCCTTGGCTCAGCCGCAAGTCGGTCCTTTACAATAGAACCCACACCTACTACCGTCCCAGCACCAACTAAGCCGCCGGCAAGGATAAACTCCCGCCGATCCATGATCTTCTTCGATTCGTTCATTGAAGCATCTCCTCATCTCCTGCTTGGGTTCACAGTACCGTTTATTCCTCATCCTAATATCAAATTAAATGTCATACTCAAGAGGCTCCAAGGTATGAGAACTTTCCCTGATTACCGATGCACGCTCAGAGTCCTGAGACCAATCCTCAGTTCTTTGGAAACTATGGATCGGTATCTCAAGTACTGAGCCTGAACAGGTTCGGACCCGTAAAATTCGTACCCGGGCCACCAGGAGAAATTATCTAATACGCCTAAGCCTTTAGCTCCGAAAAGGTTATCGTAGGGGTGCTCGGACAGGAACAGAGAACCCTGACGAATAGCTGATCCTCCCAGAATCTCCTGTTAAATCTGTAGAAGAATTCATCAGGATACCGCTGCAGATGTTTACTAGCTACCCCTTTATATACCCCTCTGATATTCCCTTTGATGTTGGCCGGCATGGTGTGAACCCAGGGGAGCAGCTTGGACGCCTCTCTGCCAGAACCGACTACCAGTATTCGTGCTCTTGTCTCATTACCCTACACCACATCCCCAATGACGGAGAATCCCAGGAACTCTGTTTCGGAGCGAAGTCAACAGGCGTTCTTCAGGTTTGTCGTCTTCTTTTCACCCGGTACCCGGGGTCAGCACTTAAATCGTCAGCAACTCCGAAATGGTGACCCTTATCAAGTTCACTCCTATTTGAGTGCATCTTACACAACTCTTCAGGACGCGACTGAAGAACTTGTTGCATCTTTTGCTCATCTCTTTTTGCATCAGGATGATCGGAAAGTGACTCGATCAGCCATGAAAGTGCCCGTGTAACCTCAAGATGAGAATTGTCTTCAGCCAAGCGGTAGTACACCCATCGTCCTTTTTTTCTCGTATTCACGAGTCGTGCATTTCTCAAAATCGACATGTGCTTGGACACTGTAGAGGGTGCTAAACCAAGAAATTCGATAATTTGACAGACGCAGAGTTCACCCTTGCGAAGGGCGAGGATTGCCCTGACCCTGTTCTCATCCGCCAATGCTTTAGCAATATTCATGAATTCGAGCATGATGACTATGTTATGAATCGCCATGTAACGAAATTATAGATATGCAATTTCCTGCAAGATCTGTCAAGTATTTTTTCGACATGTGAGGGTAGCCGTTTGAAAGAGTATTATTACCACTTACAAGCCTCTCTTGATCTGCTAAAAGAAACAGACGAGTTCAAATACGAGAATTCATGGGTGGTCCGAGAATCGGGGAATACTTCGCCTTCAGGATCTGCATGATCACGGTCAGGCGTCGGTTTCGGTTGCTCCTAATCCAAACAGTAAACGCGGCAAGTGAGGATCGCGGTTTCTTCCGATTGGGTAAGAGGTCCTTCAAGAATGAACTGGCTCCATCTCCAAAGGCATCCACTATGATGATCACCGAAGGTGATGACTATCTTCGTTGCCTATCCGGGAACGATGCCTATGCTTGGGGTGTCCCGTTTCCGGGTGGCGGCGTTTCGTTTGGCAAGGAAAACGGTGGAGTGGCTTTCCCATGTGGTCAGAGATGATGGGGACGAAAGCGCGACGGAGGCGTAAGCATTAACGTCCCTGGTTTAAACTGCTATTTCGGTTGGTGAACCCGCTCGGCCTCTGCGCGGGCCCTCCCATGCACTATTGGTGACAGGTGGATTCGAAAGAGCTGTGAATCACAATTGAACCTCGATCCTCCATCTGCACAAAAGGTGCAACGATATCACATGGGATAGCACCGACGCTGTATTTGCAGTGCCGTGCCAGGGCAAGTCATGGGAGGTTCCCGTTCCTAAAGTTTCAGGCACCAGGAACTGAAACGAGCGGCAACCTATCTTCCTGCTTATCAGGTTGCTTTGCATCGTAGTGCTCCTGGATCTTTCGGCACACCCCATCTTTTACGGTTTGCCATGAACAAAACGCGGTCGTTTTGATACGGCCCGTTTCAACGTCCTCGTAAGCAAATACCGCCGGACAGTCTCTCAAACGGGCGTCTTCCAGCCCTCCTTTGTCTTCATACGGGACCGTGATGAGAGTGAGGATGTTCTTGCATCTCGTTCTATCTGCCAAAATGCGGTCTACCTTTCGGCCACGAGCGAGATCCACCAGAGCCCTTGCCCCATTGATGAAGGCTGGTTTGTTAAATACTCGTGAAATATGGAGAGTCCTGGCCATTAACCTCACCATTTGAAATAGCGTCCATGCGTCGAAAAGGAAACGCCTCACGACTGTAGTAGAAAAGTGAGTACCGGTTCGAGCCAGGGAATGATCGAGCTTTCTCAGGCGAACGAGCAACTCAGACAGAGGAATAGAAAGGTAATGTGAAATCGGGAGGTAG
>Ga0208495_1000320_pt1 | contig 18559 bp, 17 predicted proteins | sample CryBogmetaGMA14M_FD_184551 | JGI IMG/M metagenome (GOLD analysis project Ga0208495, IMG submission 184551) | Freshwater microbial communities from Crystal Bog, Wisconsin, USA - MA14M (SPAdes) | ecosystem: Environmental > Aquatic > Freshwater > Lake | place: Crystal Bog, Wisconsin, USA...
GCCAAAAAAAACTCCAACGAAACCTGTGAGAACAGTCCTGAAACTTGAAAATCGTCGAAGACGACTTTCATTGAAACCACCTATGAACCGTTCCGGATCGGGCATCCAAAATGAAAATGTGAAAAAAATGGCATATTCCTGTCAACCACTTTTGAATCATCGATTGTTTACGGCAGACAAAATGAAAATCGCAACACAGGCTGGGGCACAACTAGAAAATGAGATAGTTGCTTATAAACTCCAGAAGAAAATAACCGCAATTTGAGGTTATTTTATTGCGTTCATGAGGTTATGACCCAGCCTGAACAATTCATTTTCATGACAAAACTCTGTTAACCCCCGTCCCGCCCGTTCCCAATCCGCTCCAATAGCATCTTCCCATGCGATCCATTCCAGTATAGTTTCCTGCACCGCTCGCACCAGCAGAAGGATAAGTCTGTCTTCTCTTTCGGTGCATATTCCGCGCCCTCAATCTCGATTCCTGTAGCTGCCCGCAGCACCGTGTTGCAGAGCGAGCACCGGCTCATCATCAGCCGCCGCTTGACAAGACCACAATCGATGAGCTGCTGTACCTGCACCATTACGTCATCAGAACCGATGAGGATGGCACGGTCTTTTCCCCGCTGGGCAAGTTCACGGTCCCCGGTGAGAAGGATACGGTGCTCCTGCTCCGCCATTTCGAGAAGCAGGGTATCCTCCTTTGCGTTCCCGGGCAGAAGCCCGTTTGCACTCACCGTGTCATAACCCATGAACCTGAGGTACCGGGTGAGGGTCCCCAGCATGCGGTCAGCGACAAACGCTGGTTCAGGAGTGTGTGACGTATCAGGTGACATGACGCACAATCTCGATTGGTTCCCCGCATTTTCCGCACTGCTGCCCGTCAAGTTCCCCGAACCGGCTCGTAAATCCCTGTCGTTCGATCAGTATCGCGCCGCATGCCGGGCAGTACGTATTCTCGTATTGGTGGTTGTACACGTTCCCAATATACGGGAACCGTAGCCCGAGCTCCTTTGCCCGCAGGTATATTTTCTCAAGGGTTGCAACGGGCGTAGCACCCCGGTCGGTCATCTTGTAGTCCGGGTGGAACCGGGAGAAGTGCATTGGTGTTGACGGGCCGAGGTGTTCGATCACCCAGCGAATCAGTGCGTCTATCTCTTCCATACGATCATTGAGTCCGGGGATCACAAGGGTTACCGTCTCAACATGCATACCCAGTTCCCGTGCAAGCGCTGCCGAGTCAAGCACCGGCTGGAGATGCGCCCCGCAGATATTTTTGTAAAAGGTTTCGGTGAACGCTTTAAGATCCACCCGGAATGCAGCGAGCATCGGAGCAAGCTCCCGCAGCGCCTCCTCAGTGATGTAGCCGTTTGTCACGTAAATGGTGCCGAGCCCGGTTGCACGGGCACGCGTGCCCATGTCGAGCGTGTACTCATGCCAGATCGTCGGTTCATTGTATGTCCACGAGATGCTTGCACTCCTGCTTCCGATCGCCCGGGCCACTCCTTCTTCAGGATGAAGCGAAAAAAGATGGGCTTCATCTAATTTTGCGCGGGAGATATGCCAGTTCTGGCAGTGCTCGCAGTGAAAGTTGCATCCAATACCACCCAGCGAATACGAGAGGGTGCCGGGAAGATAATGGTAGAGCGGCTTTTTTTCGATCGGGTCAACCGCTTCAGCGCTGACCTCTCCGTACGTCGAGGCATACAGGGTTCCCCCCTCATTTTCCCGGACGCCGCAGATCCCGTGCTTCCCCTCACCAATCTGGCAGCGGTGGCTGCACAGCGAGCACTTCACTGCGGCATTTTCAATCTTTACATACTGGCGCGCTTCGTGCATGACAGTCTCAATACAGAATGATTATAGATTCAGGCTATTTTTTACTTTCTTGTGGCTCCTGCATTTCATCATCATCAACTTCAAGCACAAACGATCCCCGGTACCTGCAGCTCTTGCAGAGATACACCTGACCCATGTATCCCCCCGCGACGGGAAAGATATCACGGCTTTTACAGACAGGACAGCACAGCATAGTCAGCAACTCTATATGACCATCCGGTACAAAAACTAGTGCAATGAAGACAGTTGTCATCTCGCTCGGCGGCTCGATCCTCATCCCCACGCTCGAAAAGAACAAAATCGAAGAATATGTTCCGGTGCTGCAGGAAATTGCCGCTCGGCACCGGCTCTTTGTCGTTGTTGGCGGTGGTGGCGAAGCGCGGCGCTACATCGAGGTTGCCCGCCGTCTTGGCATCGATGAGGGGACCTCAGACGAGATCGGTATTCTCATCACCCGGTTAAACGCAACACTTCTCGTCTCTGCACTTCGCGATATGGCATACCCGAAGGTGGCGGAAAGCCATGCAGAGGCAAAAAAGTTTGCCGAGGCGGGTAAAATTGTTGTTATGGGCGGGATCACGCCGGGGCAGACAACCGATGCAGTTGCCGCAGTACTCGCTGAACGCGTGCGGGCGGATGTTTTTATCAACGTGACCTCAGTCGACGGGATTTATTCAGCCGACCCGAAGAAAGTTAAAACCGCGACGCGCTATGCGACGCTCACCCCCACTCAACTCCTTGAGATTGTCGGCGGTACTGCACTTACCGCCGGCTCAAATACGGTGCTCGACATTGTCGCTGCCCGGGTAGTCGAGCGCAGTCACATCCCGCTTGTTGTTCTTGACGGCACAAAACCAAAGAACCTCTCCAGTGCGATCCTTACCGGGAAATTTACCGGAACCATCGTAAGCGAAAAAAAGAAAAAACCCCTGCCCCTCTGATAATTCATCGGAAAATACCTTTTTTCATTTCCGGTTTAATCTTCCTGTGAAGATCGACGGCTCATGGGCGGTTGGTATAAAAGTGCTGCACTGGCGTGCTCATGGTCGTTTTTACAACCGGACAACAGGTATTTTTAGCGCCCCGCAACAATACTGTAAGGCGCGGGGTAGTAGGGTAGCCTGGTCCATCCTAGAGCGTTTGGGACGCTTTGACGGCGGTTCGAATCCGCCCTACCCCATAGTGTTATGCAGAAAAAAACCGCTGCGGCTATCTACTCGATTCTTTTAGAAAATTATCCGGGGTTGCGCGAATCCTCGGCTACTGTCGCACGGGGTACACCATTTGAAGTGCTCATCCTCACGATCCTCTCGGCACAGACCACCGATCGTGCGGTACTTCTGGTGAAAAAACCGCTTTTTTACAAATATCCCTCTCCTGCCGCACTCGCAATAGCAAAAACTGACGATGTGGAACCGATCATTCATAGTCTCGGGTACTATCATGCAAAAGCCCAGCACATCATCACCGCCGCGCAGAAACTTATGACCGATTTTAAGGGAGTTGTCCCGGAGACGATGGACGAACTCCTTTCCCTTCCCGGAGTCGGGCGAAAGACGGCAAACATCGTGCTGTATCACGGGTACAAAAAAAATGAAGGAATTGCAGTGGACACGCACGTACGTCGCCTTGCCGAGCGGATCGGGTTTTCCGGTACAGATAACACGAGCGTGATCGAGCGCGATCTCATGGCTCTTTTCCCCAGGGACACATGGGGCGATCTGACTGACGTCCTGATCACACACGGGCGGGCGTGCTGCACCGCAAAAAAACCACGGTGTGAACAGTGCCCGATCTCCCACTACTGCCGGTATTACATGAGTTCCGCAACTGCGAAAGAACAGACTCCGTGACGCCAGCGTGTCGGATTGCTGCAGCACATGATGTGGTGGCATGTGCAGAGATCGGGTTTTTTTAGAAAATCCCCACCAGTAGAGGCTATCGGGAATTTTTCCGGGTCTGAAACCGTTTGTGGTGATCTTCTCTCTTTTCTGAAGTAAAGTACTAATACCCGATGAACATCCGCACGATCAAAAACGAAACAAACCCGATCAGCGCACTGATGGGGATTGTAAAGATCCATGCCCACATAATCGTTCGTGCAACTCCCCATTTTACCGCGCTCGCTCCCATGGTCGTACCCACACCCATGATCGATGTGCAGATAATATGGGTGGTACTCACGGGAATTCCTAAAAGTGATGCACCGATGATCGTTGATGCACCAGCTGTTTCCGCAGCAAATCCCTGCACCGGGCGAAGCCTGGTAATCTTGTAGCCCATGGTCTTGACAACACGCCAGCCCCCGGAGAGAGTACCCAATGCAATTGCCAGGTGGGCGACAAGGATCACCCAGAAAGGCATGGGCAGGTTATTCGGATCGACTGCTGCACCAAAATACCCGATAGAAAAGAGCAGCGGAAGAATGATCCCCATCGTCTTTTGCGCGTCGTTGGAGCCATGGCTGAAACTGTATGCTGCGGCAGAACAGAGCTGGAGACGTTTGAAATAACTGTCCGCAGTTGGCTTGTTTACTTTCCGGGTAAGCCAGAGAATTGCCGCCATGAGCAGAAATCCGCAGACAAGACCTATGAGGGGTGAAAGGATCATAAATGTCACAACCTCCCCGACGGTTGACCATTTGACTGCGGCAAGCCCGGCGGCGGAGATACCGGCACCGATCATTCCACCGATGAGCGCGTGGGATGACGATGTGGGAAGCCCGAAAAACCACGTGATCAGGTTCCAGCTGATGGCACCGATGAGTGCAGATAAAACGATATAGGGGATAAGTTCGGTGTTGACGAAATCCAGTTTTATGATCCTGGAGATCGTGCTTGCGACCAGAACACCGAACCCGAACGCGGCAACAAAATTAAAAAACGCCGCAAACGCGACGGCATTCCTTGGAGAAAGGACTTTTGTGGATACCACCGTTGAGATCGAGTTTGCAGAATCATGAAACCCATTCGTGAAATCAAAGATGAGTGCAATGATGATGATCGCAATGATGAGTATCAGCGGCGCCGCAAGCATAGAATTCTCCTAACCGGTACCTCGATAACCCTCACGAATGCCGGATGGCAATATCTGATAGCACGTTCGCCACATCTTCACAGTTATCGGTTGCCGTCTCGAGATGTTCGTATATATCCTTGAGTTTTATGATCGTGATGGCATTATCGATCCTGAAGAGTTCGGTCACTGCATGGGCGAGCACATCATCAGCGAGGTTCTCCAGCCGGTTCACTTCAATGCAGCGCTCCTCAACATATCGTGGGTCTTTGATCGAACGAATGCCCTTGACCGCACCTTCAATCTCTATCGTGGACATGTGGATCAGTTTTGCGAGTTCGATCATATGCGAATCGGTATTTTCAATATTATAGTAGAACATTTTCTCGACAGAACCATCGATATAGTCCAGCACTTCATCAAGGTTTGATGCCAGCCGGGAGATCTCTTCCGGATCAAGAGGGGTGATAAACGTCCGGTTCAGCTGCTGGTAAATATCATGCGTTATCTTGTCCCCTTTATGTTCGAGCAGTTCGATCGCGTGGCGTTTCTCTTTGATATTTGCAAAATTTTCGGTCAGCCCGACCAACTGGTACGCTGCCTCCCTGACGGTAGCCGCCTGCTGTTCAAAGAGATCGAAGAATATCTTGTCCTGCGGTATCAATAACTCACGAAGACCCATAACAAACCTACTGCTAATCGGTGAAGGTTCCTAAAAAATATAGCGAAATTGTGTGGGGACTATACAGCTGCCAGTGCGAAGCTTGTGAGCATGTATCCGGTCCATGACACTGCCAGAGCGAGCGGGATGGTGATCACCCATGCCGTCATCATCTCGCGCACAACCTTCCACTGCACCGCGTTCCTGCCCCGTGTGGCACCCACGCCAATGATCGCGCCATTGATCGCATGGGTGGAGGAGACAGGAATGCCCTGTTGGGTGACCATAACGAGGATGGCACTGCTCGCGGTTGCGGCACAGAATCCCTGGTAGGGACGGATCTTCGTGATGTCCTTTGCCATCTTGTCGACCACCCTCCAGCCGCCAAAACAGGTGCCAAGACCAATGGCGAGAGCAGAGGCGAGAATGACCCAGGTTGGAACATTAAACGCAGCGAGAAGACCTGAAGAGAGAAGCAGGGCGGTGATCACACCCGCTGCGTGCTGACCATCGTTCGCACCGTGGGCGGTTGCCTGTACGAGGCTTGCGAGCACATGCAGGGGCTGGAAGATATGCTTAACCCGGTTCTGGCGCGAGTGTTTGATCAGCTGTGAGACAAGGACATTGAAGAGGAATGCACCTGCCATGCCGAGAAGAGGTGAGATGAAGATGAAGAGCACGATGGCGAAAAGCCCATGAATTTGTAATATTCCGGCAATCATCAGGAATGGTATGATTATTCCCGCTCCGCATACACTTCCGATAAAGATACCAAACCGGATATCCCCTTTGAAGGCAGCACAGATAATGGCAAGTGCGACAGCTCCAATAATCGCACCAATGCACGCGTAGAAAAAAACCTGGAACACGGTGTCTGCACTGGGAAGAATAACTGCGGAAAAGCCGACTGCCCCGATACCTGCGCCCAGTAACCCGCCCACCATCGCGTGACTGCTGGAGATCGGGATCCCCAAACGCGTGGCGACAAAGACGAGGACGATCGATGCTCCCATTGCGACAACAATCGAGAGCGGGGTGAGCGCATCTGTGGTGACGATTGCCGTCCCAATCGTTAAGGCAACAGCCGTTGAAAAGAGAAATGGTCCGATCATGTTGCAGATCGCGGTGTAGAACACTGCCTTTATGGGGGTGAGTGCTTTTGTCGCCACTACCGTCGCGATTGAGTGCGAGGCATCATTGAGTCCATTGACAAAGTTCAGGGCGAGTGCAAGAATGACGCCAAACAGGATGATGGGTGCAAAGCCAGTCATTTGTGGCTCATCACAATGTCATTGAGTGCGTGCCCGACATCGTTCGTCTTCTCCATCACCCGACCAAGCCCTTCGTAGATATCCTTGAGCTTGATGATCAGCAACAGGTCTTTTGTCTTGAAGAGGTCGAGCACTGCCTTTGCCTGTAATTCGATGGAGAGGTTGTATAACCGGTTGATCTCGGTTGCATGGCTTTTTATCGCATCGGGTTTTTTTATCATCTCGAGTGCGGTAACTGCTTCAGCGATCTCTGCAGCTGACATCATGATCAGGTAGGAGAATTCTTTTAAGGTGTCATTGCTCTCGGCGAGCTCGTAGTTGCAGATCTGCTGGGTGACCCGGTCGATGCGGTCCATGACATCGTCCATGACCGGTGCAAACCGAGAGATCTCTTCGGGTTCGAGCGGCGTGATTAACGATTCGTTCAGCTGTTCGTACACGTGTCGGGTGATCTCATCGCCTTTATGTTCGAGCTGGCGCACCTTGTGGGACTTTTCCGTCCCGTCGGGTAGTTCATGGGTGATCTCGTTTAAGATGGTGGATGCGTCGACAATTCTTTCTGCCATCTCTTTAAAGAGTGAAAAAAAGATCTTGTCTTCTGGAAGGATGAGGTCGCGGATGCGCATGATTGTTCTGACAGAACGTATGCCTCCAGCCATAAATACCATGCGTTTGTACTGGAGGAGAAATTTTTAAAAAATACATAGTTAGCTGTTGTTAATACAAAAATAATCTGAGGATGTGTATTCAATAAGCTGACTTTATATAACTCCCTCTCGTACGCTCCAATGTCCTGCAAAGGGACGAGGTGAGTGATGCTTTTTATTGCATTGGCAAAATACAAAACAAAGTTGAGCAAGGAAGTTGTTGCCCAGAACCTGAAAGATATAGAGGCTGACACGAAAGGACAAGTTCGATACTTAGGCATCTACTGGACGCTCGGACGGTACGATACCGTAGTCCTCTTTGAAGCCCCGAATGAAAAAGTAGCTATGAATTTGGTCTTAAAACGGGCGGACCGGATGGAAATTGAGATTCTCGTAGCCGTGCCCGCAGAAGAAGGGAGTCCAGCGGGACCGGTCTGACCTGATTGTTGATTAAATACAGTATGATTCTCTTTTTCTCGATCCTCCTGAAACTTCCCGAAAGGTAAGGGGGTGGAAACGGGAAGTGTGTACTTACTCAATACAATTACTACCTAAAAATGGCTCATAACCTCGTAGACCGTTTCATGCCTACTGCCGATAAGCTGCTGACAGTGCAAAGATACGGGCATGAAAACAGAAAAAAGCCGTTTTCATATGAACGAAATGGACTGGGCGGGAATTGAACCCGCGGCCTCTCCCATGCCAAGGGAGCGATCTACCACTGATCTACCAGCCCGCTCTAACATTGTTATACGGCATTGGTTAAAAGAATTGGGCTGTCCTGTTCGCCCATAAACCGGCATTATCCCCCGGTGATCTCAGGAAGTGGAACCGCCACTTTTTACCGGAGATCAAAGAATAAACTAAAAACCCCCGGCATCAAATCTGATTCCATGATCATTTACATAGATGGAAAGTTTCTGCCCAAAGAACAGGCAAAAGTCTCGGTCTTCGATCACGGACTTTTGTATGGGGATGGCGTGTTCGAAGGGATTCGCGCCTACAAGGGCAGGGTTTTCCGGTTAAAAGAGCACATTGACCGTCTCTACGATTCAGCAAAGGCGATCGATCTGACTCCCCCGCTATCCAAAGAAGAGATGATTGAGGCGATCTGCGAGACCCTGCGCAGGAACAAATTAGAAGATGCCTACATCCGACCGATTGTCACCCGCGGTGTCGGAGATCTCGGGCTCGATCCCCGCAAATGCCCAAAACCTTCGGTCATCATCATCTGCGTGACATGGGGCGCAATGTATGGCGACCTCTACGAGAAGGGGCTCAAGGCAATTACGGTTTCAGTCCGGCGAAACTCAGCCGAATCGCTCCCGCCGAATATCAAGAGCCTGAACTACTTAAACAATATCCTCGCTAAAATCGAGGCGAACTACAAGGGCGGTGACGAGGCAATCTTCTTTGATACGAACGGGTACCTCTCGGAGGGTTCCGGTGACAACCTGTATGTCGTGAAGAACGGCGAGATCCTCACCCCGCACACGATCAACAATCTCCGGGGCGTCACACGGATGGTTGCGCTCGAGATCGCACGGTCGCTCGGCATCACTGTGAAGGAGCAGAACCTCGGGTACTTCGATCTCTATACGGCAGACGAGCTGATCTGTACCGGGACCGCTGCGGAAGTGGCACCGATTACGTGGGTCGATGGCAGGGTTATCGGGACGGGCAAACCGGGTCCGGTCACCCGCCAGCTGATGGAAGCGTTCAAGGCAGTGACTGAAAAGGAGGGGCATCCCATCTATAAGAAAAAATAATTTTTTTCACCCGGTTTTTACCGGTCATCTCCCGGCATTTTTCATCTTTGACACAGCCTGAAAATATATTGATAACCACGGGAAATTTGCATCGCAGTTTCCTTCTCCATAACCTATTTATGACGTGGGGTAAGATTAGTTAAAGCAACATGCGCTGCTATAGTGTAGTCCGGCCAATCATGCGGGCCTTTCACGCCCGCGACTGGGGTTCGAATCCCCATAGCAGCATCCTGACAAAAAGTTCGAATCCCCAAACGCAAGCATTTTTCATTGTCTGCTGATTCCTGTTCTGACGATTTGGTTAATATAGCATTGCAATAAACAATATCGGGTTGAGGTGTGATATGGCGGAAAGTTCTGATTGGGAAGCGATCAAGCGCAAGTATCATTACCGGTGCGTCATCTGCCGGCAGCCTGAGAAGGTGGCAGGCAAGCTCGTGCAGGTTCAAGTGGAGAATGCAGTGATTCCTCCGCAGGTATTCCCCCTGTGCCCGGAACATCATCTCAAGTACACCCAGGGATATTTCACCAACGCTGAACTGAAAAAAATCGGTATTTCACGGGATGCATACCTGGAAATTGTATCCGGGGTCAATGAAAATGCGGAGCCCGATCTCCCGAAATCAACAGCGGAAAAAGCAATCCTGGCACAACAGGATGCCATTAAAAAAGTGCAGAACGCCCAAAAAAAGAGATTCCAGCAGATCCAGTCAGATTATAAAAAAGAAATTTAATGAGCGGGACTGGATTTTAATTTCCCTATTCTCCTCTTGAGCTGCACTCCTTTGTAAAATCTCGTGCTCATCGGACACCGATGTACTGACCGGGCAGCATCCAGCCATCACAGAAAAATCGACATCACATTGTGATGCAACAAAAAAAAGATTATTGGATTATGCCGCCCCGGCACTGTCATAGAGCATACAGAGATAACGTGCCTGGAAAATGGCAATAAAGGGTGAAACAATGAGTACCAGGATCACCCCGATATACGGTATAAGTTCTAAGATAAACGTGACAATTCCCACGATGAGGCACATGATGATCAGGGCAACAATGTAGTTAGTCCAACCGATTTTACCGATATGGGAAAAGATCTCTCCGAAATTAAACGCTTCGCCAATACTGTTTGTCCGGGCAAGACGGACACAGGCAGTTGCAACAATCAGCCAGATGATGAAGGCAACGATGGCAAGAATCACCATGCCAAAGATAACGGCACCGAACATTCCCAGCAAAGCGTTGGGATTTGCCAGGTTTTGAGAGGATGCCATGACTATTGTCACTATTGCACTTCCGAAAACTACTACGCCGATAATAATAACTGGAATTGCGTAAATAATGGTTGTAACGAGAAGTTTGAATCCATCTCCAAACAATAGTCCCCAGTTATCCACTTCGGGCGCAGGCACCGCCCCCCGGTAAATCCGTAATACATACCCCATAAGGGGTAACGCGAGGATGATTGCAATAATTATCGTTACTATAATCGTGGGGATTAACATAACAGGGGCAACCATAGCTGCCAACACTCCCGCTCCTAATCCCAAAAGGATTGGAATCATGGGTAATAATGACAGAATAATAAGCACTATCCATTTTACCCAGTGTCCGACCAGTCCCTCTTTTGTATATCCAAAAGAGTCCCCAACAAGTTTATTAAAGTCCATTCAAATCACCGTAATCTGTTTCTCTGTCGTCTATGACTCTATAGCCACAAACGATTTAAATAGGTTATGACAACTTCGCAGAATATAAATTTATCGACGAATCCTGCCCAAAAAAGGAAAATACCCGGTCTTTGTCAATGCCGGACGTACCGCACGCCGGTAAAGACCATCACCACATACCTGCAGTCAGCCGCCTTGATCATTTCCTTGCCCGGATCTATCCCGCCGGGTTGGACACGTGCAATCGCACCGACATCTTCTCCAACATCAAGGTACCCGTTTCACTTCATTCCTTGTGAACATCAAACCGCACTTTGTCTGAATTGCGTTTAAAAAAAAGATTATTGCATGACTTCGAGGTCTACCTCGATTCCACCCATCGTTCCGAGTGCGAAGTTGTAAATGAATGCAATTATTGCACCACCGATGAATCCGAAAACTACGCCCATGATAATACTAACAATGAACATCCCGATGCCAGCAATCGCACCAAGTCCCAATGAACCCCCTACTGATGCTGCTGCTGCTCCACCAACCGTGGCGAGGATCAAGCCCATAATAATTCCTTCAATCAGACCAATAATTGCTCCAAACTTTGCGACACTCATTATGCCTAATTTTTTCACTAAATACGCTGTAGTTGCCATAATTTCTCCAAACTCTATTCTCTCTAATCATCGTGACGCATCTGCCACAAACGATTTAAATAGGTTATGACAACTTCGCAGAATATAAATATATCCACGAATCCTGCCCAAAAAAGGAAAATACCCGTTCTTTGTCAATGCCGGAAGTACCGCACGCCGGTAAAGACCATCGCCACATGCCTGCGGTTTGCGGCTTCGATCACGTCCTTGTCACGGATCGATCCGCCGGGCTGGACAAGTGCCGTAGCCCCGGCATCTGCTGCCACCTCAAGAGTATCCGGGAATGGCAGGAATGCATCGGAAGCAACTGCGGATCCCTTAAGGGATGCACATGCCTTTCCAATCGCGATCTTTGCCGAATCAACCCGGCTCATCTGCCCCGCCCCGATACCGAGCGTCCGTTTCCTGTCGGCAAAGATGATCGTGTTGCTCTTTGTGTGCTTGCAGACCTTCCATGCGAGCTGTAATGCCTGCATCTCGTCTGCCGTGGGATCACGATCGGTGATCACCTTCCAGTGCTCAGTGTAGGCAGGAGTCCGCTGCATAAGAATACCGCCATCGATGGTCCGGATCTCATCGGCACCTGCCCGTTCCGGCAGAACGAGCACCCGCATATTCTCCTTCTTCTTCATGACACGGAGTGCATCCGCAGAGAACGCCGGGGCAACAACCACTTCCACAAAGGTTGCGTCAATCTCTTCAGCGAGTTCTTTTGTAACCTCCCCATTTAAGGATACAACAGAACCATATGCAGAGACGGGATCAACCTCGCGGGCTGCCAGGTACGCATCAAGCAGATCGGTACCTGTAGAGACCCCGCAGGGATTGTTATGCTTCACGATAACTGCGGCGGGCTCGCGAAATTCCCGGAGAAGAGCGGTGCCAGCATTGACATCGAGATAATTGTTGTACGACATCTGCTTGCCCTGAACCGGTGTTGAACCGGCGATGCCACACGTTCCGTACACGGCTGCCTGCTGGTGCGGGTTCTCGCCGTACCGGAGCGTCCTGCCATTTCTAAACTGGAACGAGACCGTTTCGGGAAATGCAGAATCGATCTCGTACAGGTAGTTGCTGATCGCTGCATCGTATGCCGCGGTCCGGGCAAAGGCTTTTTTGGCGAGCGCCAGGTGTTCGGCAGCGGAGAACCCCTCGCCCTGGATCGCCTTAATCACTTGTGGGTAGTCCTGTGGATCAACCACAACGGCAACATCCTTATAGTTTTTTGCCGCTGCCCGGATCATTGCCGGACCCCCGACATCGATATACTCGATCAACGCATCAAGACTCATCTTCTGTGCTGACATCTTCTCGAACGGGTACAGGTTTACAACCAGCAGATCGATCCGGTTGATCCCGTACTTTGCCATCACTGCATCGTCCACATGCCGGCGACCTAATAAACCGCCGTGAACTTTCGGGTGCAGGGTCTTCACGCGCCCATCCATCATCTCGGGAAAACCGGTGTAACTGGATACTTCGGTGAATTTTACCCCGGCATCGAACAGAGCCTTTCCCGTACCACCGGAACTCATGATGTTGTACTTGTACCGGGACAACTCCTCTGCAAGCTCGACGATGCCCGTCTTATCCCAGACCGAAAAAAGAGCCCACTTCATGATTTAGTGTACGCAGAGTGAGGACAAAAAATGTATGCAACCAAAGAAGGTCTTACATTGTACAGGCAGTTTTGGATCAGTCCCGGTTATCCTTGAATAATATGCAGACCAGAGAGAGTCGTTTCCTTACAGGCTGTTTTGGATCAGTCCCGGTTATCCTTGTGTAAATAACCCGGCAGACTTTGGTATCGGTTCGCGGGCATTGGGATGCGACGTGGAATCGTTCTTTTTTATTTTGCCTTGGCTATGCCGGTATTCCGGTCTGGATCTCCGGGTATTCGCTAATATCTGCAGGAACCGGTGAAATTTCTGGTTATTGAGAGTTACAGTCGGAGCACATACTCAAAGTTTATATAGAACCATAATGCAATAGATAATGGAACATCGAATGGGATGTACTATGGAAATTGATGATATTCACGCCGAACCAGAAGGGAGACCGGATGCACCTGTGGAACCTGTGCCGGCATCATCCCCGCAGCAGAACGAGATCGATCTGCAGAAGATGCGGTACGATGATCTGAACGACCAGTTCATGCGGCTTGCAGCGGATTTCGATAATTTCAGGAAGCGAACTGCCCGCGAGCGTGAAACGATCACGCTTGTGGCAAACGAACGTTTTGCCGTGGACATTCTTGAAATTGCCGACAATCTCGAACGTGCACTCAAATCAGATGATGCGCACCTGCGTGGCGGCGTTGATCAGATCCGCCAGTTGCTTGAAGGCATTCTCGCACGGCACGGTATAACACCCATAGATGCATTAAAAAAACCCTTTGATCCCGCTCTCCACGAGGCAATCGTCCATATCCCTTCAGAAGAAGAGGCTGGCGTTGTGCTCGATGAAGTGTCACGCGGGTACCGTATGCACAAAAAAGTAATACGTTATGCAAAAGTTGCAGTATCGAAAGGAAAAAACAATCCGAATATGGAGGAGTAAAACATGGCTAAAGAGAAGGTTTTGGGTATCGATCTGGGAACGACCTTTTCCTGTATGTCTATTATGGAGGCAGGAAAGGCAATTGTGATCCCGAACGCTGAAGGGGGACGGACAACCGCATCGATCGTTGCATTCACAAAAGAAGGAGAACGACTTGTCGGGAGCCTAGCCAAAAGGCAGGCAGTAACTAATCCCCAGCGGACGATCCAGTCGATCAAGCGAAAGATGGGAACGCAGGAAAAAATAAAAATTGACGACAAGAACTATTCCCCTCAGGAAATCTCCGCAATGATCCTCCAGAAGATGAAGATCGATGCGGAAGCGTACCTTGGGGAGAAGATCACAAAAGCTGTCATCACGGTGCCCGCATATTTCAACGATGCCCAGCGGACGGCAACAAAAGATGCCGGTAAGATTGCCGGGCTTGATGTAATACGGATCATCAACGAACCGACCGCGAGCGCCCTTGCGTATGGTATCGACAAGGAGGCTGACGCTACCGTGCTCGTCTATGATTTGGGCGGCGGGACGTTCGATGTCTCGATCCTCACTCTCGGGGACGGCGTCTTCGAAGTGAAGTCAACGGCTGGCAACAACCACCTTGGCGGCGACGACTTCGACAAGCGCGTACAGGATTACCTCCTTGAAGAGTTCAAGAAGAGAGAGGGCATCGACTTAAGAAACGATCCCTACGCGATGCAGCGCCTGCGGGATGCCTCAGAGAACGCGAAGATCGAGCTCTCCCAGCTCCAGACGACAAACATCAACCTGCCGTACATCACCACCGATTCGAGCGGTCCCAAGTTCTTAAACATGGACCTCACCCGGTCAAAACTCGAACAGCTGATCGGAGACCTCGTTGAATTGACCGTTGGTCCGGTGAAGCAGGCATTGAGCGATGCCAAACTGGAGCCAAAGGACATCGACCACGTACTCCTCGTAGGGGGTTCAATCCGTGTGCCGCTGGTGCAGGAGACCGTAAAGAAGATCCTCGGGAAGGACCCCGATAAAGGTATCAACCCGGACGAATGTGTTGCACTGGGAGCAGGCATCCAGGGCGCAGTCCTGACCGGCGAGACAAAGGATATCGTGCTCCTCGATGTGACACCGCTCACGCTCGGTATCGAGACACTGGGCGGTATCGCGACGAAACTGATCGAGCGCAACACGACGATCCCAACACGGAAGAGCCAGATCTTCTCGACCGCAGCCGATGGGCAGACAAGCGTGGAGATCCATGTCATGCAGGGAGAACGCGCCCTCGCAAAGGACAACTTCACACTCGGTAAGTTCCAGCTGACCGGTATTCCCCCGGCTCCGCGGGGCATCCCACAGATCGAGGTCACGTTCGATATCGACTCAAACGGGATCATCCATGTCTCGGCAAAAGATCTGGGGTCCGGCAACTCGCAGGACATCTCGATCAAGGGCGACAAGAAGCTCTCCGAAGAGGACATCAAAAAGATGATGGACGCTGCAAAGCAGTTTGAAGCTGAGGACAAAACGAAGCGCGAGGAGATCGAGACCCGCAACCAGGCTGATACTGCCGTCTTCACAGCAGAGAAGATGTTAAAGGAGAGTGGCGATAAACTGGACGCTCCCGATAAAGAGAAAGTCGAAGAGGGTGTCGCAGCGGTGAAGAAGGCACTCGAAGCGGACAATACCGAAGAGATCAAAAAATCCATGGAGACCCTCACCGAAGCGGTCTATGCAGCGACGACGAAGATCTACCAGAAGATCCGGACTGAACAGGAGGCAAAGCAACCGGGTGGTGCAGGAAAACCCGGGTCATCCGAGCCTGAAAAGCCGCAGGATGACAATGTTGTCAATGCGGATTACAAGGTCAAAGAAGAGTGACCCTGATGGGTACAGGAGATTACTACGACACGCTCGGTGTATCCCGGAGTGTCGATGAGAAGGAAATAGTCAAGGCATACCGCAACCTCGCACGGAAGTATCACCCGGATGTCTGCAAGGAGCCGGGAGCAGAGGAGAAGTTCAAGGCTATAAATGAGGCATACGGCGTCCTCTCCGATCACGAGAAGCGTGCCCAATACGACAATATGGGGCACGAAACCTTCACGAACGCTTCAAAGGGTTCGTATACCGGAGGTGGCGGGGGTCCTGGCGGAGGAGGATTCTCCTCCGACTTCTCCGGCTTCGGGGATATCTTTGATTTCTTTGGCGGTGGGCAGCGCAGGTCAGGACCACAGCCCGGATCAGATCTCCTGATGCGCATGCAGATCACGCTTGAGGATGCAGCGAGCGGCACAGACCGGGACATCGATGTCATGCATACTGAGCAATGCACGGCATGCAGTGGATCCGGGAGCGAGACAAAGAAGATGAATGTCTGTCACCGCTGTGGCGGGAGTGGTCAGATGCGGCAGGCAACCCAATCTGTCTTTGGGCAGTTTGTGAGGATGACCCCCTGCAACCTGTGCGGCGGGAGGGGAAAGATCCCGGAGAAGCAATGTCATGAATGCCATGGCTCCGGGCACAAGAGAGTGAAAAGGAAAGTAAACGTCCACATACCTGCCGGCATTGACAGCGGTATGCGTCTCCGCATGGAAGGGTACGGGGAAGCCGGTGATTACGGGGCACCCAGTGGCGATCTCTTCATTGAAGTATATGTGCAGGCGCACAACCGGTTCGTGCGGACCGGTGACAACCTTGAAACCACGATCGAGATCAGTCCATCACAGGCAGTGATGGGTACGTCAATTGAGGTTGAGACCATTGACAAACGGCATCTCGACCTCAAAGTGCCCGCCGGTGTCCAGTACAACACTGCGCTGAAAATTTCCGGCGAAGGAATCAAGCGTCGCGGGAGACCCGGCGACCTCCTTGTCCGGGTAAAAATTATCATACCAAAAGGGATCAGCGCGGAAGAGAAGGAACTCTACGAGAAACTTGCCGAGCTGGACAGCAGGCATAGTGAAAAGGGCGGGTTCTTTTCCGGAATAATGGGCAGGAAGAAAGGGAAAAAGTGAGCGTGTTCCCCTTCTGCCGGTCCAATTTTTCAGGTGCTTCTTTTTTGGTTCTTTTCTCCGATTTTGGGAAATTAAGTCAAACAAATATGTTCTCTCGTTGTCAATGACGATCCACAATCTGTTTCCATTCACGGGTTCAGCATTGGATGAGATTTTTTAATCCATGGTTAGCGCAAAAGTCGATAGACCGCGTGCAGCGTATGGCAATCATAAGTGTGGGGCACCCGAGCGGCGGGGACGGAGTCCATAAGAGTGGTCATCAGGGGATACAGGATCTTTTTATTTTTCATTATTCAATGAATGACAAAAATTTCGGCTGAAATTGTATCTCGTATTTACCCTGTTTACAACACATAGCAGGAGGACTGCGACAAACGGAGTTCAAGGAGTCTTTTTTAGAAATTTTCAGTTATCCGAAATAGGGAGAGGAACCTGGCTCAGATTCGTCACAGTTGAGTCAGAAACGTACCCCCATTATTATTCATAACCTGACACACGTATTTCACCCTCCACTCCCAATAAAATACGGATGAAACTGCTCTTCGAACTTTCGGGCGAGAACGAGACCCTGCCGTTTGCCGAGATCGAATGTGTGGCAACCCTTCTCGACCGGCGGCTACAGGTGGCGGTGGCAGAATGTCCTGACCCTGCGACAGCGCACCGTCTCGCCATGACTCATGTCGTGCTCGAATACCTTGGCGAGTGTGAACCCGTGCTCAGCACATTTAAAAATCTGCTCAAGGAGCTCGCTATCGAAACGAATCAGCCATTCGCGGGAAGGGCAAAGAAGGTGCACGGCGGATGCAATGAACGCAATAGTGCCTCCCAGCGGGAATTTGAACGATTGATCGGCACCATGATCACGGGTCCGGTCTCGCTTTTACATCCGGTCGAAGAATACCGGGCGATACTATCCGAAGACCGGTGTTATTTTGGCAAAGTACTGTTCCGGATCGATCGTGGTGCATACGATATACGCAACCCGGGAAAACGGGAGTTTTTTCATCCGGGTGTGATGATGCCGAGAATGGCACGTACCCTCGTTAACCTTTCCTGTACAACAGCAGGTGATCTCGTGCTCGACCCGTTCTGTGGGACCGGGGGAATCTTAATCGAGGCAGAGCTGCTCGCAACCCACGCCATCGGCGGTGATTTTGATCCGTTAATGATCGACGGCAGCCACACAAACGCACCGAAAAGCACACTCATGCTATCCGATACCACCCACCTGCCGTTCAGGAACCAGAGCATCGATGCAATAGTCACCGATTTCCCGTACGGGCAATCGGTCTGCATCAAAAAAACAGATACGATGGACCAGCTCTATACGGACGCACTTGGCGAGATCTCAAGGGTGTTGAAACACGGGCACCGGGCAGTTGTGGTCACCCACAAAGACATCTCGCAGATTGCCGCCCGGCATCTCACCATCCTGCAATGCCACAAACAGCGTGTGCACAAGAGCCTGACACGCCGTATCCTTGTGCTCCT
>Ga0208495_1000321_pt1 | contig 18304 bp, 17 predicted proteins | sample CryBogmetaGMA14M_FD_184551 | JGI IMG/M metagenome (GOLD analysis project Ga0208495, IMG submission 184551) | Freshwater microbial communities from Crystal Bog, Wisconsin, USA - MA14M (SPAdes) | ecosystem: Environmental > Aquatic > Freshwater > Lake | place: Crystal Bog, Wisconsin, USA...
TGATATCAACCGCATACGCGGCGACGACGACCAGCACCACCGACAGTGCATCAACGGCTGCCCAGGACGCAGCAGCGCTTGTCACCGTCTCGGAAGTGACGATGGATCCACCAGTATTTTATCCAGGTGAAATGGGTACTATTTACGTTACGCTGAAAAATTCAGGCACCCAGTCAGTGGGATTGTCAGGTCCAGATATTATAGACAACAGAGTAAATTTGAAAAACAAAAATTCGTGGAATCAAGTGAATTATATTGGGGCGGGATCGACATTGACGTACTCGTTCCAGGTTACGATCGATCCACCGGACGGGACGTTCTTTCCGCTGTTCTCTGTCAACACGATTAGTGCAGGTTCTATCAACTATCCCTTTGTCATCAAGGTTGATTCGACAGATGTCAATGCTTTTGTATCAAAAAAGCCCGATACATTTTCCCGTTCGATAGCAGGAACCATCAACGTAACCATTGTCAATCCCCGGGCAGGAAGTGTCAGGAATATACAAATTATCCCGTCAGGTAATGGTATCGTTTCAAGCCCGACACAAAAATATATCACCACACTCGATGGACGGAGTTTTATTGAAGTTCCGTTCAGCATCACTGCAGACCAGGAATCTCCTGTCACATTCCACATCATTTACCAGAACGGGGATGTGACACATACTACCGATGTAGTCCTTCCTATCACGTTCAGCAATGATAAAACAGCCGCAGTACCGGTTGTGAATAATGTTGTCTTTACCTCAAAAGGTTCGTATAACGAAATAACCGGAGATATAACCAACACCGGGATCACGGATGCAAAAGGGCTTCTGGTGACTGTTGGATCTCCGGCGACGGGCACGGGTAAGTACCCCCAATATGCAATCGGCAGCCTTGCCGCAGATGATTCCGGGAGTTTCGATCTGACATTTACCTGCCCTGATCTTTCATCTGTTCCCCTCATAATGACGTGGAAAGATGCCAAGGGTAATACTTACAGCACTACAAAGGTGCTTGATCTCACATCCACATCGAGTTCCGGAACAAATACCGGTTCCGGAACTAGTACTGGTATCAATACAGGTACAACGGGAAGCTCTGCTACGGGAGCAGGCAGATCGTCGGGTTTCGGCGGTCCCGGTGGCTCAACCAACCTGTTCGGAGTCCGAGGAGGTGGGATCAGTTCGTTTTATCCGGTCATTGCCGGAGTTATCATACTGGTTGTCGGTATCGTACTATGGAAGAAGCGTAAATGGCTCTCGGCAAAACTGAAGAAAAAGTAGGGGGACCGGGTATGAATGAAACCCCACTTATCCGGCTTACGGATGTGTCGAAAGTATACCACTTGGAGAGTGGTGATTTCACCGCACTCAATCATATCTCGCTGGACATTAACGAAGGCGAATTTGTGGCGCTCATGGGACCTTCAGGTTCCGGCAAATCGACCATGATGAACCAGCTGGGAATTCTCGACGTTCCTACCACGGGAGAGCTGTACATAGCCGGGAAGGATGTGGCACGCATGACAAACCTAGAGCGGACACATATGCGCAGGGATACCCTCGGATATGTATTCCAGAAATTTTATCTGATTCCCCTCCTCTCGGCATACGAAAATGTGGAATATCCGCTCATCCTGAAGTACAAAAAGCGGGATACAACTGGCAAAGCGGATGCGGTTCTTAAGTCCGTCGGGTTTGACAAGGCGATGAGCGCGCATCGCCCCACCCAGCTCTCCGGCGGAGAGCAGCAGCGGGTTGCGATTGCCCGGGCATTGGTCAATGAACCGAAAATTCTTCTCTGTGATGAACCGACCGGGAACCTCGACCGGAAGACCGGTTTCCAGATTATGGATCTTCTCGTTGGGCTTCATGGCGAAGGAAAGACGGTCATTCTCGTCACGCACGATCCAAAGATTGCCGAGTATGCAAAACGGACTGTCACCCTTGAAGACGGGAGGATCGTAGAATCATGAGAGACATCTTTTTTGATCTGTCGGTCAGGAGCGTGAAATTAAATTTTTTACGTTCGCTTCTTGCCTCAATCGGCATCGTGATCGGAGTTGTCGCAATCTCGTCAATGGGAATGCTGGGGACAAACATGCAGCTTCAGGTGAAGGATCAGCTCTCTACAGGGGCAAATACCCTCGTCATAACTTCTGATGCGGTAAGAATCGGGCTCCCGGGATCAAACCCCACTGCCTCATCATCATCATCGGGAATAACAAAAACCCAACTCCTTAAGATCAAACAGTCTGCTGGCACCGGGAATACTGTTATCCCCCTTTACAGGACAAGTACCGAATTCACGCTGGGATCGGTGAACGGCAGGAGCTCGGTATATGGAATTGCACCTAATGATGTAACGAGTTTTCTTACAATAGACAACGGGACAAACCTGGAAGGGGTTAACGATGCCCTTGTCGGTTCAACCATTGCCACAAACTTTAATTTAAAACTCGGGAGCAGGATCCACATCGGAAAAGCGAACGAAACCGAATCCCGCCCGACAGTCCGGATTGTCGGAATTCTCAAGGCACGGGGTATGACATCGGACAATGTCAATGCCGATAATGCGATTATCGTATCCAGAGACTGGTATACCGCTGAATATGGGGGAGAGGATCAATACAACCAGGTAAATGTAATTGTGAAAAATATCGACACGTTAAGCGAGGTCAAGACGGCAATAGACGCAAAAGTCAACACAGACCCAAAAACCCCGGTTATCCGGATTCAGGATGCAAGTTCACGACTGTCCAGCATCACTTCGACCCTGAGCACGATGACGACGTTCATCCTCGCGATTGGTGGCATTTCTCTTCTTGTCGCAGCGACGAGCATCTTCAACGTGATGATGATGTCGGTGAATGAACGGATTCAGGAGATTGGCATCCTGCTCTCTATCGGTACTGAACGGGGCGAAGTGCGCCGGATGTTCCTGTACGAGGCGCTCATTCTCGGTATTCTGGGAGGCGGCGTAGGGGGGCTCTGTAGTCTTGTGATCGGCTATTCGGTGGTGAGTGCCATGATCGGTACTACTGCATACTTCTTCCTGCCGGAGAGTATCGTCTATATCCCTGGGGGTATGATCATCGGTATGTGTGTCTGTGTCGTATCCGGACTGTACCCCGCATGGCGGGCTTCGAACATGGATCCGATCGATGCGCTGCGGAGCGAGTGAGAACAAGATCATTTTTTTCTCAACCCCCTGTTTTTTTAAGGACGGATTGCGCATATCCGTTGTGCATGACCGGACCGATGCCCGCCGCAACTACCCTTGAGATGGAAGAAGACGCAGGCTACCAGCGGCAACTCCATCTTTTTACCCAATGTTCAACAGAAAAAGGTATCGAATTGTTGAATATTGGGGAAGTGATCGCGAGGCTCCCGGACCGTCACCAGTTCCTTGATATCGGAGCCGGTGGGGGACACCTCACCATCCCCGTAGCCCAGCAATTTGAAAAGACAATAATTGTCGAGCCCAACACAAAGCAGGCGGAACGTTTCTGCCGCCAGTTTCCGGCGTTCTGTGTCCATACTGCCAGTTGGACCGACGTCAACCTTAACGATGAATGCTTTGACCTGATCCTCTGCTCCCATGTCCTCTATTATATCCCGGAATGGGCATGGTTATCGACCATTAAGAAGATGTACCGTCACCTTTCTCCAGAAGGATGCATCGTTATTGTCGTTCAGGCACCGCTTGGCGAAGTGGCACAGTTCTTCAGATCGTTTACAACGTATGATGTTCCGATCATTGAATTGACCCGTGATTTGATTGAACAGTATGGCGAAGATGCGGTCGGGTTGCAATACTTCCAGAACGAGATCTTTACTGAATCCCGGGACGAGATGGTGAGTATCGGGCTCTTTCTTCTTCTTGACCGGAAGTTTCATGCCCGCGCCGATGAAATTGCCGCTTACTTCGATGCCCACCATCGATATGGAAGCGGGTACCGGATTCGTCAGGACGAGATCCTGCTCGTTATCCGGAAGATTCCGAACATTACAGAGACGGAACAGCCTTACCGGTGAGCGGACTCGCTTCGCCAATCCTGGTTCGGCAGGATGCATGCTGCACTTGGGTCTCAATAATTGTATCTGATTGCCGCTGGATTTGGATTAACCGATAGATGATTCCCGGTCTTCGTTCCGGGAACCATTTTGGATAACACCTGACCGATATGTATCTGTACTTCGGGAGTATAGGCTCGCATCACGTGTTCTGGAAGAAACGGCAGGCTCATCTCCGTGTAGGATCAATCATCCCCATAATACCAGATGAATCCGGTCCCAAATAGAAGAATTTTGATCACTATCTCAATTTTTCCCTCCACCCAATTCTTCCAAATCAAAACCCATTTTGTTAGAGGTCACTGACCAGAAGTTTGAATGATTTCGAGCCCTTTACCAACAAAATTCGAACCTTTCAATTTGAGCATTTGGAACACCGATGCAAGTACAGCATACCTTTTCGTTCTCTCTGCTGATCTTGTACATCCGCATATTTTCCGATACACGACATTAGGTCGAACGGCTCTTTCCGCGCGATTGATCGTTCCATTAACCTCTGGATTAGTGACAAACAGGAACAATTTATCCCGCTCTTTAAAGATTGTTTTGGCAAACTTCCTACATCTTAAATAACGACAAAATTTAAAAGACGTGCAGTAGATGTATTCCTGATGGAAATAAAATTCGAGAGGACAGACGCTGCTGCCATCTTTATTCTGGACGGCAGGATTGATTCCTTCGGGTCATCCCAGCTTGACAATGCAATAAAAACACGGATCACGGCAGATGACCGGATAGTTATTTTCGATATGGCTCATGTGCCCTACATAAGCAGCGTGGGCATCCGCGTGTTCTATGCATTCGAAAAGATGCTGCACCAGAAAAACAGGCACCAGTATCTCTGTACCGTCCAGCCTGAAGTCCTAAATATTCTTGAAATTACCGGTTTTCACCGGATATTTACGTTATGTTCCACCACGGAAGAAGCACTGAACCTTAGCAGGACGACAGATAGTACGGCAGGTTCCCGTATAAAATAGACGGGCACGATCAAAATAGTGTCCGGGTGTTCCGATTTTTGTATGAAATTTCAGATTCCGAACGTATAAACCCATAAATACACTTGCGATATACTATTGCCCATGAGGGAGCAGAAGGACCACATCCGCCAGATCCTGCGAAAACGCAAAGAGTCGATGGACCCAAAAGACCGGCTGGAAAAAAGTCGTTCCATCTGCCAAAATATCATGGGACTTATCAGGGATGGCGAGACCGTGATGGTCTACACTTCAAAGGAAAAAGAGGTCAACACTGTCCCGCTGATCACCATGCTCCTCGAGCGGGGAAATCCTGTTGTTGTCCCTATTATCGTAAAAGAAGACGTAAGCCTACGGCTGTCGTACTTGCGGGATATGTCTTCCCTTGTACCGAGCACGTTTGGCGTTCCTGAACCGATCGGAAGCGAAATCCCTGCGGCGGTGGGTGATATTGACACGATCTTACTTCCTATGCTCGGTTTTGATCTGGACGGCGGGAGAATCGGGTACGGTGCCGGCTATTATGACCGGTTCCTCTCACAAAACAGACAATTGCGTAAGATTGGAATCGCATTTGCCTGCCAGGAAATAAAAAACCTTCCTGTGGATGAGAATGATATCCGCATGGACTGCATCATAACCGAGAACGGCATTGTATTTTCTCATAGGATGAACGCCGATGAAAATTAACGAAACCGAAATACTTGATACATTTGCAGAGGCTTTTTTTGTCTGGCTTTCACGGGTTATCATAACTGCTGCGACAAAAGAATGGGCATATAAGGCAGCCATTGAAGCAACAGGATTTGCAACATCAAAGATTGGATGTCCCTGCGAAGCGGGGATTGAGAACTTCCTTTCACCACAGGAGACCCCTGATGGCAGGGCAGGTGTCTCGATCCTTATCTGCACTGAAAAGAAGCAGATGAAATCAAATGTCTCTGCACGTATCTCCCAATGTATCCTTCCCGCACCAACTGCTTCTGCCTTTGACGGTTTCCCGGAAGCCGGATCACGGTTTTTTACCAGGCTGCACTATTTCGGGGACCGGTATGAAGAGCGGTGCACGGTTGGCGGCAGGAGATGCTGGAAGATCCCGATCATGGAGGGAGATTACATTGGGGAGGAACGCTTTGGAACGGTCAAGGGGATCGCTGGAAGTAACTTTCTTGTGATGGGAAAAGACCGGCGGTCAGCACTTGCCGGTGCGGAGGCTGCGGCACAGGTAATCGCCGGAATGCCGGGTGTTATATCAGGTTTTGCCGGCGGTATCGTCGCAAGTGGTTCGAAGGTCGGGTGCAAAAATTACCAGTTCCCGATGCCGGCGAGTACCAATCACCAGTATTGCCCGAGCTTAAAAGGCAGGATCACCGATTCGCAGGTCCCGGAGGGTGTCGGATCGGTATACGAGATCGTAATCAACGGCGTCGATGAAGGATCGATTGCAAAAGCGATGAAGGCGGGCATCGTAGCGGCAACCGGGACGGGCATGGTCATGTATATCGGGGCGGCAAACTTTAAAGGAAAACTTGGTGAGTACCGGTTTAACCTTCACGACCTGTTTAGAAACTGAACTCAATCGGGTGAAAGGGTACGTCCTGGTGTACCGGTCACGCGGGTGAACAGCAGAATGGGTTTGTCCAGGAAGAATGATTGAGATAGGACTTACGCAGATCAACCATTTCGATAACTGATTTCGGTATACTCTGCATAGATGTTGCTATTTGACGTTGCCAAATCTTGATACGCTGATGCATTTTGCGTAACTCCTATGAGAGTGGGAATCACCCGGGGTTCGTAATACCGGTCGCGTGATCAGTGCACCATATGTATTTTCAGAACTGACACTCCCCCGGACGACAATGCTTCAGCCCGATCGGCATGAGAACGGATCATAAATCCCCCCAGTTGGATCAATGCCGAGGGATCGTTGAGTATCTCTTCCTCTCCGGGACGTTTGTCGGGAAGGGGGAGCGGGCTGCCCTCATACGAGACTTCAGCATCCAGGTTGTACTCATCGAACGATACCGACACCTTCACCGGGCTCTTCGTCAGACCATGATCAATAATGAGCTCACAGGCTTCCGTAAGTGCCATCGCCATCCGCTGGATCACCTCTCTCCGTGCAGCCCATACCTCCCCCTGCCGCTCCAGCAGAGTGAATACCTGGTCCGAGATGCGTGCAGCTGGATTGATGGTTGCCGAGATGCTCTTCTTCACACCAATCCGCATGACGAGGTTCAGGATGATAGCAATGACCGTAGTCAGTGAAAGCGCTGAATCAAAGATCGGCTTGAAGAGTACGGGCACACCCTGGTATGCCCCGGGGATCAGATAGACGCTGATGCCGAATATAAACGAGATCCCGATCACGAAGATCTTACGGGAATCCAGCATTCGTGTGGTGATGGTCTGAAAACCGCCCACGATGATGAAACCGGCAACATAGATGAGTGTTCCCCCGATAACCGGGCCCGGCATGATGAGAAAAACTGTGGCAAGGATGGGAAGGAATGCGAGAACGATGAGGATGCCACCGGTCATAAAACCGATATACCGGCTTGTTGAGCGGGTAGCGATGGAGAGCCCGATGTTTGATGAGGACCCGGTCTGTCCCATACCACCGACCAGACCCCCGATACACGACGCGATCCCATCGGCAAAGAGCCCGGACCGGATGTTCTGCATATCCGGTCGTTTCCATTCGGTGTCATTCATTCGCTGGCAGATCGAGAATTCGCCCACACTCTTCACAAATGTCACCATGGCTGCGATGCCAAAAGGAATGAGGAGGGCGGGCTGGAATGACAGCCCGAAATACCGCAGGTTGGGAAATGCAACGAGCGGGGATGCAACTATCTGTCCTACAGGGTTATCGCCTACCAGTCCGGTCATCGCACAGAGCACGTACCCAACGGTCATGCCGACGATGAGCGGGAAGAGCTTAATCTGACCCCTCCCCCATACGGTTATCCCGACGGTGACGGCAAGTGTAATGACCGCGATCATCGTAGCAACGAGGTTAGGAGTCGAATCCGGTCCGGTCATCCCGAAAAAGTTCGGCAATGCATAGGGCACTACGGCAACTCCAAGCATCATGATCACGAGCCCCGTCACCTCAACCGGGAAGAGGATACGGAGCCGGTGCACAATACGGGAGAATGCAACCTGTAAAAACCCGGATATGGCGGTCATCCCACAGAGAAGAGAGAGTCCACCGGACTGGATGGCAAGTATTGATGCAGAGACAAAATTCGGTCCGCATACCCGGGGTATGAGAAAACCTGATCCAAATTCGGGATGTTTGATCGACTGGCAGATTGTTGCAATGCCATTTGCTAATATCGACATAGAGACGAAGAACGCAGCAGCCCCAGCTTCAAGATTTGTGGCACGGGCAACCAGGATGGGGAAGATAAATGCGGTGGCAACAATTGCCGTGTGCTGGAGTCCAAGGAGAAAGATGGTGGGAACCGGTGGCTTATCATCAGCTGCATATTCGAGATCCACAGGTCGCATGCTTACCGGAACGTGGTTGTGTAAATATAAAATAAGTTCTGATCGTCACTTCATTACTCACTGGATCAAAGTACGATCATCTCAAACATTACCATTCGGGGACATCTGAAACCTAAGATCCCGAACTTTTTAGGCGCTCGCTCAGATTTTTTTTCCCAATAATCATTTCTCATCGGATTTCATGACTATACATGGCGTCATAATTTTTCAAGTATGACCAACAGTTTGAGGGATCTTTTCGACTGGGCGAATTCCTCAAATCGAAAGGAGGGTAGGTCTTACACAACCGAATTGTTAGGACCAATGAATACAACCGGGTCTCCCAGTTCAATGGTTACATCACGAAACCGCTTGAAATTCCGTACAACAATTTTTGTCAGCATGATCCGATCAGCTCCCTTTTTGTTTCTTTATTATCCGAATTGATAAATGAATCGTGGACAGATACAAAAAATAAATAACGAACCCCAATTTTTAAAGATCATCAAACCCCGTTACCGGGAATTAGGAAATTTCTGAGAAAAAAGTGTTGGTTTTCAGGACCTTGCCGCCAGTTCAACATCTTCTTTCTTGATGGTTTTTCTGCCGGCGTGCGCGGCAAGCTTGTTCGATTCCTTTGTCAGATGTGCAATGAATTTCTCAGCCTTAGCTACTAGTGCTTCTGCTGCATCGCTTCCGACTCTTTCGGCTCCATTTTTCTTTGCAATCCTTACAACTGCTGCGATTGGTAAATCGGTCATAATTCTTACCTCAAAAATTAAGTATATCGATATATATAAAAACTTTTGGGAAAACTCTCCATTTTACCTTGCAAAACGGTATCGGAAGGCTTGCCGCAAAGTTAGGGGAAATCGCGCTCCAGAACTTCGCAGAATCTAATTTTGTGGCATAAAATCAAATATTTTAAAAAAATAACCGTTTTAAAGGCTTTAAAATTATTCTAACAAAGATACGGCAAGCAATAGCGCATTGGAGTAATCTGGTGAGGCGCGCGAAGTATCCACAAATATTCTATCGATATTTACCACAGGCGCGCCATGTCCGTGCCCCCCTCCCAAAAATGTGAGCGTACGGAAGACGAGGTTCCCGGAAATCCCATCCGGTGCGATGATGAGCCCGCAGGTTTCCACCGCCTCTTCAATTAAGATCTCGCAGTTTTTTGCATTCCCGAGCTGGGCAACAAGTTCGGCATCCGCAAGGCTCCGGTCCACCTGCTCGTGCCTGCCAATATCCCCAAATCTTCCACCGGAAAGGATGCCGACCTGGCGAGGGAGATGGAACTTTTGTGCAATCACGCGCCCTTTTTTTATCAGTTCGAGCTTGTCCTGCACCGTCCAGCCCTCATCAACACCTACCGGCGCAAACAGAAATTTTTTACCATGCACCGTCTCAAGGAGCGCAATGCGTTCAAGGTGATCAACACCTGCAGCTTTTTTTAAGGCTTTGAGTGTTGCACTGGCAGGGAGTGTCCCCCGCACAGCCGCATCAATCTTTTTTGTCATCAGATCGGTGACGAGCGCTATCTCCGGGTTCTGGCATACCTGTATCCGCACACCTGCACATGACGGTGGTGCATGAACGGTTCCGGGAAGGCAATAGCAGATAATCTCATTAGCGCCGCTCACCCGGCATGCACTATCGAGGACCTTTTGTGCATCTTCACCGATGCCGATGCCGATCCGTTTTACCGCGGCGGGCATGGAGAGTCACCAAAAAACAGGTGCATAATCCCATTGAGGTTGAAATCAAAGACCTGGGTTTTGTGGTTGTCATAACAAATACTGAGTTCCCTTGTATCATTCACGGTGCCGATCGCTTGTGCTGTCATACCCACTGAGGCAAAGCGCCGGATGAGTTCCGGCACATGGCGTTCCTGTGCGGTGAGAACGAACCCCATGCCGGGATACATCTTCACCCATTGCTCGAATGTCATATGATTTGCCGCAAGGTCCGGTTTTGGGATCTGGCTGAGGTCAATTTCCGCTCCCTTCCCGCTTACTTCAAGAAGCATACCGATGGTACCGATAATGCCCGGATTGCTGATGTCTTTACCCGCAGTGACAAGGTGATCGTTTCCAATACGTTCCAGCAGTGCAATCTGTGCGCGGACTACTGCCGCAGATTTCATCGTCACTGAATCCCAGTTGAGCGAACAGGAGGGATGTACACGTCCGTTCAGGTCGATTGCCGCAATCACCCGGTCTCCTGTTTGTGCGGTGTTGCTATAGATCACCGAATCAAGCCGCGCGGAACCGAGGATGGAAACATCGATGACACTATAGGGCGCGTCGGGATGGAGATGCCCCCCGACTATTGGAACGCCGAACTGGGCAGAGGCGTCATGCATTCCCTTTACCACCTGGTCCTGGGTAACGTTCTCTGACATGGAGAACACATCCACCATCGCAATCGGTCGCCCCCCCATTGCGGCAATGTCGTGGATGTTGACGAGCACCGAACAGTATCCCGCCCAGTACGGGTCAGCCTCCATAAGTCTGGACCAGATACCGTCAGCTGCTAAGAGGAGCGCTTCGCCGTTGTGCTCGATCACTGCGGCATCCTCCCCGAATGAGGCGACAACATGGGGTGCATCAATCTGTAATGCCCTGACCATCCTGCCAATGGCATGTTTTCGCTTTACGCCCTCGTATTCCTGGACTGTTTTTGCAATCGTTTCTGTGGAGCAGCTGTGGACCACGGTGTCACCCGGTATATTTCACTGGATAATTGTCTGTACGGTATTCTGCTTCATCAGAGATAATTTATTTGATATACAGTCAACGTGTTGGTATGGACTGGACAGAAAAATATCGTCCGGCACACCTGCAGGATCTCGTCGGCAATACCACCGTAGTACGCCAGATGGCGGACTGGGCAAAGACCTGGACGAGAAGATCAAAGCCGCTTCTCCTGTATGGCAAGCCCGGTATTGGTAAGACCTCCAGCGCACATGCGCTCGCACATGATATGGGGTGGGATATAATCGAACTGAATGCAAGTGACCAGCGCACCGCACCAGTTATCGAACGGATTGCCGGCATTGGCAGCACCACCGCAAGCCTTACCGGCTCCTCAAAGAAACTCATCATTATTGACGAAGCGGACAACCTCCAGGGGACTTCCGACCGCGGCGGTGCAAAGGCGATCATCGAATGCATTAAAAATACCCGGCAACCCATTGTCCTGATTGCAAACGACCTGTACGGGCTTTCTTCCGAACTGCGCGTCCGCTGTGAACCGGTCCAGTTCCGCGCACTTCCTGCACGGTCGATCGCCCCCCGTCTGAAATTTATCTGTTCTGCAGAGAAGATTGCCTGCACTGATGCAGCAATCCGGGGAATTGCAGAGAGTGCGAAAGGAGATGTCCGGTCTGCCGTCAATATGCTCTATGCTGCGGCAATCGGCAGGGACACGATCAGTGATGCACAGGTGCACACGTCCCAGAAGGATGAACGTGTCTCCATCTTCTCGCTTATTACCGCGCTGTTCGGTAAAACCTCTGATGATGAACTGATGCGGCTCTCCTATGAGGTGGATGACACACCCGAAGATATCGAACAGTGGGTAGAGGGAAATGTCCACCTCATTTCCAATCCTGATGCAGTAGAAGGGGCATACCGCCACCTTTCCCGTGCTGATGAATATCTCGGCTATACATACCGGCGCCAGTATCACACGCTCTGGCGGTATGCAACTGCGGTCATGCTGCTCGGGTTTGCTGATGCCGCGGATGGAAAGGGTATCCACACCCGCATCATGCCCCCGGAGCGCTGGCAGAAGATGTCGACAGCGAAAAAACAGAAATCAATCCGCCTGACCTTGCTTGGCAGGATCGCGGGAACCATGCATATTCCGCAGAATACCCTGCGTGAAAAGTACCTGGGTACCATCTCGCTTCTGGTAGAACACGATCCGGAGACCTATGCACGGGAGCTGGTGCTGGATGCAGACCAGCTCAATTTTTTCTTAAACGACCGGGCGCGTTCACAGGAAATTATAAAAATTTTAACACAGGAGGAACGTGAACGGGAGAAAGAACTGCAGGTAAAAACAAAAAAATCAAAACCTGTCGCCATCCCACCTGTAGCAAAAAAATCCGACTCGCACCCCCCGGTCACTGTAGAAGCTGCGCCAGAAAAACCAGCAGCCAAAAAAACAGCCCCAACACCTCCGGTCACTCCGGTAGCTACACCAGATAAACCCGCAGAAAAGAAATCCACTTCAAAAAATCAGTCGACACTGTTTGACGGGTTCTGATGCCGGAAATAGCGGTGGAGGAGAACGCCGCAGTCGATGAGCTCCCCTCCATCGCCATAGGATTCAAAGCCGAGGTGGTAGACCAGCAGGTCACAGTTTACCCGCCGTGCCAGTGAAATGAGGGACGGCACCATCTCTTCTGCAGGACGGATGGCATAGAGGAGATCTGCTCCCGCATACAGATTAAGGTCAGGCTCAAATACGTCATCAAGGGTAAATGGAAGCCAGGCGGGTTGTGAAAACTGCCTGATATCGGTACTCCGGATACTGACTCCCGCTTCATGGAGGATCTGCGCAACACCGGTATTTTTTCCCACGCCGGTTTCTACCGCATTCCGGTAGTGTGCGGCGATATACGTCCCGATGCATCTCTCAATATGTTTATAGCCGCCCATCCAACAGAATATAGCGATGCATATCCATATCTTTTGGGATTCGTTATCCCCCGCAGGTCTCCAGCTCCCGGTTGCACGCAACATTTCTGCAATTATTGGTATTCCGGTAACAATTGACGAAAATTTTGTGCGGATGATGGGGTATGTGGTTGAACGAAAGCAGGTCGATGCACAGGTGCTCTTAGACAGTCTTTTTGCATACAAGCACAGGCACGGAATCCATGAACCCGTCCTGATGGTTGTATCCCAGGATTTGTTCAAGAATGGGAACAGTTCGGTCTTCGGTCTCGCCCGGGAATCCGTCGGTGCAGCGGTCGTCTCCAGCGCACGGCTGGGAAACGAATATTATGGGAAGGCAGGGGATGATGAGGACCTGATTGACCGGCTCACAAAAGAAGGAACACATGAAGTCGGGCACCTTTTAGGGCTTGGACACTGCACAGATCATGAGTGCATTATGTTCCGCCCTGATACCCTTGATGAGCTTGACGGGAAGAAAAAGATGTTCTGCGATTCCTGCAGGAACGATCTCGAAATAATTCTCAATAAACCGTGAGACAATTTTGGTTCTGCATTTTAGACCCACAGGTCCGGTATTCCTACCGGATCTTTGATCCCGGTTCCACGGGTCTCAGCGGTACAAGAAGCGATGCCGAATCCCCGGCAGCGAGCACCATCCCATTGCTATCCACACCGAATATTTTTACCGGTGCAAGATTGACCACGACCACGACATCTTTGCCTACCAGTTCTTCAGGCTTGTAGAACTGCTGCATACCCGCAACGATCTGGCGGGTTTCGCCACCAATATCGACCTGCAGTTTTAACAGTTTGTTCGATTTTTTTACGGGTTCTGCTGCAAGTATTCTTCCGGTTTTGAGTTCAAGTTTCTGGAACTCTTCGAATGATACGATCGGTGTCTTCTCCATCTTTTTTGTCGCCTCTGTAACCCGCTTCTGGAGCAGTGCATCAAGCTCTGAAACCTGCGTCTCTTCCATCTTTGTAAAGAGCGGGGTGGGTGCCGCAATGCATGCTTCCGGTACCGGATACATCGCATCGCTCACCGGGTGCCGGCCTACCTCATCGTCGTAACCAAGCATCCTCCAGCACTCCTGCGCCTTTTCTGGCATTACCGGCTCGATGAGCAGTGCAAGTGCTTTTACAATCTGGATGCAGTTTTTGATCACCTGTGCCGCCGCCACCCGGTCCGTCTTTACGAGTTTCCACGGTGCATTTGTCTGGATGTAGGTGTTGCCGAATGCAGCGAGTGTCATGACCGCGTCAACTGCACCCTTGAACTCGTAATCCTTCATGAGCTGGTCTACTGTTGCAAGGCTCTTTTCAATCTCGGATGTGATCGCAGGATTAACTGTCCCGCCCGGCACACCGTTCCACTCCTTCTGGGCAAAGAAGAGCGTGCGGTAGACAAAATTGCCGAAGATATTCACGACCTCGTTGTTTATCCGCTCGCCAAATACCTTCCATGAAAAGTTCAGTTCCTTTGTGTGGCTCGTATACGCGAGCAGGTAATAGCGCAGGTAATCGGCAGGCAGTCCGCGGTCAAGGTAATCGTCATTCGTCCAGACGACATAGCCCCGGGATTTCGAGAACTTGTGGTCGTCAACCTTGACCATGCCGGAGGCAACGATTGCGTGCGGGACACCATAACCCGCTGCCGAAAGAAGTGCCGGCCAGAATATGCTGTGGTGGTAGATGATATCGCCGCCGATAAAGTGAGTGACCCGGTTCTCTCCGCACCAGTACCTCTTCCAGTCTTTTTTTGCCCTTTTTGCCCACTCTTCAGTGAATGCGATGTAGCCGATGGGGGCGTCTACCCAGACATAGACCACAAGATCGTCCCGCCCGGGAAACTTCACGCCCCATTCGAGTGTGCGGGTGATGCACCAGTCGTGAAGTTCTTCTTTTATCCAGCCGATCGCGTAATTCCTTGCATTGCTTGTGCCTTTCACGGTGTCAAGATACGAGAGCAGGAAGTCCTTAAATGAGGAGAGCCTGAAGAAATAATGTTCCTGGTCCCGGAACTCTGCTTTCGTACCGCAGACTTTACAGATCGGGTCCTTGATTTCGCCGGGTTCGAGATGCTTTCCGCAGCCCTGGTCACATTCGTCACCCCGTGCCGGTGTCCCGCAGTGAGGACAGACCCCTTCCACGTACCGGTCCGGGAGGAACCGCTTGCATTTCGTGCAGTATGCCTGGTGTACGATCTGCTTGTAGATATAACCTTTTTCAATCAATTCATTGACAATAGCAGTTGTTCGCCGATGGTTTGTCGGGTCATCGGTCATGCCGAACTGATCGAATATTACCCCCATCCGTTTGAAGGTCTCATCGAAATGCGTGTGGTATTGTTCTGATAGTGCCCGCGGTGAGACGCCCTGTTCCTCAGCGGATACCACAATCGGTGTCCCGTGGTTGTCCGAACCGCAGACAAACACGACCTCTTCGCCAGTCCGCCGCATGTAGCGGACGTAACAGTCGGCAGGGACGTACGTTCGCAGATGCCCAAGATGGCAGGGACCGTTTGTATACGGCAGCCCGCAGGTAACCAGCAGCGGTGGCTTTGTCATCAGTACTTTTTAGATGCTGATACGTAATAATTCATATACCATGGGCAAGAGGGTGAATCTTTCAACGAGGGCATTTGGTGCGGAGCCTGGTGTGCCTGACATTCCAGCGCTCGCCAGCTGGGTGGCGGAGCATCGCGGCATGACTGCGGACATACTGACCTACCACGTTAACCAGTCGCTTGCCCCGCAGCTTTTGGCAGGGATCACGATGCCCTGCACCGGCGGGAGATTTTATGCCGACCGTATCCTGTCGTGCTTGTTTGGCGTTGAGGATAAAAAGGCGGTTGACGAGATTTGGGTGCAAACCGGTGCGGTGATTGAGGATGCCTGTGCAATGGTTGCGCAGAAAAAGGGTGCCTGGTGTGCAATGCCGGCGCCACACGTTCTGAAGATTGTGGATACGTACTACAACGATGCAGATGAGTGGAACGATGCCATCACCGGGGCATACCGCACGCTTATGCGGGCGATGCGGGATGCAGGGATTGCAGGGCACGTTCTTGTATGCGAAACAGCGGATGACGCGGAGATTACCCGGCTCGCACGACAAAACGTGTTCTTCTTTTTTCCTCATCAGGATCGGCAGAGCCTGGAATGCTTAATGGAGCACCAGCCGCAGATCGCTGTGTCAAAGGATCAACTCAATACGGTCTTCGATCTGGCAAACGAGTATGATCTCCACCAGCTCATCGTCATGGATCCGGACGAGGGGGCGATTGCGCTCGCGTTATCCCATTTCGATCCTGATCAGGTGATGGGAGGCGGGTACTGCAATAAAAACTGCACTGAATACTGGGGTGCGCTTGTGGGTGCGGCATTCTATACAAAAGATTGAGTTCATTTATGAGGCTGTTGCATAACTCGAAAAAAGTAACCCATTTGTACAATTAGTGTTGAAAAAAATGCCTTCTGGCAAAAATGTAGGGATATTTCTGAACTCAACTGATACAAAAGTACAATCGAAAATATTTGTGCAGCAGTCTCAATTGTGTGTTATTAAAAAACCCGGCAAAAAAAAGTTCGTAAAAAAATTTTTAGAGAATTAATATGTGGCAAGGTACCTGTCCAGCTCCCACGGGTGAACCGCGAGACGGAAGGCATCAGATTCCATCTCTGCTATCTGTGTAAGGTTGGTGACTACGTGGTCGCCAAGAACGTTGCACAGCACTTCATCCTTGAGGAGTGCTGCGTTGGACTCCATGAGGGTACCCGGGAGCATGTCGATGTGGAGTTTCTTTCTCGCTTTTGCATCGAGATGATAGATGTTTGTATTCGTGCTTTCCGGGGGCATGATCTTGTTCCTGATACCGTCAAGACCTGCAGCGAGCATACAGGCAAACAAAAGATACGGGTTGCACATCGGGTCAGGGCTGCGGAATTCAGCACGGGTACTGTTACCGCGTGCTGCCGGGACACGGACAAGCGCTGAACGGTTTGCAGCGCTCCAGGAAATGTAGCAGGGCGCTTCATAGCCTGGCACGAGTCGCTTGTATGAATTGATCGTCGGGTTTGCAACGCGGGTAATTGCCTTTGCATGTTTAAGGAGTCCTCCAATATAGTACAGGGCGGTATCGGACAGACCCAGTTCAGCATTTGCATCATAGAATGCATTCTTGCCATCCTTTGCGAGCGATCCGTGAGTGTGCATGCCGCTTCCGTTGATGCCGCCAATCGGCTTTGCCATGAATGATGCGTGTAAACCGTATTGAAGCGCGATGGACTTCGTTGCAAACTTGAATGTGATGACACGGTCAGCGGTCATCAGTGCATCGCCGTACTTGAAATCGATCTCGTGCTGGCTCTCTGCCACTTCATGGTGGGACGCTTCGATCTCAAAACCCATGTCGCTCAATGCGAGCACGACATCTCTCCTGACATCTTCGGCAGAATCCGTTGGCGCGAGATCGAAATATGCGCCATGATCCTTGAACTGGGTAGTGGGCATACCGTCAATCATCTTGAAAAGGAAAAATTCAAGTTCGGGACCGGTATTGAACGTAAAACCCATCTTCGCTGCATCTGCGAGAGTCTTTCGTAAAATGTACCTGGGGTCACCGTCAAATGGTTTGTTCCCATAGGTCTGCACATCGCAGATAAACCGTGCGACCTTTCCCTCCTGCGGTCTCCATGGAAGGATCGAAAACGTTTCAATGTCCGGCTTTAAGAGCATATCGGACTCTTCAATCCGAGCAAAACCTTCAATTGAGGATCCATCAAACCAGATTCCTTCGGTCAATGCTTTTTCAACCTGAATTACAGGGATTGAGACATTTTTCGGCTGTCCCTGAATGTCAGTAAACTGGAGGCGGATGAATTTGATCTTCTCTGCCTCGATCTTTTTCAGAATTCTGGATACATCTGCTGACATATTGGAAGTCATGTTCCACCCAATCATATATATATTTATTCAACTAACTTTCCTGAACAAATGTTCATATCCCAGCGAGCATATGTTCAACATTACTAGATCATTCTTCATTGTGATAATATGTGTGGTATTATTGGTG
>Ga0208495_1000322_pt1 | contig 18302 bp, 14 predicted proteins | sample CryBogmetaGMA14M_FD_184551 | JGI IMG/M metagenome (GOLD analysis project Ga0208495, IMG submission 184551) | Freshwater microbial communities from Crystal Bog, Wisconsin, USA - MA14M (SPAdes) | ecosystem: Environmental > Aquatic > Freshwater > Lake | place: Crystal Bog, Wisconsin, USA...
CATGTTGTGAGAAGATAACTACAAAAACCAGCGTCGCTTCGCTCCGATTAACTGGCCTTGTTTCCACCGGAACCAATGGCCGATTTCATCTGGTACAGGTGGCCGATTTCGCCAGAATAGTCATCCAAAGCTTGCTTTGGGGTTCATACCCGTGATTTTTTAAATTTACGCAATTTAAATTGTCCGGCTCTCCTGTGTAACTCAGAGGGCGGAGCTGTATCAGGTGAAAAATTCAAAAATCTCCAATTATGATTAATTATGGCTCTTATGTTTAAATTATTCAAATCTGGTTGGCGCGATATTTTCGCGGCCCTTAAGGGTTATGAACTGGCCGGTGTTCTTGGATGGCAGGATATTCGTCAACGCTATCGGCGATCATCCTTTGGTCCTTTTTGGCTGACAATCAGTATGGGCGTGTTGATTGGCGCGCTGGGTTTAGTTTTTGGTAACCTCTTTGCCTCGCCAATGAAAGAGTTTTTACCCTTCCTGACAATCGGATTGATCTTATGGACGCTCATCTCGACAGCGCTCAATGAGGGCTGCACAGGATTCACCGCTGCCGAAGCCATGATCAAGCAAATCTCTCTGCCGCTATTCACGCATATTCTTCGCGTTCTCTGGCGCAATCTGATTATTTTTGCTCACAATTTTGTCATATACCCTCTTGTTTTAATTGTGTTCTGGGTGCCTTTGCCGGCTACTGCCCTTTTGGCCATCGTGGGGCTTGTGTTGTTGATGATCAACTTATCATGGATGGCGCTGCTTCTTGGTGTTTTTTGTACCCGTTATCGTGATGTACCACAAATTATCGCCAACCTGTTACAGGTTTGCTTCTATTTGACGCCAATCATCTGGATGCCTAACCTATTACCGAAGCGTGCCAGCATACTTTTGCTTAATGCCAATCCATTTTTCCATTTGACTGAAATCGTCCGCGCTCCGCTGCTCGGATCGCTCCCTTCAGCCTTGAATTGGCAGGTTGGCATTGTGTTGGCAATTACAGGTTGGATATTCACCATAATATTTTACGGGCGGTTCCGCTCGCGCATCGCCTATTGGTTATAAGGTATAACAATGACTAACATCCTGCTCAATAATGTCTGTGTGGAATTTCCGATCTACAACTCTACTACCGGACGTTCCCTGAAGAATCATCTTATGCAAGCGGCAACCGGTGGCCGAATGGGATCTAATGAACAGGGTCACGTCGTTGTAAAGGCGCTGCATGATATTTGTCTGGATCTGAAAGAAGGCGATCGACTTGGCGTGCTTGGCCATAACGGCGCTGGTAAAAGCACATTACTGCGCGTCATTTCCGGCGTATATGAGCCGATAGGGGGCAGTATCGAAGTCCAAGGCAAGGTCACCAGCTTGATTGATCTGAGCCTGGGCATGGATAGCGAAGCAACAGGGATTGAAAATATTTATCTTCGTGGCGCCCTTCTTGGATTCAACCGGCGCTGGCTATCCACAAAAGTAAAAGAGATTACAGATTTTGCCGGGATTGGTGATTTTATCGAAATGCCCTTGCGGACTTATTCCACCGGTATGCAGATGCGGCTGGCTTTTTCCATTGCCACTATGCAGCAACCTGAGATCCTTGTTATGGATGAGTGGCTGACCGTTGGCGATGCGGACTTTCAGGAAAAAGCGCAGCAGCGGCTTAACGAAATCATCAAAAAAACAAGTATTCTGGTGATAGCAACACACTCACCGGCATTAGTCGAGCAAGTATGCAACCGAATGATCAGGCTGGAAAGAGGGGCTTTGATGACGATCCCGTAAAAGAATGTTTTTAATAACATAACAAGAGCCTAAATTTGGTAAGAAATATGCACTGATTCAAAATAAACTGGCGCAAATTTCAAGGATAAAGATTTGAACCCAATTTGTTCTCTGGAGGTTATTTAATGAGTGATGGTTTCTATCGTGCATTTGAGGAGCGTTATTATGCGCCACGTGAGGTCATCAAGGCGCTTCGCAGGCAGTATTTGCCGTTTGTCACGCCCTTGGCTACTGTTTACCCTGGTGCGCCTACATTCGACATAGGTTGCGGACGTGGAGAATGGCTGGAGTTGATGACTGTGATCGGTTTCCAACCTTTCGGAGTCGATTTAGACGATGGGATGTTAAACGACTGTGTTGAGCACAACCTTTCCGCAGAAAAGGGAGATGCCGTTGTTTTTCTCACCACGCTCCCCAGTGAAAGCCAAGCTGTCGTTTCTGCCTTTCATGTTGTCGAGCATATAAGTTTTGAACAGTTACGAACCGTCGTTTCAGAGGCGCTTCGTGTTTTGAAACCGGGCGGCTTGTTGATTCTCGAAACGCCGAATCCGGAAAATATCTTGGTCGGTACTGCAAATTTTTACATCGATCCGACACACATGCGCCCGCTTCCTCCCCAATTGCTTTCTTTTTTACCTGAGTACTACGGTTTCAAAAGGGTGAAGATCTTGAGGCTTCAGGAGATGGCAGAACTGCTCGGCGGCAAAGTGATAACGTTGCTTGATGTGTTTAGTGGTGTGATCCCGGACTATGCGGTTGTGGCGCAGAAAACAGGAGATAAGGGAATTTTGGCTGTAACAAATTCAGCTTTCGAAGCCGAACATGGTCTCAGGCTAGAAAGCCTTGCGAACAGTTATACACAGCAAGCTGAAGCCAAAGCACAGCAAGCTGAAGCCAAAGCACAGAAGGCTGAGGTAGTTGCACAGCAAGCGTCCACCTGGTTTTTTAGGAGAAGATCGAGGCCGACTCGCACAGATGTTGTTGTGGCGTATTGGTGCCTTCTTGGACGCGAGCCGGAGAACGAGTCAGTTGTTCTTGGATATATGCAGAAAAAAACGATCGATAAATTGATTGCCGCTTTCTTGAGTTCGGAAGAGTTCAAAAACAGAATGAACAAAAGTGGATCATTTCAAACCGAATATAATTCATTTTTTTCATTCAGAAAAAAATTGCTAAGTTATCCTTTTGCTTTGGCCGTCCATTTCCTTTGCGAGCGACCCGGACTTCGTCATCGTTGCGTTGCCGTAGCTCAAAAATTTGGTATTTATAATTTTTTGCGATCATTCTATTTCAGTTGCTCTGGCCAACAAGATCCTATGAATGCGCCGAGCGTGTTGGGGCAAAGTGCAGATTACTACTCAACGGTAGACCAATTGTCGCCCCGCGCCCGACATATCTATGCCGGTCTGAAATCCACCATCGAAGACCGCCAGAAGGAGAATCGCTGATGCGTATCGTTATTGATATGCAGGGAGCGCAAACCGAAAGTCGTTTTCGTGGTATTGGACGCTATACGTTGTCGCTTGCCCAGGCCATCGCTCGCAACCGGGGCGAGCATGAAATCATTCTCGCTCTGAATGGCCTTTTCCCCGACACCATCGAACCTATCCGCGCAGCCTTTGATGAACTGCTGCTGCAGGAAAACATTCGCGTCTGGTATGCGCCTGGTCCGGTGCGGCAGTGCGAATCAGGTAATGAATGGCGCCGTGAAGTCGCCGAGCGCATCCGTGAGGCATTCCTTGCCAGCCTGCGTCCTGATGTATTACATGTACCGACTCTATTTGAAGGCTTTAAAGATGATGCGGTCACCAGTATTGGTGTCTTCGCCCCGCAGATCCCAACTGTTGTGACCATTCACGATCTGATTCCCTTGCTCAATCCTGAGATGTTTCTCAAGCATAATCCAGCATATGCGCTCTTTTACAAAAGGAAAATTGAGTACCTTAAGTGCGCAAATCAATGGCTGGCTGGTTCGGAATCGGCAGCAGGCGAAGGGCGCGATATGCTGGAACTGCCCGCTGAGTCGGTGAGTATTACGTACGAAGGCTGTGATTCCGTATTCCGGCACATGGAAATTACGGAAGAGGAGAAGCAACAATTCTTAATGACTTTCGGAATTGTCCAGCCATTTATACTATTTATTGGCAGCGCCGATGCTCACAAAAATCTACATAGGCTAGTCAGGGCTTACAGCCGCTTGCCCCAGAAGCTAGGCGATGCATATCAACTTGTGCTTCCAGGCAAAGTGCTCGATAGCGAACTGGATACGACGGGGATCTCTAAAGGCAAACTGATTTTTACCGGCTATGTTACTGACGAAGAACTGGCCCGGTTCTATAATCTGTGTACAGTCTTTATATTTCCTTCTTATCACGAAGGGTTTGGTTTGCCCGCGCTTGAAGCTATGTCCTGTGGCGCGGCGGTTATTGGCGCCAATACAACAAGCTTGCCAGAGGTTATCGGCCGCCAGGATGCCTTGTTTGACCCATACGATGAAGGGGACATTTGCCGGAAGCTTGCCCAAGTGCTTGGCGATGCTGCATTCAGAAGCGAGTTGGCTGCGCATGGGCTGGAACAAGCCAGGAAGTTTTCCTGGGACAAAAGCGCGCAACGCGCGATTACGACATTTGAGACAGTGCATTCAGCTACAACTTCAGGAATTGAAAAATACAGTCTTGCGAACCTGCTGCCCCGGCTCGTGCAGGATGTTGCAAAAGCAGTTCCGCCCAAAATACCCGATCCCGGATTGCTTAACTTGGCGCACGCGCTAAGCCGAATTCACACGGACGCTGCCCCCAGACAACTGCTGGTGGATATCTCGGAATTGGTGCAGCGCGATGCCGGAACCGGTGTTCAGCGTGTTACTAGAAGCAGCTTAGGAGAGTTGCTAAAGCGGCCCCCCGACGGATTTGTTGTAAGTCCAGTTTTCGCAACAATTGAATCTAAAGGGTATTTTTACGCACGACAGTTTACTGCCCAATTTCAAGGGTTATGTTCTGACCAACAAGATGAGCCGATTGATTACAAGCCCGGAGACCTGTTTTTGGGCTTGGATCTTCAACACCATACAACCAGGGTGCAAGAACACTATTTATCCTCGATGCGTCGTGATGGAGTCGGTGTCTATTTTGTTGTTTACGATTTACTACCCATTCATTTTCCACATTATTGGCCTCCACAGCATTCCGTGGATAAAGTACATGCCGAGTGGTTACATGTAATCAGCCAATTCGACGGTGCTATTTGTATTTCACGCGCAGTTGCCAACGAACTTACAGATTGGCAACGGGCGCGTGGTCTAAAACGACTACGCCCATTTAAAATCGGATGGTTTAACTTGGGGGCCGATCTTGAGAATTCAGCTCCCACCAAAGGAGTGCCAGACAATGCAGAAAATGTTCTTTCGTCTTTAACCGAGCGGCCGAGCTTTTTAACGGTAGGTACTTTGGAACCGCGAAAAGGCCATGTGCAGGTCTTGGGCGCTTTTGAACTGCTTTGGCGAGCGAACATAGACGTCAATATCGTTATTATTGGGAAACAAGGTTGGATGGTTGAATCGTTGGTAGAGCGTCTGCGCCAACATTCTGAATCCAACAAACGATTGTTCTGGCTGGAGGGCATCAGCGACGAATACTTAGAGAAGATATACGCCACCACAAATTGCCTGATTGCGGCCAGTGAAGGCGAGGGCTTCGGTCTACCGCTTATTGAGGCCGCACAACATAAGCTGCCAATTATTGCGCGGGACATTCCGGTTTTCCGTGAGGTAGCAGGCGATCATGCATTTTACTTTAAGGGTCTTGAGCCGCAAGGGCTCAACGACGCTATTAAAAACTGGCTTAAGCTTGATAAACTTGGTCAGGCGCCCCGGTCTGACAGCATGCCGTGGTTAACATGGAAGCAGAGTGCTGAGCAATTGGTGAAAGTCGTTCTTGGTGAAAATATTGCTTCTTCTCCGATTTGTATTTCTGAAGGGTTGAAAAAAAGGGACTAGCAAAAGCATTGGAAAAGCTTAGCACATAAAGGGTTAACTATTCGTATTAAAAAGATAATAGGCGCGTTGAGGAAAGTCAAAGAACCCTTACTAGCAGAGGAGATGAAATGGGAAAGACAATACTGATTGATGGGCAATTATACAGCGTGGCATCAGATGATACTTACCTGTCCCAAATGGGGGATGACTTTAAGCCGCATATGGTCACCTTATTCAAAAGATTAATTTCGAAAACTGACAATGTGTTGGACATCGGCGCAAACATTGATTTGACCAGTATCCTTTTTTCGTCATTTGCAAATAAAGTTGTTTGTTTTGAAGCAAACCCGAGTACATTTCAAATTCTAATGAATAATATTTAAAGTAATAAGTTAATCAATATAACTCCAATCAATTTAGACCTGGGTGATGAGAACACAACATCAACAATAACGTACAGCCCTATCAGTAGGTCAGGTGGATTTGTGTCTGACAAGCTGCACATAAAGGCAGGGCACATTACAGAAAAAATCCAGTTGAAAAAAAAGGATTTGAGGGTAATGTTATTAAGGGGGCGGCAAATGTGTTGAATACATTCAAGCCGATAGTGCTTTTAGAACTGAATCATTGGTGCTTGAATGCCTTTCGTCGTATCGCTGTGCCGGACTTCTTTGACATGTTGCGCACAGTTTTTCCGGTGCTTTATGCAGTAGAAACAGATAATACGACAATTAACCTTCATGATCCTGATGGTGCATATCACGTCATGCATAGCCACATTGTCAACTTCAGATATCCGAACATTGTTGCAGGTTTTGATGGCAGTATTTGGCAATGTTTGTCTTGATTGGCGGATTTAGGTGGAGCCATGGCCGATGTGGCAATAGGATTCAATGCAAAATAAAAGCAAAAGAAAAAAACAGAAAGTGAAACAAATCTGCAGTAAGTGGCCATTACATTACATCAAGGTACTAACCATATTATGAAGTATCGTGCCCATGTACATCATAATAAACGGCTTATCTTTGACTGAGGTGCAGGAAGGGGTATGTTGGTTCGAAAAAAAGGGATTTAAACCATATAAATTTGAGATTGAATTGGTATAGTTACAACAATAAATAAAAAACTAGGAGGTTTTTAACAATCCATGCCGATGTTGCAAAACGACTGCCATTTAAAAAAATTAGTAGCGGCTATTTTTTTAAACCGATATGTTGTTTAGGCTAAATGCGCTACGCGCGGTTGTGGCTGATGTGGCAAACGCCTATTCTGGCGGGAAGGTTTACGCCGCCACGAACATAGAGCAGGCTGAATTGTTACCAAAATGATTTCGCAACGACAATCTAAATTTGGCATAATCGTGCCGCTGGCCAATGAGGAAGTGACAAGTCTGGATTTTCTACGAAGAATCCTGGTTCACTTGCAGAGTAAGGACAGGGTGTATTGTGTGCTAGACAAAATGTCACGGGACCGAACCAAGAGTATTGTGCACGGCCTGGCAGCGACTGAACCGCGGGTTTTGCTCGTGTGGGCACCAGACAACAGCTGTGTTGTGGACGCCTACTTCCGGGGCTACCGCGAGGCGTTTAAGGACGGGTGCGAGTGGATTTTGGAAATGGATGGTGGTTTCAGCCATCTGCCCGAAGAAATTCCGCAGTTCATCGCCGGCATGGCGCAGGGCTATGACTACGTCGGTGGCAGCCGCTTTATGCCAGGCGGTAGCCATGACAGCCCGTGGCCACGGGTGTTCATTAGCAAGGGGGGCACATTGCTGGCGAACTGGGTGCTTAAGACGCGGATGAGGGACATGACCAGCGGCTTTGAATGTTTCAACCGCAAGGCCATGGAGTGGGTGCTTGAGCATGGCGTTACCAGCCAAGCCAACTTCTTCCAAACCGAAATCCGTCACATGATGCATCAATTCAAATGGTTGGAGGTGCCCATCACCTATCGGAACAGCCAATATCGTGTCGGCAGAAGCAGCATCCGGGAGGCTTTTCGAATCCTATGGCACCTTCGCCGCGAGCAACAGCAATGCCAACCATGAAAACGCCAAAATTCTATTCGGTCATAACGACCATTCAATCTCCCACCACTGCTGTGCGAGGTCTATGTCGATTTTTGCGCCGCGTGTCAGGCCAACTGTTGGTCGTAGGCGACCGGAAAGGCCCGCAAGAGTATCACCTGAATGGTGCGGAGTTGTTTGCGCTCGAACACCAGTTAGCACTCCCCTTGCGTCTGCCGCAACTGTTACCTATCCATCATTACGCACGCAAGAATATCGGCTACCTGGTTGCAATTAGCCGGGGCGCGGAATGTATCTACGAGACAGATGACGACAACATGCCCTTGGTGGGCTGGCAACTCCGCAACCGGATGGTCCGGGCGAGGAAGGTGGAAGGTCTGTTCTGGTGTAATGTTTATCGCTACTTTAGCGATGACCTCATCTGGCCGCGCGGGCTTCCACTTGACCACATCGCCTCTGGGAAGAAACTGCCATCACCCAGTCGCGAGTGTTCGGTCGTCAGCCCCATTCAACAAGGTTTGGCGGACGGTAGCCCGGACGTCGATGCCATTTGGCGGTTGGTGTTGGACAAGACGTTTCAATTTCAGCCCGGTGCCAGCGTCTCGCTGATGTCTGGCGTGTGGTGTCCGTTCAACAGCCAGAGCACTTGGTGGTGGCCAGAGGCTTATCCGTTGATGTATTTACCCAGCTTCTGCACCTTTAGGATGACCGACATCTGGCGCAGTTTTGTGGCGCAGCGGTGTTTGTGGGCTTTGGGCGGCGCAGTCACCTTCCATGCCCCCGAGGTGGTGCAGCAGCGCAACGCGCACAACCTGCTAAAAGATTTTCAGGATGAAGTGCCAATGTATCTGGCCAATGATCAGATTGTGCGACTGCTGGAACCCTTGCCCATGGAACCCGGGCCGGAGGCTGTGGGCGCTAACCTGTTGCGGTGTTATGAGGCGCTAATCCTGCATGGCATTCTGCCCCAGAAGGAACGCCCTCTGATTAAAGCATGGCTGGCCGATCTGAAGAAAGTTACCGGCGGATTGTCCCTGTGAGCCCCCCAAATGCCGAAGGTGGACAATGCCTTTCGTCGTGACGATGTTCCTGGTTGAAGGCTTTCGCCGCAATATGTATCCGTTAAGGATTTACTAATGAAAAAAGCATATATAGAGAAACCGTTTTGCAAAGGTCTCATAGTATCGATAGCGATATTGGTGATAGCATTCCTGTTAGTGGTTTTCGCCCACAACAGGAACATAGTCAGTGACCCGCGTGCAACTCTGCTTGTGGCTGAGTCAATATTGACCACTCAAACAATAAAATTAGATCATTATGGCGAGGATTTTCTTCGCGGTTATGGATATGCTATCCATAATAAAAATGGTCATTTCTACTACTACTTTCCGCTTGGCACATCGATAGCTAGTTTACCTTTTGTAGCTTTGGCGAAAGGGTTTGGCCTCAACATGCAGCAATCTGAGCCTACGGTGCAGATTGCTATTGCCGCTGTAACGGCAGTTCTAACTCTTGTTTTTCTAATGAAGCTTGCCCGATTTTTTCTTGGGCCGACCAATTCTATTATAATTGCTTCGATTTTTTGGTTCGGCACTTCTCTCGCAAGCACCTCAGGCACCGCTTTATGGTCACATAATTTCTCGACACTATTTGCACTGATCGCGATCTACGGCGCCATCAAAGCAACCAAAGGCAATCAACTTCAGATCTGGCCTGTAATTTCTCTGTGCTTGTTTGCCGCCTACTTGTGCAGGCCGACGATGGCACTGCTTTTCCCCTTTGTTTTGCTATATGTTTTCACTTATCATAGGTTAGTGGCGATTAAGTCAGCCATCCTGTTGATGGCCGTTCTTGGGGCTTTTGTTGTCTTCAGTATGTATGAGTATGGTCAGGCACTCCCAGATTATTATCTCCCAAAAAGGTTGGCAGGAGGTAATTTCTACGAGGCCATCTATGGGAATTTGTTAAGCCCAGCCAGGGGATTGTTAATTTACTCTCCGTTTATTCTGGTGGCTTGGTTTTGCTTTCGCGCATCTGATAAGGAATGGGGACTTAAAAATTCATGGCTGCTACTGGGCTTTGCCTGGCCACTGTTGCACTTGATATGCGTTTCACGATTCCCGCATTGGTGGGCGGGACATTCATTCGGGGCACGCTTTATGACGGATGTCATTCCAGGACTATTTCTTCTTGCCTTGTACACATGGCCAACAACTGCGAAAGGACTGACTAACAAGGTTTCTATAGGATTTCTCGTTCTTGCTTCAGTTTTTGCGGTTTATGTGAACTCTGGCCAGGGTCTGTTCAATAAATATACCGCAGCATGGAATGCTGACCATAACATCGACATGTACCCTGAGTATTTGTTTGACTGGAGCTACCCGCAATTTATGGCAAGCAAGAAGGGGCACGATGATAGGCTGGTCAGGCATGCGATTAGCCATATTCCGGTGATTAAACCATTCGAAGCTCTTATGCACACATCTGAAAAAGTTGTCTTTCTAGGTTGGTCTGGTGCCGAAGCTTCTCATCGATGGTCAGAGGGAACAGCTTCTAGCATAGTTTTCTTGGCAGATAATGTAACGGATAGATTCGAGGGCGAAATAGTGATCCAAGCGGGGTCACTGGGTAAACAAAGAGTAAAAATAGTCTTGAATGAGAAAATAATTTATTCTAATGAATTAAATTCATGGGACGAAAATATCTCTGTACGCTTTTCACCTTCAATCATTAAAAATGGGAAGAATTTGATCCAATTTTATTTGCCTGATGCGCAGCAGCCTGGTAATGGCGATCCGCGGATTCTCGCCTTGGCCTTAAAAACATTTTCAGTACGGTAGATTCTATGAAGGGGGGATAAGGGTTCTGATAGCTTTGAATAACTACATAAAACTAACAATTTTTTCATTCCGTCCGGCATCCGCCGGATAAATTCCAGCAAAGCGCCACTTTTAGCCTGCCCCGTGCTTAACACGGGGGAATCCAGTATTATCAATAGTTTCCTGAATATACTTTGAGGGGTGCGCCGCTGGATATTGGCGTCGAAGACATTCCACAAGAACGAAAGTTACAAAAAATTGGGCAGGTTAATATCAACCTTAGTATTTGTGTAACTTACTGATGAAAAAAATAAAGTTAATAAATTCAGATGGTTTAACCGGTTTGCCTCGCACATTAGTTTTCGCAGCAACATACAATGAGTTAGATAACATACAGTCATTATTGGATGAGATTTGGGATGCAATTCCTGATTCCGATATCCTGATTGTTGACGATAACTCACCGGATGGAACAGGTAATCTACTCGATCAGATAGCCGCAGTTAAAAAACAGCTCAAGGTCTTGCATCGCCCCTCAAAACTTGGCCTTGGAACAGCACATTGTCTGGCAATGATTTTCGCCATCAAGCACGGTTATGATGTGTTGGTTACGATGGATGCCGATCACTCACATGATCCGGCAGACATACCCAGGTTGATTGGGAAACTAACTGAGGCCGATTTTGTAATCGGATCACGGTATGTGCCCGGAGGTGGTTGCGATTATAATGGCTACAGAAAGTTTTTAAGCGTATCAGCCAACATGGCCGCACGGTTAGTGCTGGGCATCCGGCTTCATGAGTTCACTACATCTTATCGCGCATTTCGTGTAAGCGCTCTTGCCAAAGTAAATTTTGTAAAGATGCATAACCAGGGCTATTCATTTTTTATGGAGTCTGTTTATCGGCTTCATCAGGCTGGATTAAAGCTTGCCGAGATTCCCATTTATTTTCATTACCGAAATGCTGGTAGCTCCAAGATTCCACGTCTGGAAATTATCCGAGGAATGGTGAAGCTTTTTTATCTGTTTGTTTCAAGGGTATTTAACAGATAATGCCAGCAGCATCCCACCTTTGAGATTGTGTTGCAATGTCTTTGCGAAGTGAAACAACCGAAGCAATCTCAAAAGTCCTCGATAATATAAAGATTACCGCACGCATTGACTGGAATTACGACACAGTCTGTTTGCCTGATTGAAGAATAGAGGAGTTTTGATGGGAAAAGTTGAGTTTCGCACCATTTTTTTTAAATTTCTATCATATATGACGGTAGTAATTTTAGCCATAATAGCTGTGAGTCATATTTTATTGACGCCGTGGGCCAATATATATTTTTACAACGGCGACTCCTTAACGTTGCCGTTGTTAGCTAAATCTATGGTTGCCGGGGAGGATTTCCGTTGGCACTTTTCATCCCAGCTTTTCTTTTTTCCTGAGGGGCTACTGCACGGCATTTGTTATGCTATCACACCATCCATAGTTTGGTCTCTGATCGCGAATAGCTTTTTAAATATTATTATTTTTCACGCGCTACTTTTTTTTATTGCAAAAAGTATTGGTTTTCATTCACTAAAGAATATGTTTTTTGCAATAACTGGAACAGCGTTCATTGTGCTTTATATTGTTTTGGAGCCGTATCCAGATGTCAATAGAACGGCCCTAGTTTCTTTGTCGCTATTTAATACTTACTACTTTGGCGTAATACTGTCTTCACTGTTGCTGTTGATGCTGACCATACTAATCATTCAACGAATAGATTCTCTAAATACTCTTCTGCGTTCTAGAAACCTTCTATTGTTGATTGCTGTAGTCGGAATCACCAGTCTTACATATTGTTCTAATCCATTATTGGTTCTTCAGTTTTCCTTGCCATTCTTAGCATCAATTCTAGTGATGCTATTTTTAAAATGGCTACATGCTCCTGCGTTTAAGACCTTGCTTTTTTCGCAGATCGTAGGATTGCTGTTAGGTCAAGGGCTACGATTGTTTTTCATAGAAAATATAGGCAGGCCGACAAATAGATATATTGATATTACTTCTATCTTTAAGGTATCTAAAAGTTTCTTTGAAAATCTGTTGCTAATAAAATCCTCTTATTTTAGCCTTGCTGAATATACAATTATTCTTTTAATATTACTGTTTTCAGTTTTTTCGATATTTAATTTGGCTTCGTTTTGGAGATCTAAAAAATTCGATGTTGCCAACAGCAAGGATGTTGCCATTACCTTCCTTTTGTTGTTCGCAATTCTTTCCCCGATTATTACGGTTGCGGGCACAATCGCATCGGGCAATTTTCTGATGCGGTATTTTTTTCCCGTTGTATTTTTTCCACTACTAAGCCTGATATTTTTATTCTATCATTGGCCACAATTAATTCCTCGCAACAAGACGTACTACACTATTTATTTATTTTGTATGCCCGTACTAATATTTTTGATTAGTAAAGCGGTACTGCCGGGGCAGGAAAAGACATACCTATTGTCAGAGCCAATTGATTGCTATAATCGGCATATGGAACAGCTTTCTTTTAATGTTGTGGGAGGGTTTTGGACGAGCAGGCAACTCGATCTGTACGGCAATACCGGAAGCAGAGCCTTGCAAGTCAATATGAACTTAGAACCATTCCTATGGCTCAATAATGCAGCCCCCTTTTCACAATTAAAGCTGAATGGCGTTATTGTGGATAAATTGACAGGTGGAATAAAAATTCCAGATTATATTTATGCTGAGGATGTGGCCAAGTTAGGTCCGTACAGTAAAAAATTTAGTTGTAATAAATTTGACATTTATTATTATGCCGACGGCTCTAAGGGGTTTCTCTTATTAAATGCGTTTGTGAAAAAATGAGGAATGATTGTTTATGTGTTAAATCTGATTTAAGGAGACCTTGAAAAAATGGGTATTTCTTCAGTAATTAAAAATGAGGACATTTTTTGAAATATTCTTCGACTTAGATGACACCCAATCGGTCTTATGTTTTTTTGCTAAAAATGGACGCAAATTCTTAAGTGATAAATTATTGAGAGTGATGGGTATAAGATGATCAGACCAAATGGAGAACAACATTGAAGCATGTGAAAGTCATCGTTGAGGTAGTTATATACGCTATGATGGGGCTATTGCTCGGTTTTATTTTTTTCCGGCAAATAATTTTTTCGCATTTTGACTTATTATTAGGCGATGTCGGCGATGCCCGTTTTAATGGAGTGATCCTAGAACACTGGTGGCAGGTATTGCAGGGGACAGCTCGATGGCTTTCGCCAACCTTCTTTTTTCCGGTTAAGGGTGTACTCGGTTATAGTGATGCCGGATTTCTGAATGCGCTACCCTATGTTGCGTTGCGTTTTTTAGGGATCGAACCTTTTACATCCTACCAGATCGTATTATTTGAATTGGTGGCGATTGGATGGATTGGAATGATCTTATTCCTCCGCTGTTGCCTAAAATTGCGCATATTCCTCACTATCGTCGGGGCAGCTCTTTTTGTCTTCCCCAATTCCATGGCTGTTGCCGTTTCAATATCACATACACAACTGTTGGCTGTTAATTTCATTCCATATCTAGCTATTGGGATTTATGTATTTCTGCAAAACCTTGGGAAAACGACATCCGTTGGGATCGCCGCGGGAATCTTTGTGGCGCTTATTGTTCCAGCGATTTTTTATACGAGTTACTACATTGGTTGGTTTTCCCTTTTTTTTATTCTGTTACTGTCATGCATTGGCTTTGTTTGGGGCATATCGCATTTAGGCTATAAAACCGTTTGGCAATGCATTATTTGTAAACGGGAAAATTGGCGGAGAATATTGCCTTACTGTGCACTCGGCATGATTTGTTTTATCCCGTTTTTACTGACGTATATCCCGATATTGCTGCAGTTTGGCAATCGAAGTTATCAGGTGATTGCTACCATGCTGCCATCGGTTATTGATTATATGAATGTTGGCCCAAACAACTGGTTATGGGGCAAGGCGCTTAATTCTCTTTTTTTAGGATTGGGTTCGAGACCGGTGACGCATGAATTGATTAAAGGTGTGCCAGGCAGTTTATTTTTGGCTTTTCTGGTGTTTTTGGCTTATTTCATCCGTGAAATAAGATATTATCAACTGACAGTGGCGCAAGATGATGCCTGCAAAATCGTATTGGACAAATGTGAGGCCAATGATGCCGGGAAGCTTGCGATGCTTGTGGTGGGACTGGGCGTTGCGGTATTGTTAAGTTGGGTGCTAATGCTGAAAATCGAGGGATTTTCACTTTGGTGGCTGGTCACGAAACTGATTCCGGGTGCGGGTGGTATTAGCGCAGTGTATCGTTTTCAACATGTACTGGCCTTTCCACTTGCTGTTGTGGTTGCAATCGGGCTACATCAATCCATGAATTACGCCACAGCCCATATACATTCATATGTTAAACGTTGTGCCTTGTTAGTTACCGTATCAGTTTTTTGCTTATTGCTCGTTGGTGAGCAGTTCAATACCAGTGATCTTGCCCGCTACAGCAAACAGCAACAATATAAAATGCTTGCCAGCATTTCTCCACCTCCACAGCAGGCAAAAGTTTTTGCTTTGTTGCCGGCGGAAGAATTGAGAAAATATCCTTTTGAAGCTCAGATTGATACGATGATCATTGCCCAAAAATATGGATTGCATACTATTAATGGGTATAGTGGACAGATGCCACCTGGTTGGGGCGGGATATATCATGTTGATAAGCCGGAATATATTACATATTTGGTCAGTTGGATTCAATACTACAATCTGGAGAATGACCAACTCTATTTTTTAAATGCTAAAACAGGTAGTTGGTTGTCGGCGAAGGATGTGCATCTACCATTACTGCATGAGCGTATGGTTCTTATGGATGAGCCTTTGGGTGAGACAGACTTTGCTTTGAAGTTATTAGCAGAAAAAATCCCAACACATTGGAAAGAGAATGAATTGAGGCAGTGTAAACTGCGCGTGAAAAATAATGGGAAGGCTGCTTTATCCAGCGTCGGTGGTGATATAAACAACCTTGGTAAATATGTTATCGGCTTGTCTTACCGTTGGGTAGATGCTTGCAGTTCAGTGCCTTTATCCGGGTTTGATAACCGCACTGCGCTGCCTGCGGTGGTAAAACCAGGTGCTGAAATAAAACTGAATATGGAAATCAAAGGGCCATCAAAGCCGGGCAAATACTATTTGGAAATTGAAGCAGTGCAGGAATTAGTCGCCTGGTTCAAAGACAAAGGATCCCCGGGGATACGCATTGGGGTAAAGGTGAGGTGACAGTACATCAATTTAGTTTATCATAAAATATTAGGCACTTTCCCGTTGTTGCAAAAAGCTGCTCTGACAATCAGCAGGGAAAGTTTTTCAGTTTTTTATTACAAAGCAAAAAGAAGACTGAAAAGTTATTTATGGCGATTTAAAAATGTGCCACATGCCCCAGTAACATCCCCTTCAGGAACAGAGTCATTAAAGACTTATGTTCGGCTGAATGACTTCGAAATGAAAGCCGACAGAGAGGTCATTAGAAAGAAGTTAAGAGCGATCAATGAAGAAATCGAAAAGAAGCGAGGAGCATAAAGAGTGAAAGGTCTAATTTCTGTTATTGTTGTCAATTATAATGCCTTAAAATATCTGACACCATGCTTTTCATCACTGCGCGAGATAGAGAAAGATGACTATTCATTGGAAATAATTATGGTGGATAACTTATCTCAAGATGGATCTGTCCATGAGATTAGAGATAATTTCCCTGAGATTAAAGTCATAGAGAACACCGTCAATAGCTATACAAAGGCAATAAACGTGGGTATCCGCGCATCCACCGGGGCTTATGTTGGTCTACTTAATCCCGATACCGTCGTAGAAAAAAATTGGCTTAAGGGGATTATCGATATAATGAACGGATATGACAGGATTGGTGTGGTCCAAAGTAAGATACTCTTTTCTGACAAAAAGACCATCAATAGTGTCGGAGTTGAAGAAGTTGAAGACTTTTACTTTCGGGATATTGGATTTGATGAAAAAGACGTGAGGCAATACGAGAAGCCGATGGAAATAAATTTCTTCTCCGGTGCCTCGGTCTTTTTCAGGAGGGATTGCCTGGTGGACGTTGGCAATTTCGACGAAGATTTCGTGATGTATATGGAAGATGTAGATTATAGCATCCGATGTCGTGACAAAGGATGGAGAATATTCTATGCACCCGAAAGTATCGTTTATCATAAATATCATGCTTTAACCTCTTCTGAGTTATGTGAATACTATTGTTCAAGAAACAGAATGCTTCTCCTTGGGAAGCGATTCCCCTTTCAATTACCGGGCAGTATCAAAACATCCTATTTTTATCTGAAAAACGACATGAGCAATCTGTATCGCTCCTTGATTCAGGCAGTGAAAAAAATGGCCGAACATCAACCGACAGAAATTATTGTCAAGGTTCTCGATGATCTAAAAGACATCGTCCCGAAAATATTTGGATCCCAGAAGGCAGTTTATTTTTTCAGCCAGTTGGAAGTGGTTTTGGTTCTGCGAAAAATAAAAATTGGAATTTATGACCAGGCTTTCCATTTTGCCGGTGGTGGGCAACGTTATGCTGCAACATTGGCAGAACTTCTGCAGGATGATTATGATATCACATTTATCGCGAATAAAGATGTCACTCTTGAGCAGTATAAGGCATGGTTTGACATTGACCTGTCTAACTGCAAATTGAAAATCATTAAAATACCGTTTTTTGAGAAAGCCGGCTGTTATCATATTAATGAAGGCATGGTTATCAATGAAGAGACTAATCCTTTCGATATCATCAGCCAGGAAAGCCTGAACTACGATATTTTTATTAATGCGAATATGCTAACGAAGGTAAAACCATTGTCTGTTTTAGCCATTTTTATTTGTCACTTTCCGGACAGGGAAAAAGAGAGATTCTTCAGTGTGGACAAATACGATTATTTGTTAACAAACGGTAATTATGGTTCGTTCTGGGTGAAGAAAAGGTGGGGACTTAATCCGACATTACGTCTTTATCCTTCTGTGGATATGTATCATGGTAGAAATAGCTTTGATGGAAAATCAAAAATCATACTGTCCGTGGCAAGATTTGAGGAGAGTGGCAGCAAGAAACAATTTGAGATGATCAGGGCATTTCGCAAGCTCAGTAAAAGAGATAAGCGTGTAAAGCAGGAATGGCGATTCATCATTGCCGGCGGCAGTGCAGGAGATAATTCCTATTTCAATAAAGTAAAAAGAGAAATAAATGAGATTGAAGCGACCAATATTGAATTAATGCCCAACCTAACTAACTCGGAGATATTGAAACTATATGGAGAGGCTTCAATTTTCTGGCATGCTTGCGGTTTGGGGGAGAAAGATGCCCATCTGGTCGAACATTTCGGAATGACAACCGTTGAAGCGATGCAAAACTACTGCGTTCCCATTGTGATCAACGGGGGGGGCAAAGAGAAATTGTTGAGCATGAAATCAGCGGATTCCTGTTTAGTACAGAAAAAGAGCTGATAGCGTGGACATTAAAAGTCATAGGTGATAATGAATTGAGAAAAAGAATTGCTCAAGGGGCGTACGCAAGAAGTCACAGATTCAATGCGGAGATGTTCAAAAAAAACACTCTGTCTTTTTTTGCAAATGTTGAGAACCGATTAAGAGGCGGAGAGCCTTTAGATTTCTGTAATTGAGGGCTTCAGGGATTGATTT
>Ga0208495_1000323_pt1 | contig 18168 bp, 16 predicted proteins | sample CryBogmetaGMA14M_FD_184551 | JGI IMG/M metagenome (GOLD analysis project Ga0208495, IMG submission 184551) | Freshwater microbial communities from Crystal Bog, Wisconsin, USA - MA14M (SPAdes) | ecosystem: Environmental > Aquatic > Freshwater > Lake | place: Crystal Bog, Wisconsin, USA...
TCATGTAGACGGCTTTTATCGTGACCAAGGCAATACCCATCTTGGCGGACAACCGATAGATGAGGCGGCGGCGCGTGCCACCGATCCCACTCTTGAAGGCACGGCTGTACTGGATAATCCTTACGGGCTTCTTAATAATTCAAATGCGCGGTCACGCGGTGGTTCGGCAGGTGCTTCGATGATAGGTGATGTTGGGCTGGCGGGGGCGGCGATTAATAGTTTGGAGAAAAACTATGGGATTCCTCCCAATGGCACGGGCAGTGCGCCGGTTAGAATTCAGCTTAATCAAACCAAATACGATGTTAAGGGGCAACTTAATAAACCTTTTGCCTTTGCTGAAGCAGTGCGGATGAAATTGGGTTATACGGATTACAAACACGTTGAAATAAGTGGCGGTGTACCGGCTACGACGTTTCTTAATCAATCCTATGAAAGCCGTTTGGAACTTGAGCATCAACCGCTAGGCATCGTAAAAGGCGTGCTGGGTTTTCAATCAGCCAATAGTCAGTTTTCAGCGCTGGGGGCAGAAACCATCGTGCCAAAATCGGATATTGATTCTTACGGTTTGTTTGCTGTCGAGTCTTTCGCACTGGGCAAGGTGACTTATGATTTGGGTCTGCGCGGTGAATGGCAAGGCATTGCTCCGGAAACAACGTATAGCAGTGTTTCATACATTCCGTTAAGCGGGGCGGTTTCGGCGTTGTGGGATATTACCAGGCAGCATCAACTCAATCTGGCGGTTACCCAATCCCAACGGGCACCGCAAATACAGGAATTGTTTTCCAATGGGGTTCATGATGCGACCATGAGTTATGAAAAAGGCGACGTAAACCTGCGCAAAGAAATTTCTTATAATCTGGATTTGGGCTATAAATTTAATGCCGACTGGATGACATCGGAACTTAATCTTTTCCATAATTGGGTTAATGATTATATTTATCAGCAACAAGCCCGTTATGTATTTAACGAGGGTTTGCCAGCGCCTGGATTTGAGCCAAGTTGCACGGGAGCGCCGGGCGCTTGTCTGCCGGTCTTGCAAAGCGCCCAAGCCAATGCCGTTTTTAGGGGCTTTGAAGCCAAGACAGTATTTCCGTTGCTGCAAAACCGATACGGTGCAGTCGATTTGACGCTATTTGGTGATTATACCCGTGGCTCGTTTGATCAAGGTGGCAATGTTCCCCGTATGCCGCCGCTGCGTTATGGTTGGCAGTTAAGTTACGCTAAAGGTGACTGGTCAAGCGATGTAAAGCTTACGCGAGGTGAAGCGCAGACTTATGCCGGCGACAATCAATCCAACACACCGGGTTATTTGTTGTTAAATTTGGGCGCACAATATCAGTTGGCGAGCTTTCATGAGTCCCAAGTGATGCTGTTTGCCAAAGGTAAAAATATGCTCAATGAAAATATACGCAACTCAACCTCGTATTTGCGTAATTTTGCACCCGATCCGGGACGCAGCGCAGAAATTGGCATTCGGGTGAGTTACTAAAGTTTTAAAAGCATTTCACCACGAAGACACGAAGAACACGAAGTTTTTTCTTTGTGTCTTTCTTCTTCGTGCCTTCGTGGTGAATAAGCTTGTCGAAAATTTTAAAAGAGTTTTTTCTTCGTACTCTTCGTGTCTTCGTGGAGAATAAGCCTGTCAAAAATCTTAAAAATTCTGTATGCGCCGGTGATTTATATCCAGATTCATAAATTTAAGATAATTATACTGAGGCTTGCGGGTTACATTATGTTTAATCGGCTTATCTCCGTAAAGTTGGGTGATGATTTCTTTTTTTGCTTCCAGCCAGTCACGAAGATCATTGCCGGGATAAAATCCGCGTTTTTCTGCTTTGTAATAAGCGGCCTCAGCAATCATGGCATCAAAATTAACGGGCTGAACGACTGGCGGCATTTGCAGGGTAAAGCCAAACTTTATCAGGTTTACAAGATCCAGCGGTGAACTACCGTTGATGCCTATTTCTGCTGGTTCCCGTTCTGTCAGTGTCCCGAAAAGCCGATCCCAAAATGAGAAAACAGCGCCATAATTACTGTCATGCTCACACCGCTGGGTTGAATGGTGAGTCCGGTGCAGAGAAGGCGTGATAATCAGATAGCTTAGTAATTTTTCACCGATGAAAGAAATGTTGGTGTGATGAAACATAATAAACAGGGTCATTATTGCTTCATTGATTAGCAACACAGCTGCTTCTATGCCTAAAATAATAATTAAACTCGCTTTTAGAATATGGGTTATAAACAGCTCCAGAAAATGTATTCGAAAGGCGGTAGAGATATTCAAACAAGGATCGTTATGGTGTACCTTATGAAACATCCACAGGCAATCAACGCGGTGACTGGCTTGGTGCCAGAAATACATTAACAGGTCAAGCGCCACAAACGACAGAACTGCTTTCCAGGCGGGGCTGGATAAAGCGTTAAGCAAACCTTTGCCTGAATAACGTTCGGCCAGTATCAAAAGCGATGAGGCTGAAACCAAGGACATGGCAATACTATTAACCATAAACAGGCTAATATTGGTTTTATAAGACTGGCGCAAGTGTTTTGCGGGCAGTTTTTTATTGGGCGCTTGAAATTCAAGCGTACAGAGACTGGCGAAAACCATGAGCAGGGTTAATGCCATTATTTCTCCCGGCACCATCGTTGGCCATTCAAAATTGAAGTCAAGTAAAGTAGTTAGGCTTAACATAGTCATTTCCTCACTTTAAAAGCTGATGTACAGAATAATTCTAAGTAATGTTAATGTCAGTTTGATGACAGAAGAATTGTTTCCAAATTCCGTCTTTGCACAAAATTATGAGTATTTAACATTAAAAAATACTTAAGGGCTTAAATAAGTTGATTTGATTAGGCGGGTAATTTAAGCTCGTTTATTCACCTACTTTAACACTATGCAAATTATGAGCCACAACGTTGGCAGGTTATGGTGATGTTTTGCTAAAAATGCCTGTAGGTCAATAAGAGCAAGGGCTTAAGCGGTTGAATGGTCATATTAAGAGGGGGATTACGACCGGAGAGAGTAAGCTTTAAATTACGTAAATGATTCAATTGAGGGCAATTAGATTAATTATTTGCACCAATAAGGTATTTTTCTGCATTATTGTTTCCTGATAGAAAACAGCCTGTCAAAATATTATGATATCAGGGAGCCGGTTTTTTTAGTTAAATCGGCGCAGGTATTGGCTTGTAGGCGAAGGCCGTTACTTGAAAGGTAAGCCAAGTGAAGACTATGGATGGTTTTATTGATAAGTGCTTGGCTTGTGTTGATGGAGTGTTGCTTTAGAGGCAGTTGCCAAGGTATTGGTTTATAAGCCAAAGTCGTTATTTATGGTAAAGCGGGGGATTTGGTGCGAAGCGCCAACAAAGCCGGATAACCACAACTAAAGCTAGTTGTGGTTATCCAAAGCACCTTGATAGAAGTTTTTCAAAATCAAAATTATTATTTGATTTTAGCTTCTTTGTAGATAACATGTCTGCGAACAAACGGATCAAATTTTTTGATCTCCATTTTTTCAGGCATGGTGCGCTTGTTTTTGGTTGTGGTATAAAAGTGGCCAGTGCCTTCGGTAGAAATCAGTTTAATTTTATCGCGCATTTTATTGTCTCCTTAAACCTTTGTGCCGTTTTTACGCAAATCCGCCAATACAGCGTCGATGCCGTTTTTATCAATGATGCGCATTGCTTTTGTGGTAATTCTAAGGCGCACCCAACGATTTTCGCTTTCTACCCAAAATCTGTGATGTTGCAGATTGGGAAGGAAACGTCTTTTGGTTCTGTTGTTTGCGTGTGATACGTTGTTACCTGTAACGGGTTTTTTACCTGTTACTTGACATACTCTAGACATAATTAACCTCTTGGTGTGCCTAAATTTAAAAGTTAGCCCGTCTTTATACCAAAAAATCTTTTCAAGGTAAATAACAATCTATAAAATAAGTATAATATACTTCCTCTTCAGTAATTAAATCGGGACAATAATGCCTATTAAACTCGGCATGGTCATGGACTCCATCGACCATATCAATATCAAAAAAGACACCAGTTTTGCCATGTTGCTTGAGGCTCAGGCTCGAGGGTGGGAGTTGCATTATATGGAACTCAATGACTTGTTTCTAAGGAATGGCAGGGCATTCGCCAGAACCAGAACGCTGACTGTTCAGCGCGATGCCAAGCAATGGCACCGGTTTATTGCCGAGCAAGATATTTCGTTGGATCAATTGGATGTCATCATGATGCGTAAGGATCCGCCTTTTGATCAGGAATATATTTATGCAACTTATTTATTGGAACGCGCCGAAAGTATGGGTGTTTATGTGGTCAATAAACCGCAATCGTTGCGCGATGCCAATGAAAAACTGTTTACGGCATGGTTTCCGCAGTGTTGCGCTGAAACCCTGGTTGCCAGAGAGCCCGCCAGAATAAGGAGCTTCCTGCATGAACAAGGGGAAATTATTTTAAAACCGTTGGACGGAATGGGCGGAACTTCTATTTTTCATTTGCGTAAGGATGATCCTAATCTTAGTGTGATTCTGGAAACCATGACCCAGTATAATAGTCGCTATGTGATGGCTCAAAAGTATATACCCGAGATTAAAGACGGTGATAAGCGCATCTTGATGATCAATGGTGAAGCCGTACCTTATGCGCTGGCGCGTATTCCTGCTCAAGGTGAATCGCGGGGTAATTTGGCCGCCGGTGGTCGTGCGGAAGGTCGTAAATTAACCGAACAGGATTTGTGGATTGCCAATCAGGTGGGCCCGACGCTACGTGAAAAAGGCCTGGTTTTTGTTGGGCTGGATGTCATTGGGGACAAGTTAACCGAAATTAATGTCACCAGTCCTACTTGCGCTCAAGAGCTGGATCAGCAGTTTGGGCTTAATATAGCCGGTCTATTGATGGATCATATTGAAAAACATCTTCAATAATATGGAAAATAAGGTAATGGACGTTTCTTCTGCACCCCCGGTGAACAACAATAAGTCATTGTTGACGGCTTTACTGGTTGCGGTTATTGTTCACATTGCTTTGGTGCTGGGAATAAACTTTACAACACCCCAACCTGAAAAAATCAACAAATCGATAGATATAACACTGGTTAATACACCGGCAAAAAAAGCGCCTGAAAAGGCGGATTTTTTAGCACAGGAAAATCAGTCCGGTGCGGGTGAGGCAATCAAGAAATTGGAATCACCTGTACAAAAGCCTGCCAGTCAGGAAACCAGTGAAGTAAAGTCGAAGCCGAAGCCGGTTAAAAAGAGTACGCCTGAAGAGAACAAACCCAAGGTTGCACAAAAAATAATAACCCAAGAAAAGGCAGAAAAGAAAGTGGTTACCGCCAGCAAGACTGACGTCGTTAACCAACCTGAAAAACATCCACAAATAACAGCCGAGTCATTACATCAGCAACTGGCGCAATTGGGAGCTGAAATCAGGCAAAGCCAGCCAAGTGCCGAGCAAACCAAAATAAAATTTGTGGATTCTGTTAGCGCCCATAAATATGTTGCCGCACAATATATGAAAGATTGGGAAAGTAAAGTGGAGCGAACCGGAAATCTTAATTACCCGGAAGTGGCCACCAAGAAGAATTTTTCGGGTATCTTAACCATGGATGTGGGTATTAATGCTGACGGGAGTATTTACAGTATTCGTATCAACAAGTCTTCCGGAAACCCCGCACTGGATGAAGCGGCTAAAAATATTGTCCGTATGAGTGCGCCTTTTCCACCCTTGCCTTTAGAACTGCGTAAAGAACTTGATGTATTGGTAATTACCCGTGTCTGGAAATTCTCGGATGAATCGGGTTTGGTCACACGATAAATAGTTGCTTAAGTCACCCTAACCTTCGATACTAAGGACCATGAATAAAGCTACTTACTTAAATAATCAATTTATTATCGCCATGCCCGGCCTGGCTGATCCTGTTTTTTTTCACACAGTGACCTATTTGTGCCAACATAATCACGAAGGCGCTTTAGGTATCATTATTAATCGATCAGCGGAGATGAAGCTGGGCGAGATTTTTAAGCAAATGAAGATACGTTCGACTTCACTTTGTGCCGCTGAAACACCTGTTTTTGCCGGTGGACCGGTGCAGCAGGAACGAGGTTTTGTATTACACACACGCGGTGGTGGTTGGGATGCAACTACGGCGGTTTCGGAGTCAATTTCTTTAACGACATCGCGTGATGTTATTGAGGCTATTGCTGTCGGTAAAGGGCCGGAACAGTATTTGGTGGCTTTAGGTTATGCAGGCTGGGGTGAAGGTCAATTGGAAAAGGAAATGTTGGCTAATGCCTGGTTAAATACCCAATGTAGCCAACAGGTTTTATTTGATACGCCGATTAATGTGCGTTGGCAGGCGGCCGCCGAACAAATTGGCATTGATATTAACCGGTTAACGATACAGGCGGGACATAGCTAAGCAATAAAATGAACACCCATGCCGTTAAGTTAAGTGCTTCTTGGCAAGATAAACCGTTGGCTGAGCGGAGCCGAAGCCGGCAAAATCGCTTCGACTCCGCTCAGCGAACGCCTTAACTTAATAACATTGAAATGAACACCGTTTGTATTTTTTTTGCCCTGCCTTTCATTGAACACACGACTAAACTATGCAAGATCCATTACTTACAAAAACCAGCGCCGATACTTATCTGTGCTTTGATTTTGGCTATAAAAAAATAGGCACCGCTGTCGGTCAAACCATTACCGGTTCAGCCAGTCCGTTACAAACTATTCGTTCTATTAATCAAAGTCCGGATTGGGACATAATAACCAAGTTAATACAAGAATGGCGACCTGCGGGTTTAATAGTGGGCATTTCCAGACAGGCTGATGGTTCGGATAATCCGGTGACACCGCGTATGTTAAAATTCTGTCGCCAACTGGAAGGGCGTTATCAATTGCCGGTTTATCAACAGGATGAAACGTTATCGACATTTGAAGCCAAACAAATGTTGTTTGATGAAGTCAATGTTAATGCCGGTAAACTTTGGGAAGTCCAGGATCAACTTGCGGCTCAGCTTATTTTGCAGTCCTGGTTAAATGATTATAAAAAAAAGGATGATTAAGTGCTAGAAATACACGATTTACTGAACAAACTGGAAGACGGGTTAAAACGCATCATTGTTGAAAGACAGCTAACCAATCCATTGATGATAGGTATTCGCACCGGTGGTGTATGGATTGCCGAGCAAATGCACCAACGGCTTAACATCATTGAGCCTTTGGGATTACTGGATATTTCTTTTTATCGCGACGATTTTTCGCAAATCGGCGTTAATCCCAATGTAAAACCCAGCCAGCTACCGCCGCAGATTGAAGGCCGTGATATTATCCTGATCGATGATGTTTTTTATACCGGCCGAACAATTCGGGCCGCACTAAATGAGATTTTTGATTATGGCAGACCCAATCAAGTGGTCTTGGCCGTACTGATAGAGCGTGATGGACGGCAAATTCCTTTGTGTCCTGATTGCGTGGGAACCCATATCACGCTGAGTGCCGGTCAGTTGATTAAATTAACCGGCCCTGAGCCCTTGGCTATTCAATTACAAACAATAGATGCGGTAGCATAAGCGATGATTGAAAATCTCCAGTTAAATTCGAAAGGCAAACTTAAACACTTTTTGAGCATTGAAGGTTTGCCAAAAAGTTTGTTGACAGAAATTTTGGATGTAGCAGAGTCTTTTGTCGGCATAGGTGATAATCAGATTAAAAAAGTCCCGTTGTTGCGGGGTAAAACGATTGTTAATCTGTTTTTTGAAAACAGCACGCGCACCCGAACAACCTTTGAACTGGCGGCCAACCGCTTGTCTGCCGATGTCTTAAGCATGAGTATTTCGACTTCGTCAACCTCCAAAGGAGAAAGCCTGCTTGATACCATACGCAATTTGGAAGCCATGTATGTTGATATGTTCGTGGTGCGTCACTCAATTAGCGGCGCTGCACACTTTATTGCCCAGCAAACGGCACCCCATATCAGCGTTATTAATGCCGGTGACGGGCAACATGCGCATCCGACTCAAGCCATGCTGGATATGTTTACCATTCGGCAGATAAAAAAGGATTTCTCGATGCTGCGGGTGGCTATTATTGGCGATATATTGCATTCCAGAGTGGCCAGGTCACAGATTCAGGCCTTAAATACCTTGGGCGCAGCCGAGGTCAGGGTGATTGCTCCCAAGACTTTATTGCCTGCGCATGTTGAAAGCTTGGGGGTCAATGTTTCACATAACTTGACCGCCGGGCTTAAAGATATTGATGTCATTATGATGCTGCGCTTACAGAAAGAGCGGATGACATCGGCATTATTGCCCAGTGAAAGCGAATATTTTAAATGTTTCGGCTTGACTGAAGAGAAATTAAAAATCGCCAAGCCGGACGCTATTGTCATGCATCCAGGCCCCATTAATCGGGGTGTGGAAATTGATTCAAAAGTTGCAGACGGCCCGCAGTCAGTGATACTCAAACAGGTTAGCAACGGTATCGCCATCCGAATGGCCATTATGGCGATGGCGATGCAGAAACAGGGGGTTAGTTGATGAGTCAAATACACATTAAACAGGGACACATCATTGATCCTGTCAACAACATCAATCGCGTGGGTTGTGTTTATATCGCTAACGGTAAAATCATTTCCGTAACTAACGAACCCGCTGGTTTTAAGCCCGATACGATTATTGATGCGCAACATAAAATAGTCTGTCCGGGCTTTGTAGATTTAAGTACCCGCTTGCGTGAACCCGGACAAAGCCGCAAAGCGACCTTTAAAAGTGAAACGGCTGCGGCTGCAAACGGTGGCGTTACGACGATGTGTTTGCAGCCGGATACGAGTCCGGTTATTGACACACCGGCTGTTGCAGAGCTTATTAAAGAGTTGGCGAAAAATGCCGACTACCCGCAAATCTATCCGATTGCAGCACTCACCCAGAAACTGGAAGGGACTGAATTAAGCGCCATGTTAACGCTTAAACAGGCTGGCTGTATCGCCGTTGGCAATGCCAATCAGTCGGTGAGAAATCTGCTGGTACTAAGACGGGCAATGGAATATGCCGCCAGTCACGATATGTTGGTTATGTTTCGTCCCAATGATTATTGGCTGGGTAATAACGGTTGCGCTCATGAAGGCGCATTCGCAACCCGCTATGGTTTGCCCAGCATTCCGGAAGCGGCGGAAACCATTGCTTTGGCTCAATGTCTGGAATTAGTTGAGTTAACCGGCTGTCGCGTGCATTTTGGCCAGTTAAGCTGTAAGCGCTCAGTGATTAAAATACATCAGGCCAAAAAGTATGGCTTGCATGTCAGTGCCGATGTTGCCGTACATCAACTGCATTTGACCGAAAATGACATCATCCCTTTTGACAGTAACTACCATGTGTTGCCCCCCTTACGAACCGGAGCCGACCGGCAGTATTTAAGACAAGGCTTGGCGAGCGGTACCATTAACAGCATTTGTTCCGACCATCAGCCGCATGATAAAGATGCCAAGCTGGGTGCATTTCCGGAAACTGAGCCGGGGGTATCATCCGTGGAAACACTGTTGCCCTTAATGCTTAAATTAGTCGCGCAACGCATCATAACGCTGGAGCAGGGCATCGCCTCGTTGAGCGGCAATCCTGCACGCGTTTTACGCATTAAAAGCGGGGCACTAAGCGTTGGTTTCGCGGCCGATGTGTGTGTGTTTGATCCGGAATTAGAGTGGCAAGTTAATGCCGATAACTGGAAAAGCCAAGGCGTTAATACTCCGTTTTGGGGGCAGACATTTAAAGGCCGGGTTACCCATACCTTACAGGGCGGCAACATTATCCATTGTTTGGAAAAGTCCGGGTGACAGCCAAGGGCATTAAACTGGCTTAATCAGGTCAGCCAGTGCGCATCGCACACCACCATACACAATATTAATTCACCACGAAGACACGAAGTTCACGAAGAAAAACCAAAGAAAAATCGGCATCCTTCATAGAAGCCCAAAAGTAGTTGACACTTTTTTATCACAAAAAATGCTAATAATCTTTGTAGGTCGGGTTAGGCGCTAGCCGTAACCCGACACATATTCGTTGATTTGTCGGGTTACGCTTTCGCTAACCCGACCTACGCGATGGTTATTGCAAAAAAGTGTAAACCCAAGAATGAAGGATGCCTAAAAATCTTCATGTTCTTCGTGTCTTCGTGGTGAAATGTCTTAAGTTGATGTCTATGGGGTGCGCATCACGCACCCTACCAGGCTTTAAATAACGCCCGCCAGCCTTTTGGCAAAGGGGGAATTGGTTGCACCGTTGTTCTTTCGTAGGGTTTTATCATTTTGCCAATCCGTTCCCCCAGTTTAACCACTTTTTCTGCGGTTAATTCACCATCCCATTGCACTTTGTCTTTGCCAAACAGGACGATAATAGTTGAGCCCATATTAAAGCGGCCCATTTCTTCGCCAATTTTTAACACAGGTGCATTTTCCTGATACTGCCAGCTTCGCACGGAGGTAATGCTGGGCGGCGTTACCACGCCGTGCCAGACAGTTTCTATGCTGGACACAAATATGGCACCGACCAGTACCAAAGCCATTGGACCGGCATCGGTATCAAATAGTGCAGCAACGCGCTCATTTCTGGCAAATAAGCCGGGGACGGAATTTGTGGTTGCCGTATTCACACTGAATAAGCGGCCGGGAATATGTACCATTTCTCTTAAGGTGCCGGTTAACGGCATGTGTAGACGGTGATAATCTTTAGGTGAAAGATAAATCGTAGTAAATACGCCATTATTAAAAGGTTCTGCACGTTCTGCATCACCACCCAACAAATCAGTCGCCGTAAAGCTTTTACCTTTGGCTTGAAATATTTTACCATCGGTAATGGGACCTGCCTGGCTGACTGCGCCATCAGCAGGGCAGGCAATGGCATTAGCTTCGGAGGTTAAGGGTCTTGCTTCGGGTTTTAGTTCACGGGTAAAAAAGTGATTAAAGCTAAGGAAGGTATTGATATCCGGTTCAAGAGCCTCACTCATGTTGACCCCGTAATGCCTGATGATCTGTTTGATAAACAGGTTTTTCCAGGTTTTATTTTCGCAGTGCGTCAGTTTACTCATCATTTTGGACAAGGCATGATGCGGTAAAATGTATTGGGGCAAGGTGGTTAACGCTTCTTTAAAAGTCATGAATAATCAGTGCTGGGTAAGTCGGGTTGGCAGTATGACCCGACCTATAAGGTTGGGTCTGTTTTACGCAGGAAATCGTTAAGGCAGGTTAACTAATTCAGGAGCGTGCCAATCGCTGTTTCTATGCTCCACAACAACGGTCGTATAAATGCCGCCGCGTACATTAAATTCAGCACGAATACGCATAAAATTAGGCGCTATGGCTTTTACAATATCGTTGAGAATTTCATTGGTAATGGCTTCATGAAATGCGCCTTGCTCACGGAATGACCACATGTAGAGTTTAAGGCCTTTTAATTCAACACAAAGTGCGGCGGGCACATATTCAATTTGGATGGTTGCAAAATCAGGTTGTCCTGTTTTTGGGCAAAGGCAAGTGAATTCGGGGATATCAATGCGTATGGTATAGTCGCGTTCTGGTTGTGGATTAGGGAAAGTTTCCAGGTCTTTAGTGGGTTGTGTCGTTGTCATTGTAGTCATTGGCTCTGTTAAAGTAGCCGCCAAGATTAACATTATTTTTGGGGTCTGAAAAATTACATCTTAAATAATTAATTTTTTTACCTGTTTTAAAACAGCACACGCTCTGTTTTGCTAGATATACGCCGTATCAATATGCCCGAATTTAATGGCCAGGCGGGTTAATTGAACGTCATTTTTTATGTTAAGTTTATCGTAAAGACGATAGCGATAAGTATTAACGGTCTTGTCGCTCAAGATCAGCATTTGGGACATTTCCTTAATGGATTTGCCTTGAAGAATTAACGTCACCACTTCGGCTTCCCGACGGGAAAGTTTTGAAAACGGCGACTCATGATAGCCAGGCAGACCTTGAGTTGTCAGATTATTGGCAACATCTGCGCTCAGGTAGCGATCGCCGGTCATCACTTTACGAATGGCATTAAGCATCTCGTCAACGGGTGATTCTTTTGAAACAAAGCCTAATACGCCAAGCTTGAGTAATTGCGGGGGAATGGGGCCGTCGTTATTTACAAATAAGGAAATTATTTTTACATCAGGATTAACTTGCAAAATTTTACGACAGGCTTCTATGCCGCCGATACCCGGCATATTAACCCCCATCAGCACAACATCGACAGGCCGCGTCGCCATTGCATCAATCGCTTCTTCACCTGATTTTGCAACGCCTGCAACGGTAATATCTTCAGCATCATTCAGCAATGCTTCGATACCGGTACGGACAAATTCATGATCATCAACAAGCAGTACATTTATCATAATTCTTTGCTATTTGTTAGTTATAAAGCCATGTAGTAAGCATAGTATATTGTTTGTTATAATAATACGCCATGCAGTCTATATTATTGATTATAAATATTTATTTCATTTTTAGTACTCGGTGGCTGTCTGCCGGGATTGAGATGCATGCTGCCATTTTTTATGCCTATGACGGCTCCTTGGGTGGTTCATCAAGAAATTTCCGGTAATTAATGGAAACCTTTAGACCGGCAAATCGTCCACTCATTCGGATCAGTTCTTGGGTCTTCTTGTCAAAACTGACCATGACCTCGCTTAATGCACGATCTTCATAACCTTTTTCTATATGGTGAGTTTCCAGTAGAAAATGGTAGACATACACTTCTATATCGCCTTCATCTTTAATTTCCAAAGGCTCCCCTAATTGAGCGACAACAGTTGCTTTTTTGGGTAAATCTTCAGTAATTTTATCGATTAACTGACTGTTGGCCCGCAGTTGTTGTTTTTCCGTATCAATTTCAGCTCCCCCCAATGAACGTAAAGAAACTTCCAAAAATTTTGGCGGGGCAATTTGCAAAAACAACGATGAAAACGACCAGGCAATTATTCTCCCTTCTTTATTAAAATTTAAATTGGAATAAAATTTTATTTCCGGAACAATTATTTTATTGTTGCCATCAACCTTACGAAACCAGTAGCGCCAAAGTCTGCCGTCCAGAGTAGGAATATCCTCGCTGGGATACAATCTGGATAAAGAAACAAAATCTTTGCTATATAAAATAGGTTCTTTAAACTGAAGGGTAAACTCGTCAGTGGTAACCGTATTAAAATAATGATCAAATTCACTCATCTGTAAATAGGTCTGGTAAGCCCTTATCCAGTAAATACAACCCGATAACGAACCTGCCATTATTAGCAGACAAAGAACACGAAAAAAACGTTTAATGGTTCCTGCTTTCATTTTATGCCTTGGCTATTATTAGTTTTGATAAGCTAATGTTACCAATAACCGCTTGCCGACATTCAATCTTCTACTTAAAAATCACCCGAAATGGTTAACACATTTAAAGGATAGATAAAAAAAAGCCTTAGTACAATTAGTAGAAATACCTAGTGAGCACAATTAATTTGTCTGAATGTTATTCAATGAATAACCTGGGGGATTGATTTTCAAGGGCTACTGATAGTTACTGCGCTAATCCACGCAGCATTAAGCGACGAAAAAAATCGGCTTGGTAACCCGTAAAAATATCCCTTGTAAAAGTTTCAACAGATTTACAGGCTATAAATCAGGCAGCTGTGGCCGTTTATTTCTGGGTTCAAATTCAACGCTTGGTATCGCGCCAAGTCCTTCGGCGTGTCTAAATCCCATTGTTGTTTGAGAGCATGATAAAGAAGATTATTGTGTTGGATACGCGAGCGGGTTTGTTCAAGCACTAATTCAGTGCCCCAAGGCATGTTGTCAAAAAGTTCCGGGTGTGGCTGATTAAGGCCAATCAACACATAACCACCATCTTCTGCAGGTCCCAATACACAACAGGTTCTCTGGCTTAAGGCGGTTAACGCTTCTTCCAGATCGTGTTCGGTTAATGAGGGACAATCGCAGCCAATGAGTAGGGCGCGTGAGTAACTTTTAAGCGCCAGGCAAAAAGCGTTGTGCATTCGCGCACCTAAATCCGGGCCTTGTTGTTGCTGAAGAATGACCGGATAGCGTTGCGCCGAGGCAGTAAAAAAAACATGATCGATTGAAGGCGTACACCAGAGCTGAACCGGGCATAAATTAATCCGGGTCGCCAAGTTTAGCGTTCTTTGGGTGAGCTCAATGTGTAATTGCATGGCCTGTTCGGCCGTTAATTGATTGGTTAGACGGGTTTTAACCTGGCCGGCAATGGGTGCTTTACAGAAAATCATTAGCACCGCGTCAGGGTATTTATAAGCCATCATCACCGTGGTCGCCACTTTTTAAAAGTCAGCCATAGCCACCCTGTTGTGGCATTTATGATGAATTTTACCGGCAACGTCGTTTGCACAAATTACTCAATTTAAATTGCGTAAACACATCCTGCGTGTAAAGAAAAGCCAATGTTTTTGGGTCTGCTCCAAAGAAGTAACGCAGGCGTAAAGCCCACATCAGCAGGATAGTTCTGTAAACACCGTTTTGTTCCCAGCGTCGACCGGAGCTGATAACTTTGTCTTTTAAGCAAATGTGTGAGCTGATTTTCTTTAGCTTTTTACACAGAGCGATATCTTCCATCAAGTTGATTTCAGGATATTGACCCGCTTTTTCAAACGCCTGGCGCGTAACAAAAATAACCTGATCGCCTGTTGCAATCCCCGTTAATCGGGAGCGCCAGTTCATCATCTGTGCGATAACTTTTAACAGAAAAAGGTTGCCGCTTAACTGAATATCAAAGCGCCCCCATTGCCGGGTAAGGCTGATTTTTTCTTGAATCAGCGGTAATGCGTTTTCAGGTAAACAGGTGTCGGCGTGCAGAAATATTAATATCTCTCCGGTGGCCTGTTTGGCACCGTTATTCATTTGTTTGCCCCGACCTTTTGGAGATAGCAGCACTTTATCAACTAACGGTGCGGCAAGCAGTCGCGTGTTATCGGTGCTGTCGCCATCAACAATGATAAGCTCACAGTCGTTCCTTAACGGTTGCAATGCCCATAAACAAGGCTGAATGGTTTTTTCTTCATTCAGGGTCGGGATAATGATAGAGAATTTCATTATTTATAACGGCTCAAACAAGGCAGTAAGATCTTCAGCCGTCAGTTTTAACGACTCTTCTTTAGCGCCGCCTTTATAAATACTTTCAGCCAGTGCGCGTTTTCTGTCCTGCATGGCAATAATTTTTTCTTCAACCGTATTTTCAGTAATCAGTTTGTAGACAAAAACAGGCTTATCCTGACCAATGCGATGAGCACGGTCGGCGGCCTGGTTTTCTGCCGCCGGATTCCACCAAGGGTCATAAATAATAACAGTATCGGCTTCAGTCAGATTTAAACCGACTCCGCCTGCTTTTAGGCTGATAAGAAAAACATCCACTGCACCGCTTTTAAACAGCTCAATCGCTTCGTCGCGTTTGCGGGTTTGGCCGGTCAGTTTGCTGTAAGCTATTTTACGGGTATTTAATTCATCTTCAATCAAGGCAATCATGCGGGTGAACTGTGAAAAAATCAGAATTCGTCGGCCTTCTTCCAGTTGTTCCGGCAATAGTTCCATCAACAGGTCAAGCTTGGCTGATTCTTTTACTTTTAGCGCTTCTTTTAGCGACAGCGTGCGCGGATCACAGCAGGTCTGGCGCAGCTTTAGCAAGGCATCCAAAATGGTGATATGGCTGCGTGACAAGCCTTTTTCAGCAATCGCATCACGGACTTTTTTCTCCATCGTCAGGCGGATGCTTTCGTACAAAGCGGCCTGTTTTGGATGCAGGGGTACCGAACGAATAATTTCGGTTTTAGGCGGCAATTCATTGGCGACTTCCTGTTTGGTTCGACGCAGCATAAAAGGCGCAAGACGATTTGACAAACGTAGTCGTTGTTCGCTATCACCATAAATTTCAATAGGCGTGCGGAAGCGTTTTTTAAAGGTGGCATTGTCACTTAAAAAACCAGGCATCAAGAAATCAAATTGCGCCCAAAGTTCGCCTAAATGATTTTCCATGGGCGTACCGGTTAAACACAAACGGTGATTGGTTTTAATCTGGCGCACCATCTGGGCTGCTATCGACGTCGGATTTTTAATGGTTTGGGCTTCGTCCAAAATCAAATAATGATAGTCATGCTTAAGCAGTGTTTCGTCATCTCTGCTTAACAATGGATAAGTCGTCAGTACCAGATCATAGTCGTTGATTTGATCGAACAACTGTTTGCGGTCTGCACCCTGCAAGGTTAATACTTTTAGTTCAGGCGTAAAGCGTTCGGTTTCACGTCGCCAGTTACTCATCAAACTGGTGGGAGCAATAATTAAACAGGGCAGCGTCATCCGGCCACTTTGTTTTTCAAGCAACAAATGCGTGAGTGTTTGAACGGTTTTGCCTAGCCCCATATCGTCCGCAAGAATGCCGCCGAATTTATATTCGCGCAAGAACTGCAACCAGTTAAGTCCGTGTTGTTGGTAATGGCGCAAGTCTGCCTGCAAGTTGACCGGTAAGTCGACATCTTGAATGCCGGTGAAGTTTTTTAATTTTTGTCCCAGTTCTCTCAGTTCTTTGCCACCTGATAAAGAAAACAAACCATAACTGCTTTCCTCCATATCAGCAAGACTGGCTGCATTAAATCGGGATACTTTAAGTGAGCCATCTTTTTCCAATGTACTGGTGTTGAATAATTCAAATAAAACAGCCAGTATGGGCTTTATTTTGTCGCTGGGGACGCTCAGATAATTGTGATCCCCCAACGATATGTTGAGTATGTCGGGAAGGTTTTCCGGGTCGTAGTTTTGCAGCACCGGCATAATCAAGGGCAACAACGGATAGGATTGACCGCCAATTTCTACATTGAAGTGCATTTCAAACCAGTCGTTTTGACTTTCGCTGATCTCGGCATTCCAGTTTTGAGCAGTTTGAAAATTAAGCTTAAAGCTGTCGGCAATGTCGATAATCCAGCCTTCCTGTTCAAGTTCCGGAAGTGCGTTTTGGATAAACTCTCGCCAGCATGAGGCGCTCTCATTGCTGTTTACGGCAGCGCTGAAAAGAACCAGTTCCTGCGAGCCGGTTTTATTGGAGGGCGCAGTGATGAAGCCTTTTTCTGCCAGACGATTTAGTGCCTGTCGCTCAATGTCCAGCGCCCGTTTAATACGCACAAAACCCTGACCGGTTTTTATAGTGCTGAAGTCTTCAGAGGGAATAGCCGGAAGCGAGTAGTCTCCGTAATTAAAGCTTACCGCCATAAAATGAACATAATTGTGCGCATTTATCGGCTGGCCGTATAACACTAATCGGGGGATAGGTGCCAGATCATCCTGGTCGATTAATTCAACTTTTTTGGGTGTAGGCAGGCGCAGGTTTGGGTGCTCAACCGTCAATTTAAAACTGAATTCATCGGCAAATTCAGCAGGAATAAGCGGGACAGACAAGATTTTATTTAATTGATCGGCACTAGGTGTGATGTTCTTAAACCCGCCTACAGTACCTTGAATAATATCCAGATAGCGGGGCGGATCAGTCAACAGAAGTGTTGCTGCTGGTTCGACGGCAACCGATAGTTGGTAATTGCCTATTTCCTGTTGCTGCCAATCAAAGCGTAAATCCCGATTATCACCTGCTTTTAAAGGCGGGTTCTCGGCGTTTTCCCAGAATAATCGACCGGTTTGCAATAATTTTGATAAGGCGATGTAACCGATGGCACCGACCAGTATGGGTTCACCTTTTAACGTGTTAAGCGCCGTCATTAATCGTGCAATTTCTTCGTCCAGCGGTTGAATATAGCTGAGGTATGAAAAGCTGTAACGAAGATTGGCCAAGGTTGTTTTTCGGGCTTTGCCAAGACGCCCTGATTTGTTTGCTTTGGTGATCAGAAACTCGACAGTCACTTCATGTTTTGTTTCGCCAGGTTTAAGGATATAAACGACAAATTCCTGGTAGATGTTATGTTGCAAAGGCTCAGGTTCATTCAGACTGTCCAGCCATGCCATGCAACGGGCGCTGGTAACCGGTGACAATGAAGGGGTTTGATTGATATTTTGATAATGCAGACAGGCAGCAGCTACATGCTTGCAGTTATGGCCAACCGGGCAAGAACAATTTCCCGTGATTTTTGCCGCGCTGTAATCAGGACGCCAGGCTATGCGAATATTTTGCT
>Ga0208495_1000324_pt1 | contig 18161 bp, 17 predicted proteins | sample CryBogmetaGMA14M_FD_184551 | JGI IMG/M metagenome (GOLD analysis project Ga0208495, IMG submission 184551) | Freshwater microbial communities from Crystal Bog, Wisconsin, USA - MA14M (SPAdes) | ecosystem: Environmental > Aquatic > Freshwater > Lake | place: Crystal Bog, Wisconsin, USA...
GGTCGAGGTGCTGGATCAGGACAAAGGCCATACCCGTATCAGGCGGCATATGGGTGAAGAACTGGTCGAAGGCTTCCAAACCACCGGCAGATGCACCGATACCCACGATGGGAAAGGAGGGAGTTGCGGCTGGAACCGGCGCAACCTTTTCCTTTTTAGTAAGCCTGCCTGTTTTCCTGGGCTTGGAAGTTGCTTTGTCCTTGGGGATGCGATCAGTTTTTTTTATTGGCAAGTTTGCTCCTCCGAATCATGGGGTTGATGTTAGGTCAGCAATTCTCTTATCTTACTACGCAACTCGTTCAATTCATCAATAAGCTGGCTCTGGGTCTTTTCATGGTCTTGCATGTCAGGCTGCTCCTGAGAGGAAGATATGCATTTGATGGGTTCTTTAGGGTACTATCTTCCCAAATTGATTAATGGATTAAAGCAAGGCAACAGTCAACTTATTTTTCTTGTGCCGAAGACCGATTGCACCAACATAAGCGAACAAATGATTTGGACCGCTGTGTCAAGACAGGGAGTGGGATTTATTGAGGTGGTCGGTCTGAATAATCTCAGCTAGTTAATGGCTGGGGGACGAGGATTCGAACCTCGGTTAACGGGGCCAGAACCCGTCGTCCTGCCGCTAGACGATCCCCCAAGTCACATCAGCATACTAATATTTGCACTCTGGAGTGTCAAGACGATTTGATCAAAGAGGCGGAACCGATTACTTCGATAATTGTTGTCCTGGATATCCCTCCTTCCCTGACGATGCGCAATCCATCTTCAAGTGGCTCCACAACCGTGGATGGTTTTCCGCCAGGCGTTGTCCCCATGTCCATCACAATATCCACTGCTTCCAGAACTTCTCTATTGATGCAACTTATCCTGTCAGGACTCGGATCTCCTGACAGGTTAGCACTGGTTGCGGTGATCCAGCCGCCTACTTGCTCGGCGAGAACCTTGGCAGGGCTGTCGGGTGGTACTCTCACCCCGATTTTTCCAGTGGGCCCGGTCAGGAGCTTAGAAAACGGTAAAACCACTTCCATAAGGATAGTGAGGCTTCCCGGCCAAAAGTGGTCCATGATCTTACGTGTGATGGCCGGTATTACTGGAGCAATCTTCTCTACAGAGGCTTTATGTGCTGCAATAAGAGGTAGAGGCTTTTCTTCCGACCTGCGTTTGATTTGGAAAATCCTCTTCACACCCTCTATTTGAAAAGGATCCGCGGCCAGGGCATAAAAAGTTTCAGTGGGGACAATGACAACGCCGCCTGAACGGACTATTCTTGCAGCTCTATCAATAATAAAGCTGTTTTCAAGAGCAGCACTCAACTTTTCCTCACAGGAAGCTCGATGACAAAAACCGCGCCGCCGCCAGGATTGTCTTTAACTCTTATGAAGCCGTTATGATCGGATACGATGGTGCTCACGATGGTTAACCCCAGACCAGTCCCCCCCGGCTTTCTGGAGAAGTAAGGTTCAAAGAGCCGATCCCTGTGTCGCGGATCAATTCCGGGTCCGTTATCAACGACCTCAATGGAAGCGATGGAAAGGTCTGTATCGTAGCAGGTCCGGACTTTTACCCTACCTTCAACACCGGCGGCTGTGACCGCGTTGTCGAGAAGGTTGACCACAGCCCTCTTTATTTGTTCTTTGTCAAGGTCGAAAACAGGAACCGACGGGTCTTGATCAAAGGAGAAGTCTATTGAGTCATTCCCCTGGAGATAGAGTTCCATGACTTCACGAACCAGTGTGTTCAAATTATCAGGGACTGGATTTGCCGCAGGCATTCTGGCAAACTTGGAAAATTCGTTTACCATATTTTTGAGCTGTTCTACTTGATCAATTATGGTGTTCGTACACCGGTCCAAGACTTCTGCATCCCCCCCAAGCGCAACCAAATATTTTCGCCGAAGCCGCTGAGCATTGAGTTGGATGGGAGTCAGGGGATTCTTTATTTCGTGTGCGATCCTTCTGGCGACTTCTCTCCATGCTGCCATTCGCTGAGCCTTCAACAGGTATGTTATATCTTCGTAAACCAGTACAATGCCAAGATCATGACTTTCCTCATCTCTCAATCTGCCGGCGAAACAGAGAACCGTCAGAACCTTTTCTTGAAATGACAGGGTTACTTGACGCTCTAGAAACTCTTTATTTGAGTTGAAGAGTTCGTCCAGGGTACCCTGGACCGCCGTCGAGGAAACTTCTGGAAGAACCTCCGGAAACGGTCTTCCCAGTAGATTCGGTTCCCTAATCCCGAGGAGAGCCCTTGCTGAGTTGTTGATTGTCGTTATCCTTCGGTCGGGATCGAGAGCCAATACACCGGCGGCAATATTCCGCAGGACAGTTTCCATGTACTTGCGGCGACTCTCCAGGTCCAAGTTCACCCTGACCAATTCGTCTCGCCCTTTCCTAAGGTCTTCTGCCATCTTATTGAAGGATCGGATGAGAACACTGAGTTCGTCATCTCCAGCCGGCTCGATGTACACATCCAGATCCCCACTTGCTATTTTTTCAGTTCCTTCGGCGAGACCTAGTATGGGATCTGTTATATCCCTGGCCATGGTGACTCCGAACCAGAACCCTATAAAAATAACCAGTAGAGCTACAATCAAGAGGATCAGGATGTAAATGGTCTTTACAGGACCCCTCATCCTTTTCGCCTCCTGGTAGTCGCCAAATGCGTTTGATATAGCTAACAATCTGCCGGCAAGGGACGTTGGTATGAAATAATCAGTCACCAGCGCGGCATCAAATGAGTCGCTGTCCGGACTCTTCAGAGGGGCGATTCCACGAATGAGGTCGCTCCCCCCATCTAGTGGTATTATCTGTGATGTTTTTTCCCCTTGAAAGGCAATCTTAAGAAAACTGGGAAGGGGAGGGGGAATGGTGACTTCGTCCATCACCGGATCTTTGTTAAGAAAAGGAGTCGAGCCGTCACGGAAATAGATCTGGATGGAGTTGAGCCCTTCCGAGGCTCTAGCAGATTCCATGGTCACTTTGAGGGCATCGCGCTTCGACGGATTCAATAGCGATCGAGAATCGATCAAAGCAGCTAACCGGGCTCCGCTAGCAAGGGTTTTCTCGGACGCATTCAGATAATAGGCTTGGGCGACAACCAGGGAGGACTGTAAGGATTCTTCGACCTGGGTTTTAAACCAACTCTCAATTGTGGTGTGGAGCACTCCGGCACTTGCAATGAACAATACCACGGTAGGAATCAAGGTCAAAGCAACAAAGGCAAGTGTCAAGCGAGTTTTGAGATTGGAGCCGAGAAGCCTGCGCCGACGCTCGAAGACAAGTTTGAAGAGATTGCGAATAAGAAAGAAAATCATAAGGATCAAAAGGAGGGTCACGACAGTCAAGAGCGCAAAAAGTAACAGGTGGCCGGCAAAGGGGATGTCTTCGGCGGAGCGGGCTATCTGAGACTCTGCGAGGAAAATTATCCCTATCAGCAAAGCAGCGGCGGAGGCTATAAGCAGCTCCCTTCGCCTCTTCTTATCCTCTTGGTCTATGGTCAGGAACTTTTTCAATCGTCTATTTCCGTCATTGCTTCTAATTGGCCGTCGTCAAAACCAAAATGATGTCCCAGTTCGTGAACAACTACTTCTTTAATGGCAATTGAAAGATTGTGTGTGCCTCCGGCAGCACGCATAATGGGCCGTCGATAGAGGAATATCCTTTCAGGAAGAAGACCGACCATGAAGAAGCTCTGCTCCGTTAGAGGGATCCCTACGTATAGGCCAAGCAAGTCCCATTTAGATTCGACTCCGACTGAGCGAATGGTTTCAGGATCTGCAAAATCCTTCACCAGGACCTCCACGTTCTGCATTTTGTCGCGAAACTCCTGTGGAAGTTGTTCTAAAGCTTCAGCCACCTTTCCATCAAACAGGTCCTTTAGCATCACGGTCCCTAGTTTTCTCAGTCTATCAGCGACTTGACAGACTGTTCCGCTTGCGCGCATACACGAAGCTGTAACAGAAGAAGAAAAAAAAGGGAAGGCTAGGCTCGGCCCCTTGGGAAAGCAGATATTGATAGTAGGACTGGGAAACCCGGGGAATGCTTATTCAGGACACCGTCATAACCTGGGGTTCATGGTGGTTGATAATATTGCCGATTCGCAGCGGCTATCCTGGACGGTAAACCGTGAGAAAACCCTTATCTGCAAGGCACCTATAGACAGTAGAGACATTATTCTGGCAAAACCTCAGACTTACATGAATTTGAGCGGCAAGGCCGTGTGGCCGCTCATAAGGAAACTCAATGCAGATCCTGCGGAGATGATTGTGGTCCACGACGATCTGGATCTGGCCCGCGGAACTGTACGAATAAAAGTCGGAGGCGGTGATGGAGGACACAAGGGAATCCGTTCAATTGCAGATTGTTTAAGATTCCGTGATTTTATCCGGGTACGACTCGGCATAGGGAGGCCACCGGAGGGGGTTTCTCCTGAAGAGTACGTTCTGAAAAAGTTCTCTCCGGACGAAGCAGGTGTGGTAAGACACCTCATAATTACCGGGGTGTCTGCTATAAGCCTGTTGGTAGCACACGGGGCAGAACATACCAGAAACATTATCCATTCGGTAAAGCTGCCTTAAGTTTCGGTCGAAAGGAGCCATTTGATACCGGTTTTTATCTTGCTAATTGCTTCAGGTTATAATATTTTTACAAGTCTTTAGACAGACGCTACTATCTGCTAGGGGGTTAAGGGATGAACGATACGTTGGTGAGTGAGGACAATGCTCCGTTCCGCAAGTTGATCCGCCCGGTGGTGAAGGCCCTTAGGACGGCTTTTATTCAAGGGACCACCGTGGTGAAGCTTATGCCTTCGGAAAGAGCGATCCAACTTTACTATAAATACAGGCGCAAGAGCTACGACCTGCAATGGTCCATGGACCCAGGCTATAGAAAGGGGCTTAGACGACTTGTGGATTTGGCCGTTGAAGAGACCGACATGGTCCTTGACGTAGGCTGTGGTACGGGATCCGCGACGTTGCTGGCTGCGGCGAGGTGCAAGGAAGTGGTTGGTATTGACCTGTCTCCTGATATGATCGAACTGGCCGAGGAAAAGGTTAATAAGAAGTGTATCGGGAATTGTCGACTGATCGCAACTTCGGTGGAAGATTATCGACCGGATAACTCTTTCGACAAGGTTATCAGCTCCTTCATGATTCCACACGTCAAGCCGGGTCTGAGGCCCTCGATTTATTCCTGCATGTACAATTTCTTAAGCCCGGGGGGGACTGTCGGGCTGTTCGGTTCCCGTGGTGAGGTTTGCGACGTGTACGAGACTCGCGACGAGATTGAAGATAATCTTACGAGGGCAGGGTTTGAGGACATCGTACTCTATGATGTCTATGACATTTACCGCATTGCAGTCGCCAAGCGTCCCAGGTGACTCTGCACATACACCAATTACCAAGGTGTCCAAACTAATGAGCCTCCGGAAAAAAATTCGGCTGGAGGCTCATTAGTTTTTTCCGGTATAGTTTAGAAATCTGGTGTAAGTACGATTCGCTTAGTCAAACCGCCGCTGTGGGCTTCTTTGAATGCCTGTTGAATTTGTGACATCGGGCGCGTCTCCAATAACGGATCAATGTCAATCTTGCCCGATTGAACCATCTCCAGAACTTTTGGGTAGTAACAGGGCAAGCAACCCCACGATCCAATAATGTCGGCATCGAAGGCCATGAGACGTGAGATACTGTAAGAATTCTTCTGCATGCCGAACCCTACGACTACCAGCTTGCCTATGAAGCCGAGAAGCCCGAGGGCGATGTCCTGGGCTGCCCCCACACCGGTGCATTCAAAAATCTTCCATCCCACATTGTGCTTAACCCCGGCTTGCTTGGCTATGGCTCTGAATTCCTCCTGGATCGCCTTGAAATCCTTGTCTTTTGTGTTGATGACATAATCGGCGCCCATGGTGAGAGCCCTTTTAAGTTTCTCTTCGTTGCGAGCCATCCCAACAATGGGCTTAGCTCCAAAGGCTTTGGCTACCTGGGCCATATAGACCCCTACTCCCCCGGTTATGCCGGTTATGAGAACCGGGTCTCCCTCTTTCAGTTCCGCGCGAATTGCTGCCTGATAGGGAGTCGTCGCAGCGTCGGCGATGACGGCGTAACTTGAAAGCGGGCGGCCTTGAAGGTCTTCGATCACGCACAGATCTTGTGCAGGTACGGGAATGTGACTGGAGAAACCTCCATAAATACCAAGGGAATTTCCTGGCATCTTTTGAGCCAGGCAGCGATTGTTTCGTCCTTCATCACAAATGCCACAAGTGTTACAAGGCATTACCGCAGGAACGATGACCTTTTTTCCGATCCACGACTCCGCACCAGGCCCGGAAGCAACAACTGTTCCGGATATTTCATGACCTAAAGTCAGAGGGGGTTTGGTCACGGTCGGAACCCCATCGTAAAAGTAAGACATGTCTGTGTGGCATACGCCGCAACCAGCTATCTCGACGAGCACCTCGCCCGCCCCCAATTCGGGTACGGGAATTTCAGTTTTCTGTAACTCGCCGGGTGCTGTTACTTTTCCAGCCTCCTTGTCGTAAGTCGGCCCCTTAACCATTTGCCAGGTTTGAATCTTGTCGGGAATACTCATGAATGTACCTCCTAATGATGTCTGGGAGGGTATAACGCTTCCCATGACTCGTGAAGATATAACGGTGGTTTGAAACGAAGGTTTAAAAGCGGCATCCGTTTTCTAAGCATATTGTGGAAGGAAGCATTCTGTCAAGGGAAATAGTGGATCGGGTCAACTGCAGTGTTAATAGAGTCATATAGCTAATTTAAAAAGAAGAATTCCTAAACTGATGATGGAGTTCATCCCATGCAAAGTTCATTATCAGGAACAATTCTATGTGCGCAAATCCACTGAAAAAGTCGCGACTGCGGTCAATAGGAACGAAGGTAATCCTCAAAAAGGTTCATTACGGTTCTCGTGAACGGCCCCGGCTTCCCATTGCCTATGACCTTGTCATCTATGCGTGTTACCGGCAGGACGTTTCTTGTGGTAGAAACAAGAAAAGCTTCCGGGAATGACGAGATCATGTCCAGAGTGACCGGCGTCTCCAGAACTCTAAGCTCTTTCCTGGGCGCAAGGATTTCCAAAATTACTCTACGTGTGACGCTGTCGAGAATTTTTCCATCCAGAGGAGGGGTGAGTAAATTTCCATCAGAATCGATAAAGAAAATGGTGAAGGTTGAACCCTCTAAAACAGTACGCTGGTCCGACGGGCAGACAAAGAGGACCTCGTAGGCGTTGTGCATCGGGACCACTGTCTGGTGCGCGAGAATTGCACCTATGTAGTTCATCAATTTAACATCCGGGCACAATCTCTGATGAGGGAATGTGGCCAGGGCAGCGCCATTTGCGTAAAGTTCTGTAGGAGGAGGTGCCAATTGTTGGACAGCTAAATATAAGTGCGCTCCAGCGGCGGACTGTTTCATTGTGCTGCCCGAAAGGCCTCCACTAAAAATTACATCAATTACAAAATCGATACTGTTGTCGATCTTCACATTTCTTTCAACAATGTCATTGATAAGGGCACGAAGTTGGTCCCTTTGGAGCGGAGGAACCATGTAAAGGCTTGAAGCGGAGTAGTAGAGTCGGTCCAGGTGATCCTCCAATCGAAAGATCTTTCCTCTCACTGTTCGGCAAGCAGTGAAAACCCTGTAACCTCTTATTGTGCCACTGACATCGTCCAAGAACAGAAAAGTCAGTTCATCCGTATCTACAAATCGGTCTCTTTGATATGATATAATTGTGCTTTCCTCCATGCCGGGGTAGGTATACCATCTGCATGAACGCAACTACTTAATTGTAATTTAAAAACCTTAAGATGTAAATGTCTGGTAACATTGATTGGGAGAGTTTCCGTACGGAATGGTGTCGAAACACTCAAGCGGCCTTTCCGCAACATTTCTTGTATTTCTTCCCGGAACCGCAGGGGCAAGGTGAGTTTCGGCCGATTTTTTCTGCTTGACGCCGTACTGTCCTCTTTCCGGGATCCGCACCATCAGAGCCGTGGGACAGTACTATTTCCTGTTCATGTCTTGGGGCTAGTCTTTCAAGGTCCTCCTCTTTTGCAATTTTGACGAGAAAGAGGTTTCTCAGTGTTTCTTCCTTGATACGGGCACTCATATCAAGGAACTGCTCGTACCCTTCCTTCTGGTATTCCTTCAGCGGATCCCGCTGACCGTAACCTCGCAGGCCGATGCCGTCCTTCAGATGATCCATGCTCAGTAGGTGGTCTTTCCACTGATTGTCCACGGCCTGGAGCATTATGAACTTCTCCAATTCTCTCATGATCTGCGGGCCTACCTCTTGCTCCTTGCGATCATACCCTGCACGCGTTTGCTCGACCAGATAATCGGTAATCCCACTGAGGTTCTTGTCTGTGGAAGGAAGCGAGTCAAAATCCAATCGGATACCGAATTGTCCCCAAAGGGCCTCCGCGAGACCGGCGAGATCCCAGTCTTCGTAGTGGGAACGCTCGTCGGTAAAACGGTCCACAAGTTCCTCCAACAGGTCTTCCATCATGTCCTGGATTGTTGCTTGAAGGTCTTGGCCGCCCAAGATAAAGCGTCTCTGCGAATAGACGACTTCACGCTGTTTGTTCATTACGTCGTCGAATTCGATAAGATGCTTACGAATATCGAAATTGTGCCCCTCCACTTTTTTTTGGGCATTTTCGATTGCTCTTGTAGTGTACTTGTGCTCGATGGGCTCGCCGTCTTCCATCCCCACTCGTTCCATAATCATCTTTACTCGATCTCCGCCGAATATCCTCATCAAGTCGTCTTCCAGACTGAGGTAGAATCGGCTGGAGCCAGGATCCCCTTGTCTTCCTGAGCGGCCTCGAAGTTGGTTGTCAATCCTGCGGGATTCATGGCGTTCGGTACCGAGTATGTGGAGCCCGCCGGCTTTGATTACTTTGCTCTTTTCGTCCTCGCATTGTGCCCTGGACTTTTGAAGAATCTGCTCGAATTCATCCGAGCCCTCGCCTTTTTTTGCCTTAGAGCGGGCAAGAAAAGTGGGGTTTCCCCCAAGGATGATGTCAGTTCCCCGACCGGCCATATTAGTTGATATGGTTACTCCTTTGAAGCGACCGGCCTGCGCCACAATTTCAGCTTCCAACCCATGATTCTTTGCGTTGAGAACATTGTGAGGGATCCCAAGTTTTTTTAGCCTCAGTGCTAGATATTCGGATTTTTCAATGGAGATGGTGCCTACGAGAACAGGCTGGCCCCTGTGGTATAGGTCTCTTATTTCCTCGACCGCGGCGTCGAATTTTTCCTGCTCCGTCTTGTAAATTAGGTCAGAGCGCTCTTCTCTAATCATGGGGAGGTTCGTCGGGATGATGACTACTTCAAGGTTGTAAATCTTTTTGAACTCGGCAGCTTCCGTGTCTGCCGTTCCGGTCATTCCTGCAAGCTTGTCATACATGCGGAAGAAGTTCTGGAAAGTTATGGTGGCTAAGGTTTGATTTTCGTTTTCTATATGGACTGCCTCTTTAGCTTCAAGGGCTTGGTGCAGTCCATCTGAGTATCGCCGTCCCGGCATCAGTCTACCTGTGAACTCATCCACTATAATAACTTGGCCGTCATTGACGATATAGTCCACATCTTTTTTGAAAAGGGTGTGAGCCTTGAGGGCCTGATTTACATGATGAAGCGTTTCCATTTGCGAGGGATCGTAAAGGTTGGAGACGCCTAGAGCGTTTTCGACCTTCGCAATACCTTCCTCAGTCAGAACGACGCTCCGGGCTTTCTCGTCTATCGTGTAGTGCACATCTTTATGGATGCTGGGGATAACTCTGTTTATCTTGAAGTACTTGTCCGTATTTTCATGGGTCGGCCCTGAAATGATCAACGGGGTTCTTGCTTCATCGATCAAGATACTGTCAACCTCGTCAACGATTGCATAATAGAGTTCTCTTTGGACATAGTCAGCGAGAGAAAACTTCATGTTGTCCCTGAGGTAATCGAACCCGAACTCATTATTTGTACCGTAGGTCACGTCCGAGTTATAGGCTCCCCGTCTCTCTTCATCATCAAGATCGTGAACAATCACTCCCACCGACAATCCCAGAAACTTATAAATTGCCCCCATCCATTCTGCATCTCTTCGAGCCAAGTAGTCATTTACCGTTACCACATGAACGCCTTTTTCAGGCAAAGCGTTCAGGTAAACCGGCAGAGTTGAAGCAAGTGTCTTGCCTTCACCGGTTTTCATCTCCGCTATCTTGCCCTGATGAAGTACGATCCCCCCTATGAGCTGGACGTCGAAATGTCTCATCCCCAAAGTTCTGATCGATGCCTCCCGGACCAAGGCATATGACTCAGGAAGGAGATCGTCCAGCGTCTCACCTCTTGAGAACCTGTCCCTGAACTCATTAGCCTTTGCCCTTATGGCTTCGTCCGAAAGCGACTTCATGGAAGGTTCAAGTTCATTGATAGAGCTTATGATGGGATCGAGCCTTTTCAGGTCTCGGTCGTTTTTGCTGCCGAACAACTTCCTGGCAATTCCTGATAACATACTGGTTCCTCTAAACTTCGTATAACTGGAGAATGGAGAGCCGGACGGATCTCAAATTTGTGACAATAAAACTTTTGCCTATCATTAAGTGGTCCTTCCCCATCGTTCTAGAGACAAAACGCGCAAAATAAGGTTCACAGTAACTGCAAAATCTTACGCGCCTTATGATGTCGGCATCATGGCAACCAGATAAAATTTTCCCGATGCTCAACAATAATAGGTGAGGCAACTCGGCCCAAATCGGGATTTCTCTAACACAGGGGGCCTGAGGTGTCAACCGAGCTTAGGGGTCTGGAACAAGCGCTAGAGGCGGAATTCACCTCATGCTTAACATGAAATTCATCCTTTATCCTTGCGTTTCATTTAGGATTTGATATCATATATTTCTATAAAATGGGTCCCGGAGGTTCCTTATGAGGTACCAAGCTGCCCTCTTCATACTGTTGGTTACTGTAGGCGGATTTCTGTTTGCCGGGTGTACGGACGACACAACCGAACTCAAGCAGAAAATGGCAGACATTGAGAAAAAGCTTCAGAAACAAGACAAGGATCTTAAAGATTTTTCAGGAAAATTTTCTCCGCCAAAGGATTTCAGCGCGGATATTCAAAGAATCGAGGACCAGCAGGAGAAAATCACTCAAGCAATTAAGGCTAAGGTCGACCCGGTCAACAACAAGCTTGAAGAATTCCGTGATTGGGCCCAGGACGCTCAAAAGGAGCGAGACAGTGTAGCCAACAAGATCAAGGGTCTTGAAAATTCCCTCGGTGACATAAAAAAACGCTTTGAAGCGGACAGCCGGGAACTGGCCAAAATGCAAAAGGAGTTCACCGCCAACAAGAAGTCTTCGGGAATCTTTACGAAGAATCTGGAAGATCTCACCAAGAGCGTAACCGAAATACGAAAAGATGTTCTGGACAATAACGCCAAACTGGTCAACGCCGTCAAGAAGACCCTCCCGAAGGTTAAGGATGCGGCTGTAGCGGAACTCAAAGATCGTTTGCTGCCTCTGGAGGAGGGACTTGCGAGTCTTCAGTCAGGAATAGAGAGTGATCGAAAAACGCTCGGCGCTTTGAAAGCACAGCCGGCGGCTGCAGATTCCACAAGAGATCTCCAGGAGATATCAAGAAGAATAAAGGACCTGGAAGAGGTGGTGACTTCGCAAAAGACCTATCTTCTGGAAGTCGGGTCAAAGGTCCACGAGCTTGAAATTCAGCTAAGGCGAAGCAGCAATTCTAGGGATTTACCGTCGAGCACGCAGTCTTCATCACGGAGATGATGTTCGAAAGAAATAGCCCGGATTCAAGCCCGCGCCTCAACGAAGGCCTCTTGAAAACCTTTTAGTGAGCCTTCGATTGTCTCATCCGAAACACAATATGCAATTCGGAAATAACCGGGCCCGCCGAAACCTGTTCCAGGAACTGTAAGAATAAGCTTTTTCTGAAGTAGAGCGGTAAATCCAACATCATCCTGGATTGGTGACTTGGGAAACAGATAAAATGCTCCTTGCGGCTTTACGCAATCGTACCCGAAATCTTTAATGGCTCCATAAAGCCTGTCTCTGCGCCTTTTGTACACCGAGACATCCACCAGATTCCTCAGAGAGTCTTTTACTGCCCGCTGCATAAGGGCCGGAGCGTTTACAAAGCCCAAAATGCGGTTAGCCAGGACCAGTCCGTCCATGGTAAGTGTCGGGTTCTCCATACGAGGACTCATGGCAATGTAACCGAGGCGCTCCCCAGGTATTGAGAGGTCTTTGGAAAACGATGTTACCGATATACTGTTGGAATATGCCTTCAAGATGCTCGGAACGACTACACCGTCGTAGGTGATGCCTCGGTATGGCTCGTCGGATATGAGTACCACCGGGCGCCCGATCTCAGTGCTTTTCCGTTCGAGAACCTTTGTTAGTTCCGCGATTTCCACCCCCGAATAGACCTTCCCTGTTGGGTTATTGGGTGAATTGATAAGCACTGCTGCCGTCTTAGGGGTGAAGGCTGCTTCTATGGCATTGATATCTAAAGAGAAATCATCGCAAGTCGGAACCATTACGGCCTTGCCGCCGTGGTTATCCACGTAAAAGACATATTCTACGAAGAAGGGTTTGGGAACGATCACCTCATCGCCGGGATTCAGAATGGTCTTGAGGACAACGTTCAGGGCTCCTCCGGCGCCACAGGTCATCACGATCATGTTCTCAGCAATATCGACTCCTTCGTCTTCCCGAATCTTCTTGGCTACGGCTACTCTCACTTCTGGAAGCCCGGCGTTGGGCATGTACCCGTGGATCCCCGGGGTATGGTCTGATGCGGCTCTTACAATGGCGTTTCTGAAGTCTTCCCTTGGATCGAGGTTGGGATTCCCCAAACTGAAATCGAAGACGTTTTGGGCGCCGTGCTCCTTTTTTAAGCGTGCCCCCTCTTCGAACATCTTCCTGATCCAGGATGACCGTTGAATGGACTCGGCAATCTTTGCGGATGTCGGCATGTTCATCATCCTCCCGGCTGAAAAATGTACAAACGAAAGCCCGGCTATCAAATCTGAATCCAGGTTTATTGCCGGGCTCTCCACCTTGCATCAGCCCTGTTTTTTCAGGGTTATTAATCATAACACACCAGGATGTAAGAAGTCAATGCCTTATCGGTGCTCGCGGTATCTATTGTGGCGGCATTCACGCACAACACCCCTATGGCTTCAGAGCCAAACAAACCATGCAATTTTCGTGAATTTTAGCAGCGGCTTTTGTTAGAGCCTCCATGATTTTTTAAGGAGTTTGCATTCACCCTTGCACCAGTGCATAATGAGCGTGGCATATTCGCACAGGTTGCCGGATCACGAAACAAACTTTAGGTTGGTCGATGCTCTCAAGACAGTCTCAAGATCTTATGAATCATACGAATCTTAACACGATTGTGATTAAACAAGATTTGACGACAGAGGCGATGCATGGGTCTTCCAGGGACATCTATTTATTGACGCAATCGATCAAAGTGATCTTATCAATTCTCGTCGTTCTCGCCATTATTTCCTTTGAATCAGTCAATTGCTCAGCGGATTCTTTCGGGGACGGGATACGAGATGCGAAGGCCGGAAAACTGGACCGTGCGGTTGAGGCATGGACTCGTGTTATCCTCAGAAATCCAAGATCTTACGAAGCATATATGAATCGCGGGAGTGCCAACATGTGCAGTGGGTACGTATTTCGTGGCATTATCGATTGGTCAATAGCTCGTGAGCTATCACCTCTATTTGCCTACGCGGTTTTCACCGGCGATTTTATCCGACAGACTTCCAGAAAAAGCCCATTTCTCAACTACGCCGTATCTGTAGAATTGGACCCGGACTACATAGGGTCAGTGCTCATGATGGGCGTTACATACCTCGATCTTGGTCTGACAGTAATGACAGCGGATTTGTACACTAAATCAGCGGAGCTGACCAGAAATCCTCTCCTGAAAAGCCAGTTGGATTACTGGGCGAAATCCCTAGGACCCGAATCGTAGAGACACGAAAATGTAAAGGAAAGGGGGCTTATGGAGAATTCTCCTTGACCTTGTTGAGACTCCTGGAGGCATCCTGAGCCTTCGTCTACTCCCTTTTTCTGTTGACAGAACCTATAATGAGACTTATTTTTATATTTATTTTAGTGAGCTAGGAGAACCAGAGTGAAAGGCCGCATCGAAATCGATAGAGAGAGATGCAAAGGCTGCGGCCTGTGCATAGCTGTTTGCCCCAAGAAGCAAATCGAAATCTCCGACCGGTTGAACACGAAAGGCTACTATCCGGCCAGTTTTCAAGAAGAGAGCGTCAAGGACGCAGAGATTGTCAAGTGCACCGGATGTGCTCTGTGTGCAGTGACTTGCCCGGATGTCGCCATCGAAGTTTATCGTCAGGCCAAGGACGAATCAAAGAATCATAAGGACGAGTCAAAGGAAGAATAATATGGCTGGTAAAGTCCTCATGCGGGGGACCCATGTTCTGGGGGAGGCAGCTATCCGTGCGGGATGTCGCGCCTATTTCGGTTATCCAATCACCCCACAAAACGAACTCCCGGAGTATATGGCCTCGGCTTTCGACAAGCTTGATAAAGCTATATTCGTTCAGGCCGAGAGCGAAATAGCGGCCATCAACATGGTGATAGGGGCCTCCGTAGCTGGCGCGAGGGTCATGACCTCGTCCTCCAGCCCCGGGATAAGTCTCAAGCAAGAAGGCATATCTTACCTGGCAGGCATGGAGCTACCCGCAGTGGTGATCAATATGATGAGGGGTGGACCTGGCCTTGGAAATATCGCACCTGCTCAGGGAGATTATTTTCAGGCCACAAAAGGAGGCGGTCACGGAGACTACAGGATCATCGTACTTGCTCCTGCATACGGTCAGGAAATCGCTGACATGACCCGTGAAGCCTTCGATCTGGCCGACAGATACCGGACTCCGGTAATGATCCTTGGAGACGGCATGATGGGCCAGATGATGGAACCAGTAATTTTTCCGGAACCAATTGAGCCTGCTTCTCTTCCGAAAAAGGATTGGGTTTTGGATGGCTGCAAAGGACGGCCTAGTAGGATCATCCATTCGCTCTGGCTCGACCCGCCCCTGGAGGAAGAACTCAATTGGCGTCTGGCAAGAAAATACGAAATGATCTCATCTGAAATCTCGGATCAGGAAATGTACCTGGTGGATGACGCAGAAATGGTCGTCACCGCCTACGGTACTGCTGCTCGAATAGCCAAGGGTGGAGTCGGGAGGGCGAGAGAGATGGGTCTCAAGGTAGGTTTGTTCAGGCCCAAGACACTTTGGCCTTTTCCCTCGAGAACTCTGGCCGCGCTGAGCCGAAACCTGGAGAAAATTTTGGTCTTTGAAATGAGTACAGGCCAGATGGTAGAGGATGTACGCCTTGCGGTGGAAGGCCGGTGCGACGTTTCTTTTTACGGCCGCCCTGGAGGAGTAGTCTCTACACCTGAAGAAATAGCAAGGGTGATATCAAGTACGTATCATCAAATGGAATCAGGTGTTCATAGAGCTTCACACTCCCATGGCGCCTCGCAATGCAGAGCCGCAACCTGATTTTCTGTTAACTGTTCCAGAAGGTTCTTCCAAGGAAGATCTCCGGCTTGAATCCGGAGAGGGAGTAGATCGGTGAAAAAAATCTTTACTAGACCTAAATCTCTCAAGGACACCCCTTTCCATTACTGCCCGGGTTGCGGTCACAGCATCATACACCGGCTGGTGGCTGAAGTCATTGATGAGCTGAATATCAGGGAACGTACAATAGGTGTGCCACCGGCAGGCTGTGCTGTCCTTGCTTACAACTATTTCGATGTGGATATGGCTGAAGCGCCGCACGGCCGCGCAGCGGCTGTTGCAACCGGGATTAAGAGGGTTCTGCCGGACAGAATAGTGTTCACCTACCAGGGTGACGGAGACATCGCCGCGATAGGAACTGCCGAGATAATTCACGCTGCCAATAGAGGCGAGCGTATTACGGCTATTTTCGTCAATAATGCCGTATACGGCATGACCGGTGGCCAAATGGCTCCCACAACCATACTTGGACAGGTCACTACCACTTCCCCTGGAGGTCGGGTTTCTTTAAGAGACGGAAACCCCCTGGATCTTAGCCTTATGTTGGGATTGGCTGCAGGCAGCGTATACATAGAGAGGACATCCGTCTCAAGTCCCAAAGGAATCCTAAGAACCAAAAAAGCAATACGGAAGGCCTTCGAGGTTCAACTTGACGACAAGGGTTTTTCATTGGTCGAAATCCTTTCTCCATGTCCCACAAACTGGAAAATGAACCCAACGGAGGCTGTCCATTGGATCGACGAAACGATGGTAAAATTTTTCCCGCCGCAGGTGATTAAGGATGTCGCTTAAAACAGTTTTTTCGGGTTTCGGTGGCCAGGGCGTTCTTATGATGGGATATGTCCTGGCGTGGGCGGGGATGCACGAAAATAAGTATGTTACCTTTCTGCCGGCATACGGCGCTGAAGTCCGCGGTGGGACCGCCAACTGCACGGTGGTAGTTTCCGAGTCTGAGATAGCCTCTCCGGTTGCTTCGACTCCAGAGTTTGTCGTGGCCATGAATTATCCTTCGATGGTCAAGTATCAAAACATGGTCAAATCCGAAGGGATCTTGTTTCTCAACAGTGACCTGATATCCGAGGCTCCCCAGCGTGATGACATAAAAGTCGTGCGGGTCCCGTCCAATTCCCTTGCTCACAACATGGGGAACGACCGGGTTTTGAACATGGTCATGCTGGGGGCTATGGGTGCCGTGACGGGAATTGTTTCTCAAAAAGCGCTCGAGCAAGCAGTGGAAACAGTTCTGGAAGGCAAGAAACGGCAGTTGATAGAGATGAACCAACGGGCACTTGTCCATGGGGCCCAATACATTATCGCCGGCAACTGAATCCCTTCTTTTCAGTCACATGAGTGAGGCACGATCGCATTGGCTGGACGGATAATCCGGAGGTCCTGATGAAAACGGTAAAAGAGGTCAGCGTCAAGCTCGAAAATAAACCTGGAACACTTTCAGGAATCTGCGAACTTTTAGGAGCGGGAGGAATCAACATCCTGGCTCTGACGGTAAGGACGGGTGGCGACTCTGGAACCCTCAGTTTCGTGGCGACCGACCCTTTTAGAGCTGTGAATATTCTCCAGAGCGCAGGGCATTCTCCCTCGGTACATGAAATTATTGCCGCCGAGACTCCTCACCATCCTGGAGGCCTCAATGCAATACTGAAACCGCTCAGACTTGCCGGGGTCAACGTTGAACATCTTTACTCGTGTATTGGGTCTTACGGCGGTTCTGTCGGGACCGTTCTCTTGCTTGGGGTGGACAATCTTGCAGCGGCCTGCGATGCATTGACAAGAGAATGGATCAAGCTCTACGGAGAAGAATTTTACAATTTTTGATCTGTCTGCAGGGCGAATCCAGTCTGGAATCAACGATAAGGAATCGTGAGAGATCCTTGAAGAAAGGAGACCAGCCGTTCAAAAGCATCCAGTAGGGCAGGTTTCATATAGCGCTTCTCTCCCCTCGATAACCTTGTTTAATCGTTTAAAAATATCACCATTGCAACAATCAGTCAAGGATTGCGGTAACCTAATAGTTGCGCCGGGAGTTCGTCATGCAAGAGTGGTTTGCGTTTTTGAGGCAATGGATGTGAGAGATTGCCTTTTTTAGGAGGTGACAGATCGGAGAGTTCGGGGTCGTCGGGGCTGGGGAAAAGAAGGCGGTAGACGTCGTGTTGTGCAACGTCAGCGAAAATGGGAGTTGGGATGGAGATTTTTTAGAGGAGAGTTAGTGACGTTGAGATTGTGTTCTTGATGATCTTGACGTACCTGTCAGCTCTGGACAGTGGGCTTGGGGCAGGAAGATCAGCTCCCATGACATGGCTCACCCTTTAATTCATCTCCCCACAAACCGCGAGAAAAAAACTAAATATCCCGACCCATCGTGACTGAGGACTTACAGAGAGTTGCTTTTTAGTCTTCACCCATGATATGGAGTTCGCGAATCCATGTGCCGATGAGGCAGTCGTTCATGGCGGAAACGCGCTAGGACCAATCGATTGGAAGGACACAAATTGGAAACCCTCAAGGAACTCGAAAGCGATAGCTAACCC
>Ga0208495_1000325_pt1 | contig 18026 bp, 22 predicted proteins | sample CryBogmetaGMA14M_FD_184551 | JGI IMG/M metagenome (GOLD analysis project Ga0208495, IMG submission 184551) | Freshwater microbial communities from Crystal Bog, Wisconsin, USA - MA14M (SPAdes) | ecosystem: Environmental > Aquatic > Freshwater > Lake | place: Crystal Bog, Wisconsin, USA...
TCGCTCTTGCTTCTTTTGTATTTTATGTTCCGGGGAACCGGTGCCCGTGCCTTTCGGGTGATGCGCCGGGACAGGAAATTACGCCCGGGATTTAACGGGGGGATTGTCATGGCAGTGATGGCAGGCGGATGTGGCATCTGCTTTGAAAAGCCGGGCGTCTATACGATCGGAAACGGGGAGAACACGCTTGAAACCGGGGGACGCGAGATTGTCCGGGCGGTGCGCGTCGTCTCCCTTGCATTTGCCACCATTGCCGGGGGTACTCTCGTTTTATTGGCATGGTTGATCAATAGTACTTTCATATGAAACTGGAAGAACTGAGATTTGGCACTGAGCTTCTCAAGCGCGGCTTCGCATCCATGCAGAAAGGTGGCGTGATCATGGATGTCGTAACTGCCGAGCAGGCAATCATTGCCGAGAACGCCGGTGCAGTCGCAGTTATGTCGCTTGAGCGCGTGCCATCAGATATCCGGAAGATGGGTGGCGTTGCCCGTATGGCAGACCCCGAGAAGGTCACTGAGATCATCGATGCGGTCTCTATTCCGGTCATGGGGAAGGTCAGGATCGGGCATTTTGTCGAGGCACAGGTGCTTGAAGTGCTTGGCGTCGATATGATCGATGAGAGCGAAGTCCTGACTCCCGCGGACGAACAATACCATATCGATAAGAAACTGTTTAAGATCCCCTTTGTCTGCGGAGCCCGTGATCTGGGCGAGGCGCTGCGCAGGATCAATGAAGGAGCGGCGATGATCCGGACGAAGGGTGAAGCCGGGACCGGAAACGTCGTGGAAGCAGTGCGCCACATGCGTGCGATCATGGGACAGATCCGTGTAATTAAAGGCATGGACGCACAGGAACGCATCGATTATGCACGGGAGATTGAAGCCCCCGCTGAACTGGTTATCGAATGTGCAGAACGCGGACGACTTCCGGTTGTGAACTTTTCTGCCGGGGGTATCGCAACGCCCTGTGATGCAGCGATGATGATGCAGCTGGGGGCTGACGGTGTCTTTGTCGGCTCTGGCATCTTCAAATCCTCTGAACCGGAAAAGATGGCAAAGGCGATTGTCGAGGCGGTCAACCATTTCAATGACGCCACGGTGATTGCACGGGTCAGTCGCGGTCTTGGTGATGCGATGCCGGGGCTTGATGTCCACACCTTAAAAGAAGATGAGGTGTTCCAGTACCGTGGGCGTTAAGGTTGGCGTGCTTGCGCTCCAGGGGAACGTGAGCGAGCACATCGACGCTTTCTCTCTGGCGCTTCTGCGGCGTGGCTGTGGCACAACCTCCGCCGTCGTTGAAGTCCGGAACCCAACCGATCTTGTCGGGTGTGATGCGCTGGCGCTTCCCGGCGGAGAGTCGACCACGATCTCCCGGCTGATCGAAAAGAACCAGCTCTATGAGCCGATCCGGAATTTTTCCGGTGGTATTTTTGCGACCTGTGCCGGTATGGTGCTCTCCGCAACCCGGGTCAATGACCCGAGGGTTCACCCGCTCGGGCTTATCGGGATGACCGTGGACCGGAACGCGTTCGGGCGCCAGAGAGAATCCTTTGAAGCTGACATTCCGGTTGACGGACTCTCCGGTCTGCCATTCCATGCGTTTTTCATCCGGGCGCCGGTGGCAACTGCTGTGGATGATGGTGTGCGAGTGCTCGCCCGGCTTCCACAGGGAATCATCGCTGTCGAGAGCGGGAAGCACATGGCACTCGCGTTCCACCCGGAGCTTGGCGGAGACACCCGGCTCCATGAACGGTTTTTGAAGCGGTGCGGGATCTGATCCGGAAAAATGAACGAGGGTTCGTGAAATAACCGCGAACCCACCCCGGTCAGAGACAGATCTCATGAGCGCCCCTGCGGGTATTCGCAGGGTAAGATTTCCCCTTTATGTGTTCAACTCATAAAAACTGACGATCAGTTTATTATTCTGCGTATTGCACGTACCTGTATGACTATCACAAAATCGCGGCGGACGACAACCGGAAAACCGTTTCATGAAGCAGTAACCGATCTTGTTTTTTCCGCATTGGCGAACCATGAAGATTTTGTTATTACGTATGAGACCGATCCTGCCACTGACAAGAAGGAAATTCATGTGATGGCGGGGAAATTCATCACGCCCAGCCAGCTTGAAACCTTAAAGAAAAAATGTGAGCGGCAGAAGGAAGAGGGCAGCAGGCACATTACACGGAAGATGCGATAAGGGTCAATATTTTTTGTCGGGTTTTTATCAAATCCCCCCAATCGCGAGGATATAAGAGACGGCACGATCCGGGGGCGCACACACCGGATATTTCCCGTGCCGGAATAGTTCCCTATTGATACAGCCACGGTGAAGCAGGGGAATGGGAGCGTTGATTATTTCCCCGGATTCACGCTTTTTTTTAGAAGTTTCAAAGGGTATGATATCCTTACCCTGCCACGCGGGGATTTCCTGGCGGAGATAGCATCACCCCCACGTGACAACAATCAGTTTTATCAACCCGCCCGGAATCTTCCCGGTAGCAATGGTGTGACCGGTGCCGGAATGGGGGTCTTAACCGGAAAAAAGATGGATATTCCTGCGATTACACTTTCTTGAAGCAGAGGTACCAGTCTTTGCACTCGTACCCCTCGGTGGGGCGTTTCTCCATCTCTGCGGCAGTCTTTGGCGGCGGGACAACAACCATCTCGCCCGGCTGCCAGTTGGCAGGAGTTGAAACTTTGAATTTATCTGTGGTCTGGAGCGCTTTTACGAGCCGGATGATCTCGGGCATGAACCGCCCGTTCTGGAGCGGGTAGTAGATCATCGCCCGCATAATCCCCTTATCATCGATAAAAAAGACGCAGCGGACCGCAGCAGTCGAGCTTTGCCCGGGGTGGATCATCCCGTATTTCTTTGCAACCTTCATGTTGAGATCAGCGATGATCGGGAATGGGATCGCAACGCCCATCTTCTCCTTTATCGCATGCACCCAGGCGAGGTGCGCTGATATGCTGTCGATGGAGAGACCTATAAGCTGGACATTTAGGGTTTTGAGCTCCTCGTGGATAGCGGAAAAAGCCAGAAATTCGGTGGTGCAGACCGGTGTAAAATCCGCAGGGTGCGAGAAGAGCACCACCCATTTACCTTTGAGATCGGACAGTTTGATCGGACCCTGGGTGGTCTCCGCGTCGAAATCCGGTGCCGGTTCCCCAAGTACAGGGAAACTGATGCAATCCTCATCAGGCATTGTCTACACCCCCTTACTTCATCACTTCATCGAGCTGGGCTTTCCCGTAGACGTATGCCGGCATCCCTGAGAGGAGGAACGTAACACGGAGCGCCTCTTCCACTTCCTCTTTTGTCACGCCAAGGTTTGCCGCGCCTGCCAACTGGGCACGGACCGCATGCTGATCGCGGAGTGCAGCGGCAATCGCAATGGCTATTAACTTCTTTGTCTTTCGTGACAATGCCCCCTCGTCCCAGATGTGCTCCTCAAACTTCATGACGAGCTCATACATCGCCGGATCGTTTTCCGTCAGTTCTTTGAAGAATTTTGGGACTTTTCCAATCTTCTTTTCCAGGGTCTCTATCCTCTTATCCGTCTTTTTTGCTTTTTTTACTTTTACCATGATCATTCACTCTCCAACTGCATTGGTTCGCCGCAGCAGACCAGTTCTCCGCCGCCAGCCTCTTTCACTACTACCACATTGCCGCAGATCTCACACTTGAAGACCTGCCCCTCTTCTGACACATTAACCATGATGCGTTCGAAACTCCTAATCTTCAAAATTATAACTGGAGATGCACGATACCCACGCAATGATCGCGAGGCATGTATGGCTCGTGCAACTCCGCATTCGCAACGACCGTACGGTTCTCAAAAATAAAATAATAAGTTACTGGTTACTTTTGCCCCGTTTCGGCGGGTTTTTTGCATCCTCGGGGGTTTTGATGTCCGGGCGGATATGGGTCATTGGCATGCACTGGTACTCTTCACAAGAACAGGATGGACATTTCCTGAGATCCTGCTCGCTCTTGTCAAGTTTATACTCCTTGCCGCAGTCAATACACACATATTTCCCCGGGCCGACCTTCTGTCCTGCTTTGTACGATTTCTGTTCTGTCAGTTAAATCACCAAAGTTCTCATTCACTTCAAGGTATTTATGAGTTGTGATAGCCCACAAAACTCCGTCACCAGATAATCAGGGAAAATCTCAAACCGGTTATGCAAAACTATATCGGACGAATTACGCCAGTTCTAGTATGGGAAAAAAGATTATCGGCGTTTTAGGGAGCCCTCTTTCTGAAGGCAACACCGCGATCCTCCTTGACCGGGCGTTGCAGGGGGCAAAGGATGCCGGGTGCGAAGTTGAAAAAATTGTGGTTGCCAACCTCGATTTTCAGGCATGTAACGAGATGATGTTCTGCCAGGAGCATGACACCTGCATCATTGATGATGATATGCAGCAGCAGTACCACAAATTTAAAGAGATGGACAGTATCATCCTTGCCACACCGGTCATGACGATGGGGATCCCCGGCAAACTGAAATCCTTCATGGACCGGTTCCAGGTCTTTTTTATGGCAAAATACGTGCGGGAAAAACCGTTTTTTAATAAAGAACAGAGGGAAAATCGAAATGGGCTCTTTATCTGCATATCCGGAATGAAGATACCGGAAGTGTTTGTCGGCGCAAAGCTGTCCACAAAAGCGTTTTTTGATATCATTGACTGCACATACAAGGATGAGTTGTTGATCAATGACATGGATACGATAAAAGATATCAGGACGAGGTCAGAACTTCTCGATGCTGCATACAACAAGGGATTCGCGCTGGGAAAGACGATTCGTGCGATACGCACGGAATAAGCGTAACGCTCCGAGTGCGGATTAAAATCCCGGCAACCCCTCGGTGCAAAACTTCTTTTGAGATAAAAAAACTAGTTGCCGGGAATATTTTGTGATGATATACCGGGTTCCGCCGGGTGCAGCCGAATTTACGACAAGAGCAGCAGAAAGATCACGAATTTATTCGTGGGATCAGTCACAGCAATCCCCGTTCTTTCATGCTGCAGAACCCGGTCTTTGTGATGATGATATGGTCGAGCAGCTGGATGCCAAGAAGGCTTCCTGCCTCCTGCACCTGCCGGGTGATGGCGATATCCTGGCTGCTCGGTTCGAGTGAGCCCGACGGGTGATTGTGCACGCAGATGATAGAGGCAGCCCTGTCGGCGATCGCGTCGGCAAAAACCTCTCGCGGGTGCACGAGGCTGTGGTTTAATAGACCTACCGTGATGATCCTCGTATTCAGTACTTCCCCGGCGCCGTTCAGGGTGAGGCAGACGAAGTACTCCTGCTTTTTGTCCCGCCACTCCGCGACAAGCGGGAGGATGTCATCAGGTTTCTGGATCTTCACCGTGCCGTCCGGCTCTTTATAGTACCGCCGCCCCAGTTCGAAACATGCCATGATCTGGGCGGCTTTGCTCGGACCGATCCCCTCAATTTCCCGCAGGGAAGCATAATCTACGGCACGGCTTTTCTCTGTCATCATGGTAGATATATCGTGGGCGATTGCGCGGACATCCTTGTTTTTTACCCCCCTCCCGAGTATTGCCTCGAGAAGTTCGGGATTGGAAAGTGATGTAACTCCTTTTACTGCAATCTTTTCCCTGGGACGATCCCGTTCTGGAACATCTTTCATCTTTTTCATTTTAAAAACCAACAAAGCCACACCAGAAGAGAATCCGAAGCGCCAGTAACAACCTGTGTCTCGTTTTTCGATAAACCCTTTCATTTTGTTCTTATGAAAATGCCTTGCGGCATTTTCATGACGTATGTTTGTGACAGCATCGGCTCATCGGAGGTTCGTGTGAAAAGGGTTTTTCCCCATTTTTGTTTTGTCTGCCGGAAACAATTGGGGGTTCATGGGCGGTTCGAATGAAAATGCCCCGCGCGGGTTCACCAAAAAAACCCGGCAACACATTTTGATGCCGCATTCCCGACCTGCACACGGGCATGGGGGGTTCCTGTGAAAATACGTGCGGCATTTTCATTGTTGTCTGATTAAGAACAATCGATGAGTGAAACGATTGACGGCACACTGAAAGGCCGTATGAAAACATACATGATCCGGTGTGCCACACGCACGCAGAATGAACGTGCTGTCTGCATCATTTTTGTGGCAAGCCCCCCATCCAGACTGGGAAAATCCCTGCCGGTGACACTGCCCCATAAAGAATCTTTAAGTAAAATCTCTCCATATCTATCGTTATGGCAACAAAAGAGAATGCAATGGAAGCCTTTGCCGGCGAATCACAGGCAAACCGGAAGTACCAGGCGTTTTCCGAGAAAGCCGCAGAAGAAGGGTTCAAAAATATTGCAACCCTGTACAAGGCGGCATCAGAAGCTGAAGCAATCCATGCAAAGAAACTCCTAAAGGTCCTTTTAGCCATCGAGCCGACAGCAAAGAACCTCGAAAAGAGCATCGAGGGAGAGACCCACGAGTTCACCTCCATGTACCCTGCGTTTGTCAAGGAAGCCGAGGCGGAGAAGAAAAGCGATGCGGTGCTTGCATTCACGTTTGCGATGAAAGCGGAGCAGGTGCACGCCAGTCTGTACAAGAAGGCGCTCGATGCGGTAAAAGCGGGAAACGATATCGGGCGGGAAAAGATCTTTTTATGTCCGGTGTGCGGCAACATTGAGATCGGGAAACCCCCGGAAAAATGCCCGATCTGCGGGGTTTTCGGGAAGCAATTCCGCGAGATTACCCTGTAAATCTCCCTTTTTTTTATTGGCGTACCGTGTTCTGCTAAAAAATGAACCGGCTTATTGTTGTTGTTTTCTTCGTTTGTGGAGCCAGAAGATGACGACAATGATTGCAATCAGGGTCGCCCACGATGCAGAATAGATGACGATGATGGGATATTCAAGGATGCTCGTGGGGATTACGGGAGGTAACTTAACTGCGACACTCTCAAACTGCACGCTGACCTGTGACGGGAACCGGGCAGGACCGTCAAAGTAGCGCACGATAACGGTGGCATTTCCTGAAGGGATCACGCTCTCAACCGGCGCGTTGTTGGTGTTGGGGAATGCGACTGACCGGGTGATCCGCCCTTTTTCATCGGCAAGTTCCACATACCACGAGTCCGGGTATGCAGAGGCATACGCATCGCTCGCTCTTACGACAAGCCGGGATCCTGCCGGGAGCGCCACGTTCCAGATCCCGTTTTCTGTCGGGCTGTTGAGCTGGAGCTGGCGGGTGACTGCCTGACCATTACTGAGGCTCACAAAGCCGGAGGGTGCGGCACAGGAACCGGCACCCGGTCCTGCGGGAATCGCAATGGCGTGGACCCCCGGTTCCGTGGGGCAGCTGAATCGGTCATCCATCACCTCCCCGTACGGCAACGCCCGGTCATAAATCCTGACTTCATCGATGGCACCCAAAAAATAGCGCGGGCATAATGGATCCGGTGCGTTGTATGTGCCCGCATCAGCCCCGACAATGATGGAATTATTGTACTCGTAGTGGATCGCCCCTGTCACGTTTATCTGGTTACGCAGGATCCCGTCGAGGTAGATCTTTGATGTATAGCCGTCATAGGTTCCCGCAACGTGATGCCATTGTCCGGGGGTGATCCCCTCGTGCTGGATGGGCACGGAAACGTCCTTGTTTCCTTCAAGGTTGACCGTCCACCAGAGATCATTCCCATCATCAAAACCGAGACGGTATCCCCCGTTTTGGTACGATGAGAGAAGCACCTGCGGGTTATAGGAATTCGTATAGAACCACAGTGACACCGTAATTTCCTTTACCGGGTGATTCCGGGAACTGAAGGGAATATCCACGTAATTATCGATCCCGTTGAACAGCAATGCACGCCCGCAACCGCCGTTCTCAATCCGGGTTGCGCCATGAATGGTGCCGGTATTCCCGTGCCCCGAAACGTCGGTGGCATACACGCTGCCCCCCTCATTGAAATTGAGATACACTCCCGGTTCACGCAAGACGGTTGCGGGGTCAGAAGCGGCGCTATCCACGCCGACAGACAGCAGCAGTAACAGAACCAGTGCGCTGCATACCATCCATCCGCAAGTCTTGTGCATAATGCTCCAGATACCGTGCTGTTACTGGTGTATTGGGGCTCGTGCAAAAAGAAATTTGCTATGAATTTGCAATTTTAAACGTATACGTGAGGCATACCGGCTGCCTTCAATATCTTTATATGACCCGGGATCATTTTCGAATTGATGAGTAAGGTTACTGTATACTCCACCAAAGGCTGCCCGTATTGCCGGATGGCAAAAGCGTTCTTAGAAAAACTTGGTGTCACCTACACGAGTGTCGATGTCGGTGAAGATAGCGGCGCGGCACAAAAGATGATCGAACTCTCCGGTCAGCGAGGAGTACCGGTAATCACGGTTGATGACGAAGTTATTGTAGGCTTTGATGCCCGGCGGTTGAACGAGCTCTTCGGGACATCCATCGCGGGGGATATCTACGATGTGCTGATCATCGGGGCGGGTCCGGCAGGGCTTACCGCCGGGGTGTATTGTGCTAGAAAATTCTTAAAAACGATCATTATTTCAGAAAATATCGGGGGTCAGGCACTGGCGTCCTGGTCGATCGAGAACTATATGGGGTACCGGATGGTCACCGGTGAAGACCTGATGAAAAAATTTGAGGAACAGGTGCAGACCCTCGATATCCGGCTCGAACTTGACCGTGTCCTCGGGCTCTCAGCAGAAGATGGATTATTCAGGATAAAGACCGTCTCTGGCACGATCCTAAAGGCAAAAAGCCTGATCTTCACACAGGGCAAAAAACCCCGGAAACTGGGCGTGGCAAATGAAGAGCAGTATCTCGGGCGCGGACTCTCCATCTGTGCAACCTGTGATGGACCGCTGTACAAGGGAAAGAAGATTGCAGTTGTCGGGGGAGGCAATTCCGCGCTCCAGACGGCGGTGGAGATGAGCAGTATCGCAGAGTCTGTACACCTCATTGTACGCCGCACGGTCCGGGCGGATCCCGTTTACGTACAGATGCTTGAGACAAAGAAAAATATCACGGTGCACACAAATTCAGAGATCACCGCACTCCAGGGAGACAAGAACCTTTCAGGAATCACCGTGAAAACTGATAAAGGGCAGGAGCAGATCCTGGTTGTTGACGGCGTTTTTATCGAGATTGGCTGGCTTCCCAACACGGACTTTATTAACGGGTTCGTTCAATTAAACGAGCAGAAGGAGATCATCGTGGATCTCAACTGCCACACGAGCAGGGAGGGCGTCTTTGCCGCCGGTGATGTGACGTCAGTTAAAAGCAAGCAGATCATCATCGCTTCCGGCGACGGGGCAAAAGCCGCACTGGAAGCACACGAGTACGTGCTGAAACTGGGGATCAGTCTTTGAGTTCATCGCTTGAGTGCCTGGCGGTCAATCGTCAAAATGGTCTGCTTCGACTTCCACGGCATCTAAAAACCGCAAAAGATCGACATCTTCAGGGTGGCACAGCATATGATGAGGAATAGGGGCAGGGAAAGCTGCGCAAGGACCGGTCCGCCATTGGGTGAGGGGGGTTCACTTTTTTCGCAAGGTAAAAAAATTATGGCGATGATTCAAACGATGTATTGACATACGCAATCTCATTGTTGTACCATGTCAGATATAACGATGAATTGGCGATTTCCTTATTTTCATGTAATGGATAGAGATGCAAATCAATTTTCACGGGTTTTTTATTCCGTTCAGGATCATTTTCAGAATATGTCCAGTAAATGTCCGGTGAATTATCAGCATACACAGGATTTCCCAAAATTTTTACTTCGGATGTTGAAGGAACGACCCTGATGAAATATCCATAGTTTGCAGACCAGGTCTGTCTGCTTTCCAGTAATACACGACCGGATACATTCGTGATATCCAGCCGCAATCCTTTTGCAGATGAGATATGAGGGGCGAAATACGGCTGGTCAGACCGGATTTTCATATCCCCCGAAACAGTATCCGTATTATTAAAAAACTGAGGGATCGCAAAAGGGACAAGGACAAGAAATCCTATCACCAGAATAGTGAATATAACCATACTCAGCCGCGGGAATTTTCCCATTCCCGGGATTATTCCGGCAATTTTTTTCCCAATACTCCACCCTACACATGCATAGAGGGTGAGCGGAATACAGGTAAGTCCTATAATTGCTGCAAACAGCCATGAATATTTATTCGGAATCAATGGCATTAAGAGGATGAAAAACAGCAGTAAGCCAAACCACATCGGCACTAAACATAAGAGCAGTATGACGCGTTGAAAATCCCCCTCATACCAGGTGATGACCGTTTTGGACCCAAGGGAAAATTTTTTCCGGACATTCTCGGTATCCCTTCCCTGGATTACAAGGCTGAATATAATTAGAAAACAGATAGTTAAAAACATCGCTCCAAAAAAAATGATTATTGAAAGGAACAGGGGGAGGTAACTATCCTGATCGGTAATCCAGGAGGTCCCAAGAATCCGGTTCCCCATATTGGGTATAAGTGAAATCATGGTTCCGGTTATACCGATCATGGTGAAAAAACGAAAATTTTCCCATAAAAAATTCCGGATAGTAAAGGGATTTTTCACCCTTTTTTTACACGAGGGGCAGGAAATATCAAGAGAGGATATTTCCTTACCGCAATTTGGACAATTTTTCATTAGCAATGTGTAATACGTTTAAATTTAATAAATAATTCTTACCAGTTCATCATCTGTTGTAAGATGGACAGATCCGGTTCTTTTTGCACATGTGATCTGCACAGCATCCATTCTCATCCGGCGAGGAAAATGCGGGACGTTCGTGTATTGATTTTGTCTGAATGTGGTTAGAGAATGCAGATACCACGGACATCTTTTTATAGAGAAATTGGCAATCAATCCCCATGGATACGAAACAACAAACCCCCCGTGTGAAACACGATCGTCCGATATGTGAGAAGTGCCAGGCTGCCAGTATCAAGATCAGACCCGACGGGAGCTATTCGTGCAACCGGTGCGGGTATGACAGCACAAAGGGAAGGAAGAAGTAATTATTTTTCATATACTGTTTTTGGTACACGAAAGAGAGAACCGGTTGTGAGCAATAACGGCAGAAGATCTATTCAGCACCACACATATTTATGCGCATTCACATATCTAATGGGACTTGCGTGACTCCTTTATTTTCAATCACAGAATTCAATAATATGGTACTAAAAAATATTGTTAACAGGTTGAGGTATATCGGATTCGGGTATTTTTTTAGAGAGAGAAAATGAACTGTTCACAATCAATTCCGGAAGCAGTCCTGACCGATTTTATTAAAAATGAATTGTACGGGAAATCGTATATATTCTATACGCTCTCCGGTGCACATCTCTATGGTTTTCCCTCGTCCGATTCAGACTTCGATATACGGGGTTGTCACATACAGGATAAGAGAGAGATTTGCGGGCTTAACGTCCCGAAAGATGTTATCGAAAGAATGACGGGAGACATCGATTTCGTCTCCTTTGATATAAAAAAAGAACTGGGGCTTATACTCCAGAACAATTCCAATATCCTTGAACACGTCTTCGCTCCTCCCCTGGTATCAGGCCATCGTTACCAGCCATTAAAAAAGATCGCCGGACTTTCGCTTTGCAGGGCTGTCTTTAATCCTTATCATGGTCTTGCACTTCATAACTGGAAAAACAGTACCGTACCAAAAACTCCTGCCAGGGAAGGGGGCTCAGTTAAACGGTACCTCTATATTTTGCGCAGCCTTATGGCAGGAATCTTCGTGCTTGATGAAGGGAGGATCGAACCCAATATCCATGAACTGAACCGCCATTTCAGATATCCTTTGGTCGATGAATTTGTCAGCATCAAAATGAATGGGTGCGAACAAGGTCTGATTGAATCCAGTGAAGATGTGGATTCCCTGATCACGCAGCTTTTTTGTGATCTTGATGTGGCGAGAGAGAATTCCCCGCTGCCGGAAAATCCCCCGGAAGAAGTGTTCGATCTGGCAAACGAGTTCCTGCTGGAATGCCGGGGGGTCTGACCGATCAACGAACGGTTCACGTGTCCTCGCGTGAATTCATTTTCCCGGTTATGAGGTATGAGAGGTGGCGGGGATTTGGGGACATCGCCTGCACAACTCCTAAATAGTATCGTTCATAATAATGAACATATGTTCAAAAATATGAACATGTTTGGTACTCCCGCATTCGAGACTCTCACGTTTCTCGGTCGCCATTTCCGGAACAGTTACTATGTCCGGGAACTGGCAAAGATACTATCAATCAGTACCGGTGCTGCGAGCGGTCAGCTCCGGGCGCTGGAGGAATCGGGTCTTGTGACAAGCGAACAGAAAGGAAGGACGCTCCTGTTCCGTGCCAGTATCTCGCACCCGGTCGTGCGGGAGGCAAAAATTTTTGCAACCCTCATAGAACTTTCACCGCTTATCGCTGACGGTCAAAGCAGGATCGTGCGGATGATTCTCTTTGGCAGTTGTGCGTTGGGTGAAGATTCTGAAGAGAGTGACATCGATCTCTACATAGAAACAACTGATCGGCAGGCAGCAAAGGCACTGATCTCGCGATATGAAACAAGCATATCCCGGAAAATTTCTCCGATCATTGTCTCACCTGGTGAGGCTGTGCAGATCCGGATACGTGACCGCCCGCTGTTCGAACGGATACAGTCCGGGAAGAATCTCGTGGGTGAGCAGCTGTGAAATACCAGTTCGATGAATGCCTGGAACGGGGGAAAAAAGAAAGGGAACCGGTAAGGAGGGATTCCAAAAAATATATCTGAATGTCATCCAGTATCATACTATGACTCTCACGGAAGAGCAGAAGGCAGAGGTCAGGGAAACCCTTGGAAGGTATTGTGCGGCATATCAGAGAAAGGATCTGAAAGTGCTGCTGGCGTTATTTTCCCCGGATATCAGCGGATACGGTGCCGGGCCGGATGAGATTTTCAAGGACCGGAAAGAATACGCACCGCTGATAAAGCGTGACCTGATCCAGGCGACATCGATTTTCATTGAATTTACGGATTTGAACATTGTTGGCGATGGACGGATCGCGTGGGTAACGAGCGGCTGCAATTGTACGTTCGTGGCTGAGGGAAAAGACAAGCAGATGATGAGGGTAAGGATGACTCTGGGGCTGAGAAATACCGGGAATCGCTGGCTGATCGAGCAGCTTCACATCTCTACGCCCAATACCGGACAGGCTCCGGGGCAATCGTTTTCCGGCGAATAACTGCCCGGACTGGACATGATACGGGGGAGTAGAGAGGGCCGTATTGCGTTTCTGCTGGATGTTACATAATCCCCAAAATTAAATTATTTCCGGCAGATGGATGTTTTTTTTCGGTTTTACGTACGTCCCCCTCTTTTCTCTGCGATACCTTTTTTGCTGTTAACACACCAGTCCACACAACAAGGAAGAGGAGAGGATATGGACTTTCTGACAATTATTGCCATACTTATCGTCCTGATAGTAATCATCGTGCTCATTGCGTTAAGCATCAGGATTGTCAAACAGTGGGAACGTGTGGTCGTGCTGTACCTGGGAAAATATGTAGGGATACGCGGACCCGGGTTAGTACTGATTATCCCGCTCCTCAATACAATTCCTTACACTATTGACACCAGGGTTATCACGTCCTCGTTTAATGCAGAGCAGACCCTGACAAAGGATACGGTGCCGGTGAATGTCGATGCAGTACTGTTCTGGCAGGTCTTTGACGTAGAAAAAGCAGCGCTCGAAGTACAAGCGTACAAGGAATCTGTGCTTCTTGCCGCACAAACCGCACTCCGGGATGTTATTGGCAAAACCATGCTCGCCGATATGCTGGCTGGGAGAGAAATGATTGACAATGAACTCCAGAAAACAATCCAGCGCAGGATTGACGGGTGGGGGATCAATGTTTTATCGGTGGAAATACGGGATGTGGTAATCCCGGCTAATTTACAGAATGCCATGTCCATGCAGGCGCAGGCAGAGCGTGAACGCCAGGCACGGGTAATACTGGGTGATTCCGAACGCCAGATTGCCAAGAGTTTTGAGGATGCGTCAAAGACCTACGCGGGTAACCCGACTGCACTCCACCTCAGGGGAATGAATATGCTGTACGAAGGACTCAAGACCAATAATTCTGTCCTGATTCTTGTTCCTTCATCTGTTCTTAATACCATGGGACTGGGGGATACGACCGGGATCATTGCACTCGCACAGAACTTAAAAAAGCAAAAAGAGGAGAGTCAAATCGATCCGAAAGAATAATGGAAAATCCCCCCCCCTTTTTTTTTTCTGATCAGAGACTTTTTACCGCGAGTAGAACCGCCCGAAGTTTCAGAGCGTTGATGCACCGTATTCCTGCCGGTACCGGTACAGGAGAAAACTTTCCATCCCTCGCCTCCCGTTCGTTGATGCACCGGGCGGGAATTATCCGCGTTTTAAAAAGAGAGAGACCTGGTATATGCCTCAGACTAAATTCGTTCAACAAGATCTCCTGTAGAATAGACTTCGAGAAGATTCTGCCGGAGAAAATGCCGGTCCTCTGTCCATATGCCCTTAATACCAAGGGCTATGCCAACAGCAAGAAATGGAGAATCGTTTTCATCAACCGTTTCCATGATCTGCATTGCATGGTCATATTCCCGCCCGAAGTCTTCAAAAGGAACAAGGGTTACCCGTTCAAGCAAGATATTCATGAGGATTTCAAAGTCGGGCTCAGAGATTTTTGCCGTTTTCACAAGATACGACCGGTGTTTGAACAACTCGGTCTCAATATAATCCGGGGCATAAAAAGAGAAGGCGTCATGCAGGATAATTTTTCGGGATGTTGAATCCTTAAGGAGACCTGCCATGATCCGGTTGGTATCTATGACAAGTTTCATCAGATCCAGCCCTTCGTAATGAATAGTATTCTTGCCCCTTATCAGGACAGGTCTGTTTTTCTTTCGGCACTTCGTGATGATTTATTCTTGTAATGCTTCTGGATTCCCGCCTTTACCTTGTGATCAAGTGCTATGATATCATCGCGAGTAAGCTCACTTTCCTGGGTTATGGCATTCAGGAGTGCAATTTTTTTGGCGTAATCTTCAATTGCCCGCCTTGCAATTTCACTCCACCGGACTTCATTATGCGCTTTTACAATCTTATAGACATCTTCCGGGAGGGACAGCGTCATGTTCGGCATCACATCACCACACGTATTTATGTGCATTCACATATTTAAGGAATTGTCGGGGGATTGTTTTTGCATTCACATTTTCACTTCCTGCCGCCTCCCGTTCGTGGATGCACCGGGCGGGGCAGCGAAACATTCGTACCCGAAATCCTTTTTGCATCCTGCCATACCCGGAGCGAGGGGGCGGCTGGGTGCGGATCGTTCCACGGCATCAGGTCTGTGCGTTTGAGGGTGTGCCGGGGGTTGCGGAAACTGTCATGCAATGATACACAGGAGAAAAGGGATCACGCTTACACTTGAAGAACTCAGATCAAAAATGATTCGATAGTGTCCACGCTACACATCTATCAACTGTGAGGTGGAAAGCCTATAACCTCAATACCCCCTCTTCCCCGGCACAACACCCTTCCGGAAATTTTGGACACTTGGACACCATTTTCATGATTTCCGGGATCTTTTTCCTGTACAATTTTCTCGTAGGAGATCCCGGAAAATGCAATTATTGTGTCCAAGTGTCCAAAAATAATAGCACCCCCAATAACGACTCACAACCTCCCGGACAATGCAGGATCAACCTTCAGGAACTCGCGAGAGTCGGGCACACCAGATAGCGGGATCGTACCGCTCGCATCAGGTCCGGACTTCTTATCAGGCATCGTTCCCGTTTTTTCCGGCTGGGTGATGGTCGGGTGCAGTTCCGGGTTAAGCAAATTCCCGCCCGGTGCAGGTATTTTTTGATTCTTGCCAATATTTTTCGTTTTTGAATTATCTGCACTCATTGCACCCGAACCGTAAGAGCACACAGCATCATGAGCACACACAACAGCAGGAAATGTATTACCACACATGCTTTCTGATTCCTGGGTGCAGTTAGTACCATTAGTACTATTATCTTCAACTAAGAGAGCCGGATTTCCGTTTGCGGTCTTTTCCGCATCTTTCGATCTTAACCCGTAACTGCACCCATCCATCACCCGACCATCACCCGCGGGTGCAGGTGCAGCACCATCAGGACTGTACAGGGAAGTTGAGTTTTGATTTTACCAACTCAGGTTATTGATATCATCATCAATAAAAAGCGACAATTCCCAGACCCTGGCGCAGCCCGTGTTTCGTCAGGTTAAAGAATAACCCCAGCTATTTTCCTGTATGAACAATTCTTCTGGTATTATCCCTGTCCTGATTCTTGTGGCACTCCTGATCCTTTCTGTCGGCTGTACTGCGGCGATCAGACCTGATATCATTAAGCCTGTCGCCACATCCTCCACGGTCCAGTCTCATACGGGTACTGCTGTAGACCCCAACAATGAGACGCAGCTCCGCGAGTTCATTGCCAATTTTGATACATACGCCGGGAACGCGAGAGAAGCCTGGAAGGTCCCGGGCATGGCGGTTGCCATTGTAAAAGATGGCAAGATCGTCTTTGTCAAAGGGTATGGAACAAAGACCGCGGGCGGTTCTGATCCCGTCACCGCAGACACGGTCTTCCAGATCGGTTCCACCTCAAAAGCGTTCACGGCTGCACTCACAGCCATGGAAGTGGACAGCGGCCGGATGAACTGGAGCGACCCGGTGAAAACGTATGTTCCGGATTTCCAGATGAAAGATCCATGGGTGACCAAAGAGTGCACGATAACCGACTCGCTCGCACAGAATAGCGGTCTTGAAGGCTACTGGGGAACAGAACTTCCGTTCGCCGGGCTCAGCAGGAGTGATATGATCCATGCCCTCCGGTATGCTGAACCCGTCTCCAGCTTCCGGTCCGAGTACAATTACCAGAACTTACCGTTCCTGGTAACAGCTGCAGCGGTTGAGAAGACGAGCCAGAAGAGCTGGGAGGATAACCTGCAGACCCGGATCTTTACGCCGCTGCATATGACCAGCGCATCTTCGAGTTATGCCGCATTCCGGGCAGCACCCGACCACACCTCTCTCCACACGACCGGCGTCCTGGCCGACAAGACGGTAGGACATATTCCCACGAATCCCGACTGGGAGTTCAATGACTTTGCCTATGTCATGGGACCGGCCGGCGGTATCAATGCAAACGTGAAGGATATGGCAACCTGGACGATCTTCAACATGGGGAACGGGTCATTCAAAGGGAAGCAGATCATCAGCCCGGAGAACATGGCATACCTCCACTCTCCAAAGACTCCGGTTGCAAAAGCAATGACCGATACGAAGGGGTATTACTGCCAGGGATGGATGTACCAGGAAGTGGCGGGATCGCCATCATTTGTCTGGCACAATGGTGCGACTGCCGGGAACCATGCAATGATCCTGTTCGTCCCGGGCAAGGACATTGGTATTGTGATCCTTGCTAACGATCCCGATGCGAGCCTGCCCGATGTTCTTGCCCTCACATTCTACAACCGGTATTTCAGCAGGGAGAACCCGGACCTGAGTGAACAATCCCTGAACGCATACGAGAAGTCCAAGGAAGTATACCTTGTGCAAAAGCGGGTCCGGCAGGCAAACGCAACCCAGCCACTCGCCCTTACCGAGTACACCGGGTCGTACGTGAATGATGTCTACGGCAAAGCAGCGGTCACCGAAGTGAATGGGAACCTGAGTGTCACGTTCGGAAAGAGACCCGTAATCTACAACCTGTCGCCATGGGAAGCGAACAACTTTACTGCAAAATGCCCGCAGTGGGGCCCGGCATTTGATGGAGGGGTTTCTTTCGGAACCGGATCGGATGGTAAAGTCCGTGCGATTACGCTGACGCCCCTGTTTACTGAGGGCAAGACCGCGACATTTAACCGGGTCAGTGCATAAGGGAGTGGAGCGGAACCTGGGGGACATACACTCCCCCCCTCAAACCCCCGGTACAACCCCTGCCTTCCGGTCCTTCTC
>Ga0208495_1000330_pt1 | contig 17910 bp, 18 predicted proteins | sample CryBogmetaGMA14M_FD_184551 | JGI IMG/M metagenome (GOLD analysis project Ga0208495, IMG submission 184551) | Freshwater microbial communities from Crystal Bog, Wisconsin, USA - MA14M (SPAdes) | ecosystem: Environmental > Aquatic > Freshwater > Lake | place: Crystal Bog, Wisconsin, USA...
GTCAAACCTGAATCAACAATGTCGTCCACTAGAATGACATGCCGATCTTTGACGGAGATGCCAACATCCATGACCACATTGAGTTGACCGGCACTCACGGTGCCTGTTCCGTAGGAAGAGATTCTTGCAAAGTCTATTTGGCAAGGCAAGGATAGACTTCGGGCCAGATCTGCCATAAAGACAAAAGACCCTTTGAGTATACCGATCAGGAGAAGATTACCTTCCGGATGATCGGCAGAGATCTGTTTGCCCAATTCCTGTACTCTTGCTGCAATGGAATTTTCGTCAAACAATATTCTCGTTTTTACTTGTTCCATGATTCGTCACCTCATGGGTTACCACCGGCTCATGGCCCCGAAGTTCAGGTCATCACTCAAGCCTGCTGAGAACAGAGTATCCGCCCTGGAAGCGATCATTGCCGCATTATCCGTGCACAACCTTACTGATGGAAAAACCGGCTCGATTCCACGACGGGAACCTTCTTGACGCATCTTCATGCGTAAAGCTCCATTGGCTGCTACGCCGCCACAGACTATGAGTCGGTCAACCCCAAACTTTTCTGCAGCCATGAACGCCTTTACTGTGAGAACGTCCGCGACCGCTTCCTGGAACGCTGCTGCGATAACTCGTCTCTCGTGACGGAGCGAATCGGATAGCTGTTTTGATATGAACGGATGAAAACTGCCTGGTATGTCTGTACGGGATTTAACGCCTGTAATCTGCTGAACACGGCGAAGTACTGCAGTCTTAAGGCCGGAGAACGAGAAATCCAAATTGTCTTTTTCCATCAGCGCTCTTGGGAATTTCAAATCTCCGGGATCCACTCCCAGAGCCTGCTGCTCAATGATAGATCCTCCGGGGTAACCCAAGCCCAGTAGTTTCGCTACCTTATCGAAAGCCTCGCCTGCAGCGTCATCTCGAGTACGTCCGACTAGCTTGATTTCCAGGGGTCCTTGCAAATAATACAGGCTGGTGTGACCACCGGAAACAACTAGACCTATGCAAGGGAAAGCTACATCGTCGCGTTCGAGAAAAATGGCAAACAGGTGTCCGTGCAGATGATTGACTCCGCAGATCGGCCGTTCAAGTGCAACAGCCATTCCTTTGGCTGCCCCAATACCCACCAGAAGGGCACCGATCAGGCCCGGCCCTCTGGTCACGCCAATTCCTTCGATCTGTTCCGGCTTGACTTCGGCGTCATTAAAAGCTCGTTCCAGTACGAGAGATATTGCCTCCGAGTGCATTCTGGATGCCAGTTCCGGAACGACTCCGCCGTACTCGGTGTGCACATCGATCTGCGATACTATGATATCTGACAGCGTCTCGGTACCATCCCGAACTATTGCAGCTGCAGTCTCGTCGCACGAGGTTTCTATGCCCAGAACCAGCATTTCACCATCCCGACGGCGTTCAACCTAGATTTATCAAATGAACGAGGCATCCTCGGACCTTCATTTTCTGCTGGGGAAGATATCCATGAACCAATTTTCAAGGTCATTCCAACTGTTGAATTTTCTTGTAACTGAAGTTTTTGAAAGGCGATTCCACGGTTGAAGCATTAATCCGACGCCATATCCTTCTGCCATATAATCATTGATGTGTTTAACGTCGTCTTCAACAATAAAATCTACGGAGTTTTGTGCCAGATAAATTCTTTTGTCCCTGTTCCCACCGGTGACTATCATTTCTGGAATCGTAGGGTTCCATGGAAGGGCTTCAAGTTGCCTGAGTGCAGTTGCGGGGTCTGATCTCCCTGTTATAAAAAGGAGAGGCTTTCCATACACCCTGTATATTCTTGACAGAGATTGAACAGCTCCGTCGTACGGCTCAATCCGTGCTTGAGCGTACATGTGAGCAACTGCATCATGCAAAGTTGGGGCATCAAGACCAAGCGGTTCTAGATCCCAGCCTGACAGGTCTTCTGGAGACAAGTTTCGTCCCTTAGCCCTATTGATTAGATCCAGTATCACTTCAATTGATTTAAGGACTACGCCGTCCACATCGAAAGCTATGTTCATTTCCAAGTGACTCCTGCTGGTTACTGACTAGATCATAATCAAATATTTCGACGGTCTATTCGAAAAGGGACGCCTCGATGAGCTATTTTTTGGCTCTTCGCGTAAGTGCGTACTTGATTGAAAAGTGAAAAAGGGCATGATTACTGCCTTCTTGGGTATTTAAAGAAATCTGAGAAGGCGAGGAAGTCATGTCCATGTCGCCGGTCACCATGGCTAGATGGTTGATCCCAGTAAATCTAGTCATTACAAAACCCTTTCCAATGAGTGCCGATTCCTAAGGAGTGAACTTTGTCCAGAGTCTTTACAGCAATCTCGGATCGCTTAGCAAATATAATCTATAGCATCCTTGACGCCAAAGAAAACTTTATACTCACTGGAACTTGGTATCGTGAGAAACCTGACTTCGCTCCAAAGACCCCCGGTAACCGTGGTCGCAGATATTTATAGTTTAACGGTCACTCGGTATAATGCCATCCCAACCCCATTTTTTGTTGTGCAGAAACAGTACACACTGAAGTTCTTGCGCAGCTTGGTAAAAAAATTTCCCGAAAGGCTTGACAACTCATGTAAGCACGTGTATTTGTAACGCTTTGGAAATCATTCCGCCATGCTCGCTGATCTATAATCAAACGGCAGCCAATTAGGTAAGACCGTGTACAGACAAATGCTCCCCGGGGGCTATGACTCGAACCATTAGTCGTTGAGTAGTTCGAAGTGGGTACGGTGGGTTGAAGCCCGGTTATGAAGACCGCATCCGACGATATTTATCAACGTACTGACACACTGGGCGACGGGGTACATTGAGTTCCAATGTTAAAAGATTTGCTTGAGAAAAATAGGTCCGAAATTTGCAAGCTTTGGTCGGACCTCGTTTTTGAGACTTATCCTCATGATTCCAGCAAGTTTCTCAGGACTCAGAGCAACCGATTTGCCAATCCAGTGGGAGCGGCAATATCCAATGGTGTGGACAAACTATACAATGTTCTCGTGCAAGGGGTGGATTCTCAGTCTGAAGAGGTATGCCTTATTCTGGATAACATTATCAGGATAAGAGCTGTTCAGGAATTTTCTCCGGCCAATGCGGTCGGTTTTGTCTTCCTGCTGAAGAAGGCAGTCCGGCAGGTCTTTGAGCGGGAAATCACACAAAACCAGCTTCTGGATGAGCTGTTGAAATTCGAATCGCAAATCGATAACATGGCCTTGCAGGGTTTCAATATCTACATGCAATGTCGTGAAAAGATTTTCCAAATAAGGGCAACCGAGATCCGGAATAGGACGTCCCGGATATTGGAGAGAGCTTGTCAAAAATACGGGATGCCTCATGAGTGGTAGCGTCCCTGAGCGCAAACAATAAAAGTGCAACATCAATCGAGGTGGTGGCATGAACGCATGGTTTTCACTGTTCACAGCCCTGGCACTGGTGGTGGCTCTTGTCTTGATATCCTTCCTGGGAGTGGAAACGATAGGCTTGAGCATACTGTTCGGGGTTGTCATACCCTATCTGGCTATGGCCATATTTATCATTGGGTTTATTTACCGCATTGTACGATGGGCGATGATCCCGGTTCCCTTCCGTATCCCAACAACCTGCGGTCAAGGAAAATCGCTTCCATGGATCAAAGCGGACAATCTTGAGAGTCCCTACAACACTTGGGGTCTGATCGGCAGGATGGCACTTGAGGTTTTGCTGTTCCGTTCCCTATTCAGAAACACAAACGCTGAATTGAGAGAGGGACCGCGGATAACGTATGGATCGGCCAAGTGGCTTTGGTTGGCCGGGATTCTTTTCCATTATTCATTTCTCACTATCTTGCTTAGGCACCTCCGATTTTTTATCGAACCTGTGCCTTCCTTCGTGGTGCTTATTTCCAATGTCGACGGCTTTTTCCAAATTCTCGTGCCGACGCTCTTTCTGACTGACATCGTTTTATTGGCAGCAGCTACCTACTTGTTTTTGAGAAGAGTGGCTATTCCCCAGATCCGCTATATTTCTCTACCCGCAGACTACTTCCCGCTGCTCCTTATCTTGGGCATAGCCATTTCCGGTGTGCTCATGCGCAATGTATGGAAAGTGGATCTCTTGAGTGTAAAGCAGTTGGCAATGGGTCTGTTCACATTTCATCCGACGGTTCCGGCCGGAATAGGTGCCATTTTTTATGTCCATCTATTTTTAGTGAGCGTGCTACTCGTTTATTTCCCGTTCAGCAAGTTGATGCACGCGGGAGGGGTGTTCCTCAGCCCAACGAGAAACATGCGTAATGTTAATCGCAGCGAAAGGTACGTGAATCCCTGGAATTATCCAGTCAAAGTGCATACATACGAAGAGTACGAGGATGAATTCAGGCCCAAGATGAAAGAGGCCGGAATCCCGGTGGATAAGGAGTAACAATGTCACTAGATAAACTGCCTAATCCGCAAGGATTAATGAACATAGATTTAAACCGCCCGCCCGAAACGCCGTGGATGGATACCCCCACCAATTTCAGGGAGGGCACGTACAGTTACCCTGGAGCACCGAAAAAACTTAAATACCTTGATCTAGCTAATCCGAGAGAGTGGTCTCCGACCGATAAAGACTGGAAATTGCCTGATAACTGGCAGGAGATTATCCTCAAGGGCTTTAAAGAACGACTTGACAAGTACCGTTCCTTCCGTCTGTTCATGGATATCTGTGTGAGATGCGGCGCATGTGCCGATAAGTGCCATTTTTTCATAGGATCCGGAGATCCAAAGAATATGCCTGTTTTGAGGGCAGAGCTTATCCGGTCCGTCTACAGGAACGACTTCACGCTGGTTGGGAAGATGCTGGGGCGGTTTGCCGGAGCAAGGGAACTGACCATAGATGTGCTCAAAGAATGGTTCTACTATTTCTTTCAGTGTACAGAATGCCGCCGATGCTCGGTCTTCTGCCCATACGGTATTGATACTGCTGAAGTCACGATGATAGGACGGGAACTCCTGAATCTTGTCGGGTTGAACATCAACTGGGTAATAGAGCCGGCTGCCAATTGTTTCAGGACCGGTAACCATCTGGGCATTCCTCCCCACGGACTCACCGACATGTGGGAGTTCATGGCGGATGACATTGAGCAAATAACCGGTATCAAAGTTAATTTGCCTGTTAACAAGAAGGGTGCCGAGATCCTCTTTGTGACACCGTCAGGTGATTACTTCGCAGATCCCGGCACTTACACGTGCATGGGCTATATGATGCTGTTCCACGAGATCGGCCTTGATTATACCTGGAGTACCTATGCTTCCGAAGGAGGAAATTTTGGCCTTTTTACCTCCCACGAGATGATTAAACGCCTGAACGCCAAAATCTATGCTGAAGCTAAACGCTTGAAAGTTAAGTGGATTCTTGGAGGTGAGTGCGGCCACATGTGGCGCGTTATGCACCAGTACATGGAAACCATGAACGGACCAGCAGATTTTCTCGAGGAGCCGGTTTCTCCACTAACCGGGACCAAGTTCGAGAATTCCAGATCCACAAAGATGGTCCATATAACCGAATTCACTTCCGATCTCATCAAGAATAACAAATTGAAGTTAGATCCCAGCAGAAATGACAGGTTCAGGGTCACCTACCACGACTCCTGCAACCCTGCCAGGGCTGCAGGACTCCTTGACGAACCCCGCTACGTCATTAAGAATGTTTGCAACAACTTCTTCGAGATGCCGGAAAATACCATTAGGGAGCAAACCTTCTGCTGCGGCGGCGGGGCGGGGCTCGGCAATGACGAAAACATGGAAATGCGAATGAGGGGTGGATTCCCAAGGGCCAATGCAGTCAGGCACGTCCGAGACAAGCACGATGTGAACAGGCTGTTGTGCATGTGCGCGATCGATAGGGCCACCCTCAGTGCCATGATGGAATACTGGGCTCCGGACGTTGATGTAGGCGGCATTCACGAGCTTCTCGCAAACGCCCTGATAATGGATGGTGAGGAAGAAAGGACCGTCGACCTGAGAGGTGAGCCCCTTAAAGAAGACGCGGAGGTGGACGAGGATGTATAATTCGAGCAAAATCATTATTGGAATTATCATCTTTCTCGGTCTGATAACATACCCGTTTTGGCGCAACGTCGGGAAAGCCGCCACTCCGCCGAAATTGGAGGTCGGGACCCTGGAAAAGCAATGCGTGGAATCCACACCATACATGAAGTCGTCTCACATGCAGTTGCTGGTCCAGTGGCGAGACGATGTGGTCCGTCAAGGTAAACGTGTTTATGTGAATTCCAGCGGTAAGACTTTCAATATCAGCCTACAGAACACTTGCACGAACTGTCACTCGAAGAAAACCCAATTTTGCGACAGGTGCCACACCTATGTTGAGTCGGCACCCAAATGCTGGGATTGTCATATCGAGCCGAAAGAGCAGGAGCAACAGGCCGCAAGGAGCGATAAGTGATGGATAGCACTAGAAGAGGTTTTTTGAAGATTGCCGGCCTCTCCGTGCTCGGTCTCGGAGCCAAGCCGGTCGCCGATGCGATAGCTCAGGGCGGTCTGCCCAAAGTTGAGCCCGACCCCAAAGCCCTTGTTGGAAAAAGATGGGCCATGGTGGTGGACCAGAAGAAGTGCCTCAAGGCGAAAGAAGGATGCAAGGACTGCGTTGTGGCGTGCCACACCGTCCATAATGTGCCGGACTTCGGAAATCCAAAAGACGAGGTAAAATGGATCTGGCAAACTACCTTTGAGCATGCTTTTCCTGGAGCTGAGAACGAATACATCAAGGATTATATCAAGGATAGCCTTAGAGGCTTGCCGTTTATGGTTCTTTGTAACCATTGCGACAACCCTCCCTGTGTAAGGGTCTGTCCGGTCCAGGCAACATTTCGCCGGGCAGATGGCATTGTCATGATGGACTACCACAGGTGTATCGGATGCCGTTTCTGCATGGCTGCCTGCCCTTATGGAGCGCGGAGCCTCAACTGGAGGGATCCCCGTCCGTTCATAAAGACTCAGCTCAATCGGGAGTATCCTACGAGGACGAGAGGCGTAGTGGAAAAATGTAATTTCTGCGAGGAACGGTTGGCCAAAGGCCTTATTCCGGCGTGTGTGGAGTCCTGTAAGGACAAGGCCTTGCTGTTTGGTGACCTTGAGGATCCCAATTCGGAAGTGAGGGACATCCTACGCAAAAATCCCAGCATTCAACGCAAACCCCATCTTGGGACGCGCCCAGAGATCTATTACATCTTGTGAGGTGGCCATGCTTGAAAAGGCTTTAACTGGAAATCGTAGCTACTTTGGATGGATAGCTTTCCTACTGATACTCTTGGGGATAGGGTTTCAGTTTTACCTCCGGCAATTGAGCTACGGTTTAGGAATAACGGGCATGAGCCGTGACATCTCATGGGGCATCTACATCGGGCAGTTTACATTTCTGGTTGGTGTTGCGGCCTCTGCAGTGATGCTGGTCTTGCCCTATTATCTTCACAACTACAAAATATTCGGAAAAATCACAATCCTGGGAGAGTTTCTGGCTGTGGCGTCAGTGACCATGTGTCTCTCATTCATCATCGTAGACCTTGGTCAGCCCTCAAGGGCCTTCAACGTCCTGCTGTACCCTACTCCTAATTCGGTGCTTTTCTGGGATATGGTAGTCCTGAACGGATATTTGATCTTAAACATCATTATCGGTTGGACTATCCTGGGAGCTGAGCGAAAAGGCGCTCCGCCTCCTAAGTGGGTTAAACCTCTCATATATCTGTCAATCCCCTGGGCCGTCAGCATACATACCGTGACCGCCTTCCTGTACTCGGGTCTTCCGGGAAGAGGTTTCTGGCTCACCGCTATCATGGCCCCGCGGTTCTTGGGATCTGCGTTTGCGTCCGGTCCTTCTTTGCTGATTCTGTTCTGTCTTTTCTTGAGAAAGTACACCAAGTTCGATGCCGGATGGGAAGCCATCCAGACGTTGGCGAAGATAGTCACTTATGCAATGATTATCAGTGTATTTTTTGTCCTCTGTGAACTCTTTACAGTTTACTACAGTCAGATTCCCGAACACATGTACCATTTTACCTACCTGTTCGTGGGACTCCATGGGCATACCGGATTAATGCCGTGGATGTGGATCTGTGTTGTGCTCGCTCTAGTCGCACTGGTTCTCCTGATAAACCCCAAGACGAGGAACAACGAAACAACACTGCCAATCGCTTGCGCAGCGGTGTTCTTCGCACTTTGGATCGAAAAGGGTATCACGCTGGTGATCACCGGTTATATTCCGTCTCCTCTGGAGACTATTACGGAGTATTCGCCTACAGTACCTGAGATGGGTATAACGTTGGGAGTATGGGCGTTGGGGTTCCTGATACTCACCATCCTTTACAAAGTAGCCATCACAGTTAAAGAGGATGAAGCTGCCGACGCATAATTTTGGAAGTGCTGGTGATTTTTCTTTCTTTGGCGACATTGAAGTGAAAAATGTGGGGGACCATCTCGGTAACCTGATTTTGACCGGGGTGTTACCCCAGGTAATCAGCATCTTAATCGAGGAAGCAGATTGTCCTGAGATCGAACCCGCCCGGATTTATAATCAGGCTCTCTCGATTGTCATAGAATGCCTCACAAATGAATCGAGCCCTTTTAGCGATTCACAGAATTTGGGTAAGAGTCGTTTTCTATCATTAACACCTCTTAATTCATTAAGAAGTCAGCGTGATGCCTCCCACGAACAGATAGGGCTCGCTTACGAATATCTGCGAGGATTCAAACTTACTCTTTCAGGACCTGGTAAGCCAAATCTGGCACCCTCGCGGTCAGGCAAGAGAAATCAGGGCCTTTTCTATACCCCCAAGACAATCGTTTCCCATATAGTCGGCAAGACTTTGGACACGCTGGAAATAGCCGATCCCTGTGATTACCTTGACCTCAGGATTGTTGATCCTGCGGTGGGAACCGGGGTCTTTCTCGTAGAGGCAATGAGGCAATGCGTTGAGAGAATCCTTTGTCCCGGATGGAATCGACGAACCGCATTACGCGAAAAAATAGGTCTCATCATGCAGACCATCAAAAGAAGATCGTGCGATGCAACAAAAGACACTGTGCCTGACGCCGCATTTGCAGTCCGAATCCATCTGGCTGAAAACTGCCTGTACGGAGTCGATCTTGATCCGATCGCCATTAAGATAGCCAGATTCGCACTACTCAAGGAAATATTTGGAGATAGGCCACCACTGCCCTGCATTCAATTACAGTTCAGATTGGGCAATTCATTGATTGGTTCGGTTAGGCACGAAGAGCCTGATCCTGTCAACGAGAACCTGTTTCCCGGGAATGAACCGATAGAGTTCATCAACAAAAAAACTAATTCCAAAGAGAGTGTCCGATCCGATGATATTGAGAGCACAACATTTAACTGGTCCGAAGAATTTCGTGAAGTATTTCAAGAAAACGCTGGAGGCTTTCATGCAGTAATAGGCAATCCGCCTTACGAAATTGTTTCTGTGAAGGAATCCGGGATCCGGGAAAGGTCGATTCAACAGGCTTACTACAGACAGGCGTTCAGAACGTGCAAGGGCAAGATCAACTTGTATCGCCTCATGCTTGAAAGAGGACTTGATCTGTTGCGAGAAGACGGTGCCCTTGGATTCATAGTGCCTGCAACATTATTGTCCGACTCGACTGCCTTGAATCTCAGGAAGATGATTCTTGACGCCTCCGAAGTGATAGACGCGGTGGTAATACCGGAAAAGGCCAAAATTTTCCAGCATGTTACCCAGGCTTTGCTAATTATTGTATGCCGCAAGGGCCGAAAGAGCAGCGCAATAGCACCGGTGATCTGGAATGGTAATGGCCCGATACCTCGCACGGGAGGAGTCGGGATTCCAACATCACTGGTGCAAAAAAGCGGCTGGAGGATACCAATCATAAGTAGCCATGAAGAAAAAACCCTCATGGAGAGTTTGCTCAACTATCCCCCGCTACGCGGCAATGAGCATGTGGCCTCGGCAGGCAGAGTTCATCAGGGGGAGATAAACCTCACCTTACACCGGGAATTCCTGACGGCTACACCTACGGGATACCCCTTGATCCGGGGTGAGCACGTGGCTCCTTTCCGGGTGATTCATCCATCAAGTCGGAACAACCGGCTGGACTGGATGTTGCCCCGCTTCCTTGCTCAAGTACAAAGCCGTGCCTTGCCCGTCAAAAAGCATTCCGAAAAAACACGTTCAGGGTCTCGAAACAGGGGCGTTCCATGGCAGGACAAGCGTATCGCTCTGGCCAGAGTGGTGAACATGGCAACCGTGCGGAGACTGAAAGCGGCTCTCGTACAACCCGGTTGCTTCCTTGGAGACATGACAAACTTCATCGCCGACGTCTCGGTCCCCATTGATTACCTGGTTGGTCTGCTGAATTCCAGCCTTCTCAATTGGCGCATAAAGCTAACCAGCACAAATAATTATCTTTCGGCAGCCGAGGTCGAAGGACTCCCGCTACCAAGGATTGATTACCTGTCTATCTCGGCCAACGATCCAAAATTCGGTCTACGTGAATTTGAGCGGATCCTGGAAACCCCCCGCGATTCAGTTGCTGCATACATGAAGACATTGAATGACGTGTTAGGGGATGCAAGTGAGCCGGGTGGGTCTGCCATGGCTGCAAAGATGGTGGAAAGGGTGTCTGAGATGCTCAGCCAGAGCGCCTATGGCAGCATCTCCGGGAAGAATGATTTTCAAGCATTGGTGAGACTGCTCGATGCTCTCACGTTGAAAGTTTACTCAGTAGAATCGTTTGAAGCAGTAAAGATTTTTTCCGAGTAAAACCTTTTCAGCTTGCAATTCAGAAAGAATCTGGCCAATATAAGCGGTTAACTCGCACATCCCCTTGCATGTCGGGTCTTGCCGGAAATCGCAAGTCACCGGGGATGGAGGAAAAACCCGAAAAGGAGTTTAGAATTGTCGCTTATCACCATGAAGCAACTATTGGAAGCGGGGGTTCATTTCGGCCACCAGACTCGCCGTTGGAACCCCAAAATGAAACCTTACATTTTCGGCGCCCGTAACGGAATCTACATCATTGATCTACAAAAGACTGTCAGGCTATTCAAGAAAGCCTACACATTTGTTCAGGAAACCGTTGCTCGAGGTGGAGGAGTTCTCTTCGTAGGGACTAAGAAACAGGCCCAGGACGCAGTCTATGAAGAGGCCCTACGTTGCGGACAATTCTACGTAAACAACAGGTGGCTTGGAGGCATGCTCACCAATTTCAGCACCATAAAACAGAGTATCGAACGTCTAAACAGCATCACAGCAATTTTGGAAAAACCAGAAGAAACAAATTTTACCAAGAAAGAACTCGTGAACCTTAGGCGACAGCATGAAAAGCTCAGCAAAAACTTGGCCGGTATCAGGGAGATGCGAAAGCTCCCTGGAACCATATTCATAGTGGACCCCAAAAAAGAAAACATTGCCGTGAAGGAAGCCCGGAAGCTTGGTATTCCGATCGTTGCTATAGTTGATTCAAACTGCGACCCGGATGAGATCGATTACGTTATCCCCGGCAATGACGACGCGATAAGGGCGATACGCCTTTTCGCCTCCAAGATCGCCGATGCCAGCTCCGAAGGCAGGGCAATGTACGAAGCCTCTCTCCATGAAGATGCGGGAGAAGCCCCGATACAAATTCTAGAAAAGTCCTTTGATGGTGATTCAGAGGACAATGATATCCCGACCGCTTTGCCCGGCGCGCAGGATGCAGACTTGGTCGAAGAACATCAGAACGCGCAAAGTGCCGAATCGGAAGGAGAAAATGTCGCAGACGAGTCTGTTTAGGTCTATGGATGACAATATCTGACAAGTTTAGAGTCCGGACGGCTCGAAATTTACCGTTCCAGAAGCGATAGGAGATAACTCAATGGAAATAACTGCTAGCATGGTAAAAGACCTGAGAGAAAAGACCGGCCTGGGAATGATGGACTGCAAGAAGGCTTTGGTTGAGACGAGCGGAGATTTGGATAAGGCAGTTGAATATCTAAGAAAAAAGGGAGTCCTCAAGGCAGCTAAAAGAGAAGGTCGCGCAACTACTGAAGGGAGAATCGGTTCCTATATCCATATGAATGGGAAAATTGGCGTCTTGGTGGAATTGAACTGCGAAAGCGATTTTGTAGCCAAAACCGATCAATTTGTAGAACTCGTCAAAGATCTTTGCATGCATGTCGCTGCAAGTTCTCCCAGTTGGGTCTCCCCGGAAGACGTTCCAGAAGACGTAGTTGCCAAGGAGAAAGAAATATATATGTTTCAGGCCAAGGAAGCCGGCAAGCCTGATAAAATTCTCGAAAAGATAGCCGATGGAAAGCTGAAAAAGTTTTTCTCAGATGTCTGCCTGTTAGAGCAGCCCTTTGTAAAGGATACTGACAAGACTGTAGGTGATCTTATCAAGGAAAAAATCGGTCAACTTGGTGAAAACATGACCATAGGCCGCTTCGTCCGTTACCAGCTTGGCGGAAATTAGTAGAGCTATGGCCGAATTGCCTCGATATGGGTGAGCCCTTCTGAAAATTTCCGGAGAAGCTCTCGCTGGGAACCGTGATTTCGGATTCGACCCGGATCTAATTTCCAAGATAGCCGGCGAAATTGCTGAAGCCCAGAAGACGGGCACAGAATTGGGCATTGTTATCGGAGGGGGCAACATCTTTCGCGGAGCAACCGCTGCCCCACTGGGTATTCAGCCGGTAGTGGGTGACCACATCGGTATGGTCGCTACCGTGTTGAATGCACTTGTTCTCCGTTCCGCATTAGAGGCAAAAGGTGTTTCAGCGCACGCAATGTCCGCTTTCGCGTAGGATGCTTCATCGAACTGTTTGAGAGAGAAAGAGCACTGGATTATTTACGAAACGGTCACGTGGTGATTTTTGCCGGAGGGACCGGCAACCCGTGCTTTACAACTGATTCCGCTGCTGCTCTTAGGGCGGTTGAACTCGATATGCAGTTACTGATAAAGGCCACCCAAGTACGTGGGGTCTTCGACAAGGATCCCAGGAAGCATCCCGATGCAGTTTTCTTTGAGGCAATCAGTCCTGGGGAAGTGCTACGAAGGGGGCTTCAGGTGATGGATGCCGCAAGTATCGAGATTTTGGGCAGGAAAAAGATCCCGACAATTGTGCTGGATCTCCACGTTCCGGGCAACATTGTAAGGGCGTTGGCAGGGGAGCGGGTAGGCACCGTAATAGCTTAACTTCGGGGCTCACAGCGGCCTCTTTCTTGTGAAGTGATGCTGAAACGATATCTTGCGAGAGGATAGCATGATCGACGAATTGCACGAGGAAATGAAGGCATCCATGGACAAGTCTACAGAGTCCCTGCAAAAGGATCTCAGACGAATACGCACTGGAAGGGCCTCCCTGGCCCTGCTGGACGGAATTACGGCCGATTATTACGGCAGTTCCACCCCAATTAATCAGCTCGCTACTCTTTCCATTCCTGAGCCTCGCCAGATAGTCATACAGCCTTGGGATTCGCACGCTATCCCGGATATAGAGAAGGCTATTCTTAAGTCTGAGTTGGGTTTGACACCCATGAACGACGGCAAGTTGATAAGAATTATGCTGCCGCCCCTGACTGCGGAAAGACGCAAAGAGCTGGTGAAAGTCGTTAAAAAAATGGGTGAGGAATTCAAGGTCCAGATTCGTAACCACAGGCGTGACACGAATGAGATGCTTAAAGACATGAAAAAGGACAAAGATATTTCCGAGGATGACATGCACAAGGCCCACGAGCGAGTCCAGAAGACTACTGACGGCGCGATATCCAAAATTGACTCCGTCGTGGCTGAAAAAGAAGCTGAGATCATGGAAGTCTGATTGGGTGCTGAGTCTGTAAGGGAATATCTGTGTCGTATCCTCACCCGTGTACGGCTGATTTAGTATCATCGATTCGAACAAATAAGTTTTCAATGTTGCTTCTGGGAGAACCCCTTGGACCCATCTTCTGATCTGCCCCAGGATTTGCCTACTCACGTAGCCATTATCATGGACGGTAACGGGCGGTGGGCTCGGGGCCGGATGATGCCAAGGCTTGAGGGCCACCGCCAGGGAGCCAAATCCGTCCGAAGGGCTGTGGAATTCTGTCGTAGGAATGGAATACGCTTCCTGACGCTCTATGCATTTTCAACAGAAAACTGGAAGCGGCCCGAGACAGAAGTGTACGGCCTCATGAAGCTTCTCTCACAATTCCTCGACTCGGAGCTTGAAGAGATCCATGCGAACGACATCCGTTTGAATACTATCGGGGAAATGAAACGCTTGCCCGAGTACTTAGTCGCAAAGATAGAAGCTGCCAAGAAGACGACTGAGAACAACAAATCCATGGTATTAAATGTCGCACTTTCGTACGGGGGGAGGCAGGATATACTGTCGGCCGCGCTGAAAATGGCCCGAGAATTGGAGTCTGGAAAGATCAAAGAGTCCGAGATAACTGAGATTTTTTTTTCCGAACTGCTGAACACACAGGGATTACCCGATCCGGACCTCCTTATCCGAACTGGAGGAGAATTCCGAATCAGCAATTTCCTTTTGTGGCAGTCGGCTTACACAGAACTTTATTTTACCCCTGTACTGTGGCCTGATTTTGACGATCATGTTTTTATGGAGGCATTGGAAGCTTACAAATCCAGACAAAGGAGATTCGGTATGACTTCCGAACAGAGAGAAGCTGGAGAGAAGGATTACTGATGCTGCGTAATCGCTTAATATCAGCCGTAGCCGCTATCGCAATCCTTGTGCCGGTTCTGGTATGGGGGGGGACTGCCGGCGTGGCAGTACTTGTTGCACTGTTTTCCGGCATAGGAGTGTGGGAGCTTTCAAGGAATCTTCCCGGAATTAAAGATGCTCCGAGGAAAGAACTCGCGCTGACCCTTGATATGGCGCTCGTTGCTGCTTTTTATTTGTTTCCACTCAACGCGACACCGGCGGTTGTCGTCTTTTTTCCTCTCGTTGTATTGTTGATCCATCTCTTCCTTTATAATGTGATTGACAACACTATTGATTCCTCCAGCCAGATGATTTTCGTGCTCGCTTATGTGACCATTCCCCTCGGTCATGCCATTTCGTTGCAACGTCTCAGCATGGGTACTGCATGGGTTTTTTTCGTTCTCGTTGTGATCTGCCTGGAAGATGCCGGGGCTTACTTTGCCGGAAAGTATTACGGGAAACATCATTTCTCTTCCAGAGTCAGTCCTGGGAAGACCCTGGAAGGTCTCGCCGGTGGGATTGTCGGCAGCTTGTTAGGAATGCTCATTATGAAAGTTGTCGCTCCCGGTCTCCCCTCGCTGGGAGTACTCTGTCAGGTTACATTGCTGTTGGTTGTGTTAGGGCCCCTTGGAGATCTTTGCGCGTCTGCAATCAAGAGGAGGCTTTCCATCAAGGATTTTGGATCTATCATGCCGGGGCATGGTGGAATACTCGATAGGGCGGATAGTCTTATCCCTGCCTTTCCCGCTACGTACTACTTCCTTGTTCTTTTCGGTCACGCGGTACCTGTATGAAAGGTATTTCCGTTTTAGGCTCAACCGGTTCCATAGGGATTCAGACCCTCGAACTGGCCAGGCTCCATCCTGATTTATTTAGAATTACAGCTCTCGCTGCCGGGTCGAACGTGGATTTGCTCGAACGACAGGTTAGAGAATTTCGTCCTGTTGTAGTTTCCTGCTCAAAAGAGACATCCGCCATTGAATTGAAACGACGGCTTTCAGATTACTCTGGGCCTCTCTGGATCGGCCACTCGACCGAAGGACTTGAACGGGTTGCAACTGCAGCAGGTGCTGATCTCGTAGTAGGAGGACTGCCGGGCAGCATAGGCCTACGTCCGTGCTTTGCGGCGGTGGAGGCCGGAAAGGACCTGGCACTGGCCACCAAAGAGGTGCTGGTAATGGCCGGCAAGTTGTTCATGAGTACGGTTGCCAGGGAAGGTATTACCCTTCTCCCTGTGGATTCGGAGCAGTCGGCAATATTCCAATGCCTTCATGGTAATCGAGAATGCGAGATCAAGAGGATTATCCTTACCGCTTCCGGGGGGCCATTCAGTAATTTCCCGAGTGAGCGAATGGAGCGAATTACTCGGGATGAAACGCTTAACCATCCACGTTGGAAAATGGGACCCAAGGTAACAGTCGATTCAGCGACCTTAATGAACAAGGGCCTTGAAGTTATTGAAGCGCGCTGGCTCTTCGACGTTCCTGCAACCCATATAGAGGTAGTGATCCATCCGGAAAGCATCATTCATTCAATGGTAGAGTTTGCGGACGGATCGATTCTCGCTCAATTGGGGGCCACTGACATGCGGATTCCAATAAGCTATGCACTGGCATTCCCTTCCAGGATTAATTCCGGGACGCAAGCGGTCAGCTTTCCAGTTTTGGGTTCACTAAATTTCCAGATACCGGACACCAACAGATTTCCACTGCTTAAGGCTGCGTATGATGTTCTGGAACAGAGCGGAAACGCTTCCGCCATAATATTGAACGCCGCCGATGAGGTGGCCGTGGAACTTTTCCTCTCAGAGAAAATCCCTTTCAGTTACATTCCCAAAATAGTGCTGAGAGCACTCAACAAGATCCCTCCGATCCAGGTGGAAACGCTGGAGGAAATAGAGGCGTTCCACCAACAGGTGGTAAACAGGCTCCGGAAAGATTGGGCTGCTGCTGTAACCGGTTGAAAACTGATAATGTGATACGATCTTGTTTCCCAATAATGGGGGATGGGGCTACCGATTCGGACAATTGAAGCACATTGTGTTGACTCCCGAGGCGATAGAACTACATAGAGCCCAAAAATCACTTTTCAAATCTCTTCTGCGAACGGGTTGGAAGCCATACGGCACGTGCAATTCCCCTCATCACCGTTATTCCATCTATTGATAAGCGCTCTCAAACCATCGCGATCCAGATCAAGGTATTTCTTTACACTTCCCTGGGTAATCACCCTCATCTTGTAGGCGAAAAAAACCGCCTCTTCGAGCAGAGCGATTGTATAAGGAAGTCTTTCGCTTAGCAATCCCAGACTGTCAAGAAGGGTCAGAATTTCTTCATATTTAACTAAAGACGTATCCAAATTTTCATGGCTCAATTCCTGGTTCCTCGCTCACTGGATATTGTTCTGGATATGATTATACTAAAAGTGACGTGAAAAAGAACCACACTGAAAGGACGTGAAATGTGTGAATCCAACGCCTATCTCATGAGAGACGGAAAAGAAGAGTTGGTCATGGAGAGCGTCGGCTTAGTCAAGCCTGAACGCGATGGCATAATTCTGAGAAGCATCTTCGGAGAACAAACCACAGTGAAAGCCACCATCATTGAGATGAACCTGATTGGCCACCGCATAGTGCTGGAAGCGATATGAGTTCATGCCTTTCCTGAAGAAATTACCCGCAGACGGCTATCCAAGGAAGGCCAAAACTTTTAGCTCCAGAGGTCTTTCCTTTCTGCTTGACACGCATTCCTGAGCTTTGTTAAACGGTACGCAGGGCAACGGCATGAGAAAGGTCACTGATTCTGAACGAGGTTTGTAGTTGATGTCGTCCATGGAGGCGGTAATCGTATTGAATGCCGGCTACGAATTCATTGGATTGATTTCGTGGCAACGGGCTATGGTCCTCTTTTTTAGCGGGAAGGTGGAGGTCGTAAAAGAATCCGACCGAATAGTCAGGACCGTTTCCAAGACCTTTCGAATTCCCGCGGTCATACGCCTTTACAAATTCATCCGCCAGATCTACAGACGAGAGGTGCCCTTTTCCCGTAAGAATATCCTTGTCCGAGATTCTTTTGTCTGCCAGTACTGTGGCCGAGAGTTCCCCCCCGGAGATCTTACCGTTGATCATGTCATTCCAAAGGTGCAGGGGGGGGAGAACCACTGGAACAACATTGTAGCCTGCTGCCGATCTTGTAACATCAGAAA